>OLOA01001714.1_pt1 | contig 21282 bp, 20 predicted proteins | sample 1672201 | NCBI WGS metagenome assembly OLOA01 (sample SAMEA3136658, study PRJEB25190) | human gut metagenome
TTTAGCTTTCCTTTTTCTATAAAGAATCGTTTATAAATGATCCAAACAAGTTTTTCTAAAGTTTTTACATCAATTTTCATAATCTCACCACTTTATTATATGTATAAAAAATCAAGAAGCTTAAGCTTCTTGAATATTTTTATGAATAATATCTAACATTTGATTCAATTCTTGATAATCAATTTGTCCAGGAGCACTTGCTTTTCCTACAGAAGCAAAAGTAATTGCACTACCGAATTGTTCACCTACTAAACGTGAAGTAAGTCCAATAGATGACATTGACATTGTCACAATTGGTTTTTGAGCATATTCATGTTTAGCTTGAACTGTAAATGAAAGTAGATTTAATAAATCTTGATAATCTTCTGGCATAACTGCTACCTTCATAATATCTGCTTCTAAAGAATCCATTGATCTAAATTTTTGCATCAATGAATCAACTTCTGGTGTTCTATCAAAGTTATGACTTGACATCAACATATATTTACCAGCATCATGAATAAGTGTTCTTAATTCAATTGCCATATTTGTTCCTAACGCTAATTCAACATCGTAAATATCAAATGCATTTGCTTCAACTGCTAATTTATAAACATTGAAATAATCTTTAGGATCAATTTCAACTTCTCCACCTTCTGCAGCTGTACGAATTGTTAGAATAACTGGTTTTTGTATTTGTAAGGCAGCAATGTTTAAAAATAAATTTCTTAATGCATCTTCTTGATGAATATTTTCATAAAAATCTATTCTTAATTCGATCATATCTACTTCTAATTCATTAAATTCTTTTAATTTATTTAGAATTGCTTCATCATGGCTTTCTACGATAGGAACACATACTTTAGGTTTTCCCTCTCCAATGATGACTCCTTTAATTTCAATACTCATATTTACACCTTCTTTGATTATTTAATAATTCAACAGCATAATAATATCATATTTTTTTATTAGAGTGTTAATTTTTTTATAATTTGCAAAAAAAGCATTAAAATTAATTAATGCTTTTGATTCTTTATAACTTTTTGTCTTGAGAATTCTTCACGTTCTTTTTCTTCAAGCGATTCACTAATAAATTTAATTGTTTCTTCAAAACGTGGAATTGAAATATTCTTCAAGGCATTGGCACGTTTTTGTGTTTTTCTAATTGTATTAGCTAACCGATAAACTGAGTTTTCTACTTCCGCTAAGACAACTGTTAATTCTTTAACACGATAGAAACATTCATAAGCATAATCCACTTTTGAATTAGAACGGTCCATGTTATAACTACACACCATAGGTTGTTTATGATATGTAATTTTAGGAATTTCCACACCCATAACACTTCGATAAGCAATACTAATTCCATAATCAATAGGAGTTGCAGTAACGAGGTCACTAATTAATCCTAAAGAGATATTTGCTTCTTGTAAAGCATCATAAGCATTTTGATAAGCTTCCGTAATTTCATCTCTGACCATTTTAACGTCATCTAATAAAGACATCATTTCTTTAATAAGAACGTTTCTTTTTTTATCTAATAGATCATATCCAAGAACAGCTAATTGTAATTGTTTCTTTGTAGAAATTAAATTTCCTTTTGTTGGAACAACTTTTAAAGCCATAATTAATCACCTGCTTCTTGTAATTCTTTGATGATTGATTTTTCTTTAATATGGAAACGTTTTACAGCACGATCATGATCATAATGTTCATCTAATAATTTGTTATCTAGACGATCAAGTGCTTCTCTTGGTAAAACAGAAACTAAATCCCATCCTAAATCTAATGTTTCTTCAATTGATCTATTGACATCGAAACCTTGATTTAAGAAATGTTGTTCAAATAGTTTACCAAATGATAAATATTGTTTATCTAATGGAGATAATTCATCTTCACCGATAACTGATGTTAATGATTTAACATCTTGGACGTGAGCGTAACATGCAAATAATTGGTTAGCAATGTCTTGGTGATCGCCACGTGTATATCCTTCACCGATACCATCTTTCATTAAACGTGAAAGTGATGGTAAAACATCAACTGGTGGATAAATACCTGCTGAGTTTAATTCAGGTGACAAAGTAATTTGTCCTTCAGTGATATATCCAGTTAAGTCAGGAACTGGGTGAGTAATATCATTGTTAGGCATTGTTAAAATAGGGATTTGTGTTACAGAACCTTCTGCCCCTTTAATAATACCAGCTCTTTCATATAAAGAAGCTAAGTCAGAATATAAGTAACCTGGATAACCTTTACGTCCAGGAATTTCTCCTTTACTTGAAGAGAATTCACGTAACGCTTCACAATAGGAAGTAATATCTGTATAGATAACTAATACGTGCATATTTTGTTTATAAGCTAAATATTCAGCTGCAGTTAAAGCACAGCGTGGTGTTAATGTACGTTCGATGATTGGATCGTTTGATAAGTTTAAGAACATAACAACTCTTTCCATAACTCCTGCTTCTTTAAAGCTACGTTTAAAGTAGTTTGCAACGTCATTTGTAACACCCATTGCGGCAAAGACAATCGCGAAACCTTTTCCTGATTCGTCAGCAACTTTGGCTTGTTTAACGATTTGTACAGCTAAACGGTCATGTGGTAAACCTGAACCAGAGAAGATTGGTAATTTTTGTCCACGAATTAATGTAGCAAGACAGTCAATTGATGAAATACCTGTATTGATATAGTTACGTGGATAAACACGGCTTACTGGATTTAATGGTAAACCATTGATATCCATCATTTCTTCAGCATAGATTTCACCTAACCCATCAATTGGGCGACCAGCACCATTGAATACACGTCCTAAAATTTCTTTAGAAACAGGTAATTCCATTGGTCTACCTAATAATTTAGTTTTTGTATTTTCTAGTGATAAGTCATTTGTTCCTTCAAATACTTGAACAACGATTTTTTCACCTTCAATTTGGACAACACGTCCAGAACGTGTTGTACCATTTTTTAATTGAATTTCAACCATTTCGTCGTAAGAGGCACCTTTTACGTGATCTAAAACGACTAATGATCCATTGATTTCATTTAATCCTACATATTGTAGTGCCATTTTCTTTTCCTCCTACGCTACAGATTTTAATGCATTATCAATATCTTGATAATAAGTATCTAATTTTTCAATATGATCATTTGGAATATCATATTTCATTTTAATTAATTGTTCAAAAATACCAGTTTCACTAATTGCACGAACAACTTTACCTTGAGCAACAGCTTCTTGACATTTTTTATTTAAATATAAGATAACATCCATCATCTTTAATTGTTTAGCAAGTGGTACGTATGTATCATCCTTATGGAAGGCATTTTGTTGTAAATAACCAACACGAACCACTTTCGCAATTTCCATAACTAATTTTTGATCTTCTGGTAATACATCAGGTCCCATTAAGTTAACAATTTCATTTAATCTTGATTCTTCAGCAAGAATGAATGAAAGTTGTTGACGATCACTGACGAAATCAGAACCAACATTTTGGTCATACCATTTTTCAAGATCATAAACATAATCACTATAAGATTGTGTCCAGTTAATTGCGAAATAATGACGAGCATAAGCCAAGGCTTTATCTAAAGCCCAGAAACATCTTACGAAACGTTTTGTATTTTGTGTAACTGGTTCTGAGAAGTCTGCCCCTTGTGGTGATACGGCACCGATGATTGAAACAGAACCTTCTTGTCCATTTAAAGTTTTCATGTATCCAGCACGTTCATAGAATTGTGATAAACGTGATGGTAAGTAAGCTGGGAATCCTTCTTCAGCTGGCATTTCTTCTAGACGACCAGAGATTTCACGTAACGCTTCTGCCCAACGTGAAGTCGAATCGGCCATGATTGCACAGTGATATCCCATATCACGATAATATTCAGCTAAAGTAATTCCTGTATAAATACTTGCTTCACGTGCGGCAACTGGCATGTTTGAAGTATTAGCAATTAAGACAGTTCTATCAGTTAATGGTTTACCACTCTTAGGGTCAATTAACTCACTAAATTCTTCAAGAACTTGAGTCATTTCGTTTCCACGTTCTCCACAACCAACATAAATGATAATATCGGCATCACACCATTTAGCAATTTGGTGTTGTGTCATTGTTTTACCAGTACCGAAACCACCTGGAATAGCAGCAGTTCCACCTTTAGCGATTGGGAATAATGTATCGATAACACGTTGTCCTGTTACTAAAGGAATAGAAATTGGTAAACGTTCTAAAGTAGGACGTGCTTGTTTGATTGGCCATTTTTGACATAATGTACATTCGTGAATTTGACCATGTTCATCTTCAATTTTCATAACGACATCATTGATTTTATATTGACCATTTTCTTTTACTTCTACAACTTTACCACCTAAAAGTGGTGAAAGCATACATCTGTGTTCAATTAAATCTGTTTCAGGACATGTTGCATAGATATCTCCACCTTTTAAAACATCTCCTACTTTTACTTTCATTGTAACGTCCCATAATTTTTCAACATCAAGTGAATCAACATCGCTTCCGGCTTCAATAAAAGCACCAGATTGTTCAGCAATCGCTTGTAAAGGACGTTCAATCCCATCAAAGATATTTCTTAAAATACCAGGACCTAATGTAACACAAATTGGTGATCCTGTAGAAATAACAGGTTCTCCTGGTTTTAAACCAGTTGTTGTTTCATATACTTGGATAGTTGTTAAATCTTTAGAAATAGAAATAACTTCCCCCATTAATTTTGCATGACCAACATAAACCATTTCTAACATTGAAAAGTCTTTGGCATTTTTTACTTTAACAACGGGACCATTAATAGAATAAATTACATTTTCACTCATCTTTAATCCCCCTATTTAATCATCAATCCAGAAGTCTTATAGAACCAATCTTTTTGAGCTTCTAAATTTGAGTCTAATGATTCATCTACAACAACATTTGTTGCTTTATTTTCAATAATGAATCCACCTAATTGAATTTGTTGACCTTCTTCAACTTCAATTGGTAAAGCATATGCTTTCTTTAAATCATCTGCATATTTTAAATCATCTTTTCTTACATATAAAACACAATCTGTCATTTGATATTCATCACTAACAGCTTTTACATGTGTTAGTAAATAATCTTTATAATCTTTACCATTTACAAATTCAACAAGTTTATTTTTTACTTCTGTAAAAATTGTTTGAACATATTCTTCTCTTTTTTCAACTAATTTTTTTAATCTTTCTTCGAGTTGAGCTGAAGCTTCAATACTTGCTTTAGAAGAAATTTCTGCTAATTCTTTATCTAATTGATGCTTAGCATCAATTTCAGCTTCACCTCTTAATTGGTTATAAGCTTCTTGTTCAATTGCTTTTGCTTCATCTAAAATTTCTTTTTCTTCAGCAGATGAAATTTTTTCAATTTCATCTTTGATATAAAGAAAGACTTGATCTTTTTTTTGCATAGCACTTTCTCCTATAACTTAACTCCAATTGCTTCTGAAACATATCTATCAATCGTTTCACCAATTTTAGAATTTCCATGTCTATCTGGAATTTCTACAAGCAATGGTTTTTGTTGTTTTAATTTTATTTCAGAAATAACATCAGGAGCTAATTCAATTAATTTCGTTGTAATTAAAATCACACCTATGGATCTATCTTTCATTTTTGTTTCCAAAACTTCAAGAAAATCACGTCTTTTATGAACAACTTCTCCTTCAATACCAACAAGTCTTAAACCCATTTCAGTATCGACATTGTCACTTATTAAATAAAATTTCATAAAAAATCACTCTCTAAATTAGATTTTGTTGATAATTAAGATAGAGATTAATAAACCATAGATTGCAACCCCTTCACCTAAGGCAACGAAGATTAATGATTTACCAAAGTTCTTTTCATTTTCAGAGAAAGCTCCGATAGCTGCTGGAGCTGCTGCTGCAACGGCAATACCTGCACCTAAAGCAGAGAAACCAGTTGATAAAGATGCTGCTAAGAATCCTAAACCTTGAGCAATTGTTCCAGTGATTGTAGCAACTTCACCTGCTGCAAATACACTTGAATTTGACATAGCAACTAATAAACATAAAACAACGGCACCAGCGAAACCACTGATATGAACACCTAATCTTCTTTTAGCGCTTTGAGCTGATACTTTTCCTGTAAATACTTTAATTAATGGTAATGTTAATAAAACTACTGCAACTAATGGTAATAAAATTTCTAATACTGTCATAATAAATTTCCTCCTTGAATTTAATCTTCCTTAATAGTTTTAAATGGAATTCCATTTCCTTCATAATAACGTGAAAACATTTCGTAGAATTCAAGACGTAATACTTGAATACCAACGATCAATCCTTCAAGACACATTACGAAAACGTTTCCTAAAATCAAGACAATGATTTCACCAAATCCCCCTACCATTTCGGCAAGAGTATAAACAACAAGCATCATACCAGCATGTGATAAAACGAATCCCCCAACACGCAAGAATGACATTGTGTTTGTAATAAATGATAAGACTACTTCAAATAATTCGAAGAATCCTTCAACAAAGAATGCTCCAAAACCATTTGGGAACATTTCACCATGTTCTTCTAATTTTCTAATTAATGGTTCTTTTAAGAACATTAAGATTAGTGGTAAAACAATTAAAATTAAAATATAGAAAATATTTACAAAATGCATACCTGTAAGCATTCCAAGAGCTGCACCAATAACAGCAACATAGAATGTAACCCCACATAAACCATTTTGACTTAAAATCGCTTCACCAATATTTTTCTTTTTAAAGTTCAAAACAATATTGAATGTCATTGAAATAAGAATTAAGACAATACCAAGTCCAATGGCAGCCATTAATAATGTCATTGTATTTTCTGGTGACATTGCATTAAAGAATGAGAAACCTTTGAAATATTCAGATAAGATTTCTTCATTTCCAAAGAATGAACCAAAGAATACACCGAAGATTGCACTGGAAATACCTAAACGAACTCCCACGCCACCTAATTTTAAATTAAATTTTTTTTCAGCAACAAGGCCTACTAAAGAAAGAATAATACCTTGTCCTAAGTCACCAAACATAATACCAAATAATAAAGTATATGAAATAGCAACTAATAATGTTGGATCTACATCATTGTAACGAGGTACACCATACATTTCGACGAACATTCTAAATGGTCTTGCAAACCATGAATTTTTAAGTCTTGTTGGTGGTTCTAGACGTACATCTGATGTAGCAGGTAAAACTTCAAGTTTAACACCATCGATACTTTCAAAAGTGTTTTTGAAGTTATCTAAATCTCTCTTAGGGACAAATCCATGAACATTTAATTTATCACCTAATTTAACAATATATTTTTGCATTGCATAAACTGAATTTAATTTTTTAGCAATACTATAAATACGTGTTAATTCTTCCATATTTTCTGAAATTGTTTTATCAATTCTATTTTGTAAATCTTGGCTGTATTGTTTAGCTGAATCAGATTCATTTTGAATTTCTTTTTCAGCTAATTCACATGAACCATGAACGAATTCAGGAATATGGATTTTTTCAAAATAAAGTGATGTAAAAACATTATCCACTTCAGGAGCATCTGTAGGTGTCGTCATATACATACACCATACATATTTATCATCTCTTTGAAATGCTTTATAAACAAATGGTAATGTTTCATAATACTCTAACTTTCCTTCATTATTGAGAGGAAGTTTACCGAATCTTATTTTTAAATATTGTGTTCCAAATAATTGATCAAAGTCAATATTAGAACCTTCAACATGATTCAAAGTAATGATGGCTTCCTCATTTTCTTCAATCATCTTTGTCAATTCTTTTTTAACAGCATCAATACGGTCAATATCTAAAAATAAATCATCTAAAAATTCTTTAGCTCTAAATACATTAAGTTGCGAATCTGTTTCAACTTCATGAACTTCAAAATGATATTTTGTTTTCATTTCTTCAATTCTTGATAACAATTCTTCATAAAGATTGTCATTGTTGTAAGCTGAAAGACCAGCAACACTATCCGTAAACTTGCTTGCTAGCTCGGGATGAAAATCATCTCTTTGATAAAGCTCAAGTAACACATCATTACAATTGTCTTTATCAAAATCAAGGCTAACCAAGTTTAATTTCGCTATTGCCATGACAGTCCCCCTTTACTCTTTATTGATCTTTTTGTCACTTTTTTCACTAAGCTACAAACTAATAATAACGCAATGTTTATAACAAAGAATAATCCAATTTGCATTGCATAGTTTGTACCTACAACAAAGATTGAATTATAAAGTGACATACTATAGAAGACTGTTCCACTTAATAGTCCTCCTATTGTAACAGCAGCTCCTACACGTTGTAGTAACTTACTGATGTTACCCTTAACAATAAATGATAATAGAATAGCTAAAACACCTACTCCTAAATCACCAAGTAAAACAAGTGCTGAAAGCATCATAACCACACCAGCAATCACTGTTGGATCAAATTTTTCACCAGGTTTAAATGTGAATAAGCATTCAAATGGTTGGAAAAATGCGTTGTTTTCAACATAAACAGGACCTTCAACTCCTTGATCTTGATACGTATCAATAGGAAGTTCATGAATAGTAATTCCAGGAACATTTACAATAGCTTCTAATTCATCTTTATTAAATGAACTAAATGCATAAACTGCAGCTTTAGTTTTTAAATCAACTACATATTTACCTTTCTTGTATAACTCTTTCAAACGATATGTTTTCCAAAAGTCACCAAGTAATTGTTCTTCATTTTCTTCTTTCACTTTTTCAATACGTTGATCAAGTTCTCGAAGATACGCTTCCATTGTTTTATTTTCTGCTTTTAATTCAGCAATCGCTTCTTCCATTTTACCATGGGCAAATTTTGGAAGTTTTACTTCTTCAAAGTTCATTGAAGAGAAAATGTTATCAATTTCACCAATACTATGTTCAACGCCACCATAAACAATCCAAGCGAATCGATCTGTATGTGATAATTCTTGATAAACAAATGGATAACTACCAAAATATTTGATTTTTTCAATTTGTGATAATGGTAATTTACCAAATCTTAAAGCAACATATTTTAATTCATGAATATCATCGATAGAAATACGATCACGATTTAAACATGAAATCAATTCAATTGCTTCCTGATTTTCATAATAATCTTTTTTAATTCCTCTTTTAATTTCATTAATATCATCTAACTTTTGATGAATTTCTGAAATATAATCTAAAATTTCACGAACATTTAAAAATGCACTTTGAACGGGTCTATCTACTCTTTCAATATGTAAGACATCCATCACATTATAAAGTTCGTCTAATACCTCGTTATATGGATTTCTATCTTCCATAGAAGTTGCATGTTCTAAATTAGAAATCACTTTCTTCGCTTTAACTGGATAAATAGAATCTTGATGATTTTCTAGTTTCATCAAAACTTCCATATAATCATCTCTAGAGAAAACAATGTTATATAAATGTGTATTCTTAATCATTTTTTCCCCTCCTATGCATAGATCAATGTATTTTCAATTTTTGAAACAGGTTGATTATAACGAATACCTTCAACAATATGTTTCAAGTTATCTATTTCAATTCTTTGTAAAATACTATAAGTCATATAAACAAGTGGTGCACTGTTTGAAAAACGCATGTATCTTTTTGCGATATTATATTGAATACTATCTGCATAATATTCGATATAGGCAAATTCTTTATCATCCATATAGAAGTTATATTTAGAAGTTGATAATAAAGATAATACTTCTTTAGGACCGCTTGCACTAATTAAACGATTCATCATATCTTTTGGCAATCTTGAATATTGTAAAAAGAGTGAACTTCTGATTGAATCTTCTGATTCATGGAAATATTGTTTATAACGATAGATTTTTGAAATATTCTTTAATTCAATAGAAGTATAGAGAATATTTAATAAATCTTTTTGAACACTTCCTTTGAAGTGTTTTTTAATTGTTTCAACAATGTTTTCATAATAAAGTGATTGTAAGCACATATGAACTTCTTTAACATCAAATGGGACAGAGAAATCAATTTCTTTAAGAACTTTATAATATCTTGTTTTTGAAAGATATTGTAAAAGATCTTTGAATGATTCAATGTTTACTAATCCATCAATATTAAAACTTGTCTTTTTCGCTAAATAAGTAGGAATTGATAAATTAAAACTATATTGTTCCTTTGCTTGTAAAGAAACAAGTTTATCCATAATTAAATTAATTTCTACTCCAATAATTTCAAATAGATAAAAATCTTCATCAGATTTGGGTGAATATTTCATCAACTTCGCACAACGATGATAATATTCTTGATTTAAACAATCTTCTATTTGACCACGATGAACATGTCTAATATTAATATCTGTTAAAGCATCTGCATAACTTGTTTGAGATTTTAAATAAGAAACAACTTCTCCAATTGTTTGTTTTCTTGTTAAATCAAGATAAACATTCTTATTTAAACGCCCACCATACATTGCTTTAGCTTTTGCACATAAGGCATTTGAAGATAAAGACATCTTTACACCTTCTATTTAGTACATCTCGTAAAGATTTCATCTACCCATTTATCTTTATTTTGAGTAAATAAATCTTCCATATTTTTCATTGATTTATGAAATTCATTTTCTTGTAATTGTGCTTCTTCTTTATTCTTATTCAATAGATCTTGTTTATGCTTTTCAACTTGATCTTGTTGACTATCAATATACTCACTATAAATTGCAGATTTTTGCGACATCATACTTGATTGAGCTTCTGCTTTTTTCTTTTTCGCAAGTTCTACTTTTTCCACGCATTGGCGATCGAATTCTATCAACTTTTGAATAATATCATCCATCTTATTTTCCCCCTTCTTCTTGTCGAGGATTATTGTACTCTCATTCTTTTAAAATTCAACAGATATAGCTTTCAAAAGCACTCTTTATGATAAATTTATGACGAATTTATAAGAATTTATCAAAAATCCTCTTTAAAGAATATATGTAAAAACAAAAGCACCTTCCCTATTCTTGTGTTGTTCATGTCACTTCTTAGAGATGTGGCGCTTGCAATACATACCTTATTCTTTATTTCGCACGTTATTCTACTCCCACTTTTCAATATTTGTCAATAGACAAATTTTCACATTTGCATAAATCCGCCAAAACCTTAGCGTCATGCCACTTTTAGCAAGATTCATTCCTAATTTTTTATTCATCTCTAAGCCTTTTCATTCTTGAAGGTAAATGTTAAAATGAAAGAACTTAGGAGGTCATTATGATAAATCAAAAAATTACAAAATTAAGACAACTTATGAAAGAAAGAGGAATCGATCTTTATATCATTCCAACCAGTGATTTTCATCAAAGTGAATACGTAGGAAGTTACTTTGAAGCTCGTCATTATATGTCTGGATTTAGCGGTTCAGCTGGAACTCTTATCGTAAGACAAGATGAAGCTTATTTATGGACAGACGGTCGTTATTTTATTCAAGCAGAAAAAGAACTTGCCGGTAGTTGTATTCAATTAATGAAAATGCGTACACCGGGTGTTCCTACTATTAAAGAATATATTGAAAAATATCCAGAAGCAACCATTGGTTTTGACGGGCGTGTGATGCCTTATAATCAATGTCTTTTCACAAATACCATTCAAGCCAATGAAGATCTTGTAGATCTTATTTGGCAAGAGCGTCCTGAACTTTCCCATGAAGAAGTTTATTTATATGATACAAAATATTGTGGTGTTTCTAGAAAAGAAAAATTAGAAATCATTAGAGAAGAAATGAAAGATGCGAAATATCATTTAGTGACAACTTTAGATGATATTGCTTGGATCTTTAATATTCGCGGTAATGATGTTTTATGCAACCCTGTTGCTTTAGCTTATGCTTTAATTGAAAAAGAAAAAGCAAACCTTTATTTAAGAAAAGAAGCTGTAAGTCAAGAACTCATTGATGAATTATTAAAAGACCAAATTGAAGTTAAAGATTATTTTGATATTTATGAAGATATTAAAAATATCAATGGTAAAGTTCTTTTAGATACAAAATCAGTAAACTATACATTAGTTAATTCTATTAATATAGATGATGTTATCGATCAAACAAATCCAAGTCAATTACTTAAATCAATTAAAAACGAAACAGAAATCAAAGCAACTAAAGATGCTCATTTACATGATGGTATTGCTGTTACTAAATTTATGTATTGGTTAAAAACAAATATAGGAAAGATGGAAATGGATGAACTTTCTATTTCGAATAAACTTTTAGAATATCGCAAACAACAACCAAATTTCAAAGACATTTCCTTTACAACAATCTGTGCTTATCGTGAAAATGCTGCTTTAATGCATTATCATCCAACAGAAAAACAATATTCTAAAGTGAATGCTTCTCATTTATTATTAATTGATAGTGGTGGACAATATCTTACAGGAACAACAGATATCACAAGAACCTTTGTTTTAGGTGAAATGACGCAAGAAGAAAGAAAAGACTTCACAATTGCTTTAAAAGCAATGTTCAGATTACAAAATGCTCATTTTATCCAAGATGTTACAACAGGAGCAAACCTAGACATCCTTGCTCGTGGTGTGATTTATGACCATGATTTAGATTATCGTTGTGGCACAGGACATGGTGTTGGTCATTTCTTAAATGTTCATGAAGGACCTAATGGACTTCGTCCAAAGAGTCTTTATGGTCATGAAGCATGCATCGTTCCAGGTATGATTACAACCGATGAACCAGGTGTTTACGAAGAAGGCAGTCATGGTATTCGTCATGAAAATGAACTTTTATGTGTTAAACATACAGAAAATGAATATGGTACTTTCTTAAAATTTGAACCGATCACTTATGTTCCATTTGATATTGAAGGTTTAGATTTAAATTATTTATCAAATCATGAAATTCAAACAATTAATGATTACCAACAATATACTTATGATCGTCTTAAAGATTATTTAACACAAGAAGAAAAAGATTGGTACTTAAATAATTTATTCATTAAATAACAAGAGAAATCTTGTTATTTTTTATTCTCGACATAGCTTAAAACTATATTAAACATAAACTAATATGTATTTTACAATAATTTCATTCCTTTTTATACTTTAGATAAAGTTTCAAGGAGGAATAAAAATGAGCGCACCTTATAAATATGATATTGTAGGAAGTTTTTTAAGAGATAAAGAAATTAAACAAGCAAGAGAAGATTTTGCCTTAGGAAAAATCAATCAAAGTCAATTAGAAGAAATTGAAAATAAATCAATTGAAAATCTTGTTAATGAAGAAAAAGCTGTTGGTTTAAAAGCTGTTACTGATGGTGAATTTCGAAGAGCTTTTTGGCATTTAGATTTTCTATGGGATTTAAAAGGCGTAGAAAAAGTAGCCGTCGAACATTTTTCAATTGCCTTTAAAGGACATCAACCAAAAAGTCAAACTTTAGAAATTGTGGATAAAATCGATTTCCCCGAAGATCATCCTTTTTTAAAACATTTTAAATTCATGCAAAGAGTATCTGGAGAAACAGAAGTTAAACAATGTATCCCTTCTCCTTCAATGCTTCATTTAATTTGTTGTATTAGAGAAGAAAACTATCAACCTATTGAAAGATATCAAGATAATGATGTTTTATTAAAAGATATCGCCTATGCTTATCAAAAAGCAATCAAAGCTTTTTATAATGCTGGATGCCGTTATCTTCAATTAGATGATACTTCATGGGGAGAGTTTTGTTCAAAAGAAAAAAGAGAAGCTTACAAAGCAAGAGGAATTGATGTAGATGAACTTGCTAAAAAATATGTTGATATGATTAATCTTGCTTTAGAAGCAAAGCCAAATGATATGGTTATTACAATGCACATTTGCCGTGGTAACTTTAGATCAACATGGTTTACTTCAGGAGGATATGAACCTGTTGCTAAAACATTATTTGGTAACTGTAAAGTAGATGGATTCTTCTTAGAATACGATAGTGAACGTGCTGGTGGTTTTGAACCACTTCGTTATATCCAAAATCAAAAAGTTATCTTAGGTCTTGTAACTTCTAAAGATGCAAAACTTGAAAATAAAGAAGAAATTATTAAACGTATTCATGAAGCTGAAAAATACGTGCCATTAAATCAACTTGCTTTATCTCCTCAATGTGGTTTTGCTTCTACCGAAGAAGGAAACTTACTTACCAAAGAGGAACAATGGAATAAGATCAAACTTGTTAAAGAAATTGCAGAAGAAGTATGGCAATAAAAAAAGAACTTTCGTTCTTTTTTATTTGCATATTTTTTCTAAACTATCTGCTGTTATAGAAAAAGTTGTTGTGACTTTTTCTATAATTGTCTTTTCATCAATATTGAGTTCTTTTAAAAGAGCCACTATCTTTTTAAGATCCTCTTTACGCGCTTTATCCATAGCATCATTCATCAAGTTTTCAAATATTTCAAACAAATTAATATCATCACTTGATTGATTTTCAATACTTTCTAATAAAATAGATTTCATATCACGTGAACGACTTCTTTTATCACGATAAAGAATATATGCTTTCGCCACTCGTACATACCCTTCTTCAATAAGAATTTCTTCTACCGTATCTTGTACAAGTTCTACCGTAGGAAAAGTACTTTCATTATCTTCTAAACGTTTTTCGACATCATGAGCAATGGCATATACCTTTTTTAAATCCACTTTATCATAACATGCCCCAAAAGCTTTATAGAGCGCTCCTGCAATTTTATCTACTTCAAATTCAACAAGTCTTCCATCTCTTTTTCTTACATTTTTAATCATAGTATCACTCCTACTATTAGTATAACGAATATTTTAAGTTATTTCATTAGATATGATATTTTTCAACGGTTACTTGATAATTCTTATAAAGAACAAGAATATATTCTTCTTTTAATTTTTCGACAATTCCATATCTAAAGACATCTTCTTTATTTAAATGATAGGTATTTATTAATAGATGTTTAGTTTCTTTTTCATTTTCTATTCTTGGTTTCCACCATTTTTTAGGTTTTACCTTTGATAATCTTAAATAATCTTCAATAAGTTCATCTTCATATCTTCCTTTTAAATAAAGATTAAGATATTGGAATAATTCATCTAATTGGAAACCAAAGAATTTAAAATCATTTGCTTGGTAAAATTCACCAAGATCCAAAAAGAAATAAAACGGTGAAGCACAAGCTCTTAATACCTTATTCATTGTTATTGGCATTCTTCCTGAATTCCAATATTTTTGTAACATATCTTCTGCTAAATGAATCTTTTCAATATCTTCTTTTGATAAATCATAACTTTCAATAAGTTCATAAGGTGCTTCTTGTTGATACACATAACCATATTTATTAGCTTCGTTTCTTAAACTTGTCCCTCTTAAAAGTTTTAAAAAACCAAGTTGTAATTCTTTTGGATAAAGTCTAAAGACATCATCAAAGGATTTAGAAAAACGTTGAAGATTTTCTAAAGGAAGTCCTGCAATAAGATCCAAATGAAAATCAATCTTATGATTTTGTTGGAGCTGTTTGATGACGTCACATAAACGTTCAAAATTTTGATAACGTCGTACTACCTTATTAGTGGGTTCATAAGTTGATTGAATGCCAATTTCAAAACGAAGTAAACCATCTGGTGCTTCTTCATTAATAAAGTCAATAATTCTTTGATCCAAAACATCTCCGTTGATTTCAAATTGTAGTTGAACCCCTGGACGAGCATGTTTAAAAACAAAATCAAGGATTTCTAATGCATGTTCTGTTTTAGCGTTAAATGAACGATCAAGTAATTTAATTACTTTTACATCAGTTTCTAAAAGTAAACCTAATTGTTGTTTTAAATAACCCATTGAAAAGAAACGTAATCCTTTTTCTAAAGAAGATAAACAATATTGACATTGATAAGGACAACCTCGACTTGTTTCAAAATACAAGATACGATTCTTCATATCCTTTTTATCTCTTTCTAATAAATAGGGAGAATCCAATGTTTCTAAATAACTTAAATCCACTGGTGGAATAAGACGATCATCTCTTTTTTCTTTTGTAGATACTCCTTGAAGACAAACCTCTTCTTTGTTTTCTAAACAGGTAAGTAGTTTATCTAAAGCAATTTCTCCTTCACCCGCCATAATATAATCAATTTCAAAGGTATCTAAGAAGTGATCGATGTCATACATGACTTCTGGTCCACCAATAACAATGATTAAATTTGGTTGTTTTTGTTTTAAAAGATGACATAGTTCTTGAATAAGATCTACATTCCAAATATAAACACTTAGACAAAGGACATCTAAGTTTTGTTGAATTAAATCATCAACAATATGATTTAAATCATCTTTAATGGTATATTCTTTAAAATCAATATCATGTCTTTCTTTACAAGCAACATAAAGTAAACGAAGTGATAATGATTTATGGATAAATTTTGAATTGAGTGTTGTAATTAATGTTTTCATATCTATCTATTTAAAAATCTAGAGAAAACTCTAGATTTTAATCTTTCTTATATTTTGGAATCGCATTTTTATAAAGACAATATTCTTCTAATGTCCAGTTTTTGTTCATAATTTCTTTAGCCACATCTTTACCAACATAACGTAAATGCCAAGGTTCATGAGAAATACCAGTAATACCATCTGTTCCTTCAGTAAAACGAATGATGAAACCATATTTTGCACAGTTTTTAACGACCCATTTATATTCAACCGTATCTCCAAAAACAAGTCTTTGTTTATCAACAACACTTTGTGAAGTCATATCAATTCCAAGTCCTGTTTGGTGTTCACTTGCTCCTGGTGTAGCAACGTATTCTTTAGCGTAAACTTCACCGTATTTTTGTTGTGTTTCATCATAGATTTTTGTTTGTTCTTCATAAGAACGATACCCACTGTTTAATAATAAGTGCATATCTTCTTTTTCAGCATCTTTAATCATTTTAATTAAAGCATTAGCAGCCACTTTACGAAGTTGTGGATGATCACATGTTGGAGCCACATACTCACTATCTACATTGACTAAATCTTTTGGTTCATAATCATTTAAATAGAATCCTTTTTTAACAAGTGTTAATAAGTCATCTGGATTTGTAATGTCATATTTTTCTTTTGTATCTCCATTACTTGATACAATGAATGGATAATTAACAATATTGACTGCGTAATTGTAATCTTTTACTTCTTTATATTTTTCAATATAATCATTGATTTTCTTTAAATTATATCCTTTTACTTTTCTAAAAGGAGCTGTTTGACTATTTGAAAGTTTGTTATCTACAAGATATTGAAGATCACTTTTTCCAGCACCATCTTCCAACATTTTCCAAATAGTAGAATCTTTATAACCTAATTGATGTAATGTAGGTACTTGGTTTTCAAAAATATAATCAGCCACTTCTACAAGATCATCATAAGCTAATTCTTTATGTAATGCATAAAAACGTTCGTATTCATCATAAAGAGTTACTTTATTTGAATTATCGATCCATTTTAAAATATGTGTCATTTTATCATGAGATAACAATTCTTTTTCTTCATCATTATCGAATGAACGTACAAGTTCACTTGTAGTTGACCAAGAATAACCTTTTACTAAAAATTGAATACGATTAAAATTAAAATAAACAACAATTCCGACAACAAGCAGAATTCCTGCAATTACCGCAAGGGCTGCACGATCAACTCTTAATCTTCTTCTTTTTGAACTATAAGAACTATAATATCCATAGTCCATTTTTTTCTTTCTAAATAATCCCATTTTCTCACCTCTATCAACGATAGCTATTATAGAAAATAACCTATCTATTGACAATCATTTTTTAAATAGTTTTTTCTACCAATTTCATAAAGATCATTTCCTAATTGATCTATCACGACAACAAGTGGCATATTTTTAACTTTGAGCTTACGAATTGCTTCAGGTCCTAAGTCATCAAAGGCAATAATTTCGCATTCTTCAATACAAGATGACATCATCGCTCCAGCACCACCAATTGCGCCAAAATAAACACCACAATGATCAACAATAGCTTTTTTGACAGCTTCATTACGATAGCCTTTACCAATCATCGCATGTAAACCAAGTCCAATCAATCTTGGTGAATAAGCATCCATTCTTCCTGAAGTTGTTGGTCCTCCACTACCAAAAACTTGTCCTGGTTTGGAAGGAGTTGGTCCAACATAGAAGATGGTTTGATTTTGAATATCAAAAGGAAGTTTTTTTCCTTCATCCAATAATTGAATTAATCTTTTATGAGCAGCATCTCTACCTGTATAAATCGTTCCACTTAAATACACTTCATCTCCTGCATGAAGTTGTTTAATTTTATCAACTGTTAACGGTGTTTCTAAATAAATCATAATGAAGCCTCCTTATGACGTGATACATGACAACAAATACTTACAGCAACCGGCATTCCCGCAATATGTGTTGGAAATGTTTCAATATTTAAAGATAAGGCTGTTGTCTTTCCGCCATAACCCGCAGGTCCTATTCCTGTTTCATTGATCATCTTTAAAAGCTCATCTTCTAAAGAAGCATATCTTTGATCTGGATGATGACTACCAATCTCACGAATCATTGCTTTTTTAGCAAGCATGGTTACTTTATCAAAAGAACCCCCAATACCAACACCAATAACCATTGGTGGACAGGCATTTGGTCCTGCATCATTGACAACTTTCATGACAAAGTCTTTGACTCCTTGTAAACCATCACTTGGTTTTAACATCTTAATTTGACTCATATTTTCTGAACCAAATCCTTTAGGTGCTAAAGTAATATGAAAGGTATCACCCTCTACAATATCATAATAGATGATGGCAGGTGTATTATCTTTGGTATTTGTACGTTCAAATAATGGATCTTTGACAACCGATTTTCTTAAATATCCTTTTTCGTATCCACGACGAATTCCTTCATGTATCGCAGCTTCAAGATTTCCAATGAGTTGAAGCTCGTGGCCAATTTCTACAAATACAACGACAATTCCTGTATCCTGGCACATTGGAACGTGATCTTTTGATGCAATTTCATCATTTTCTATAATTTGAGAAAGGATGGTTTTTCCTAGAGTAGAGGTTTCGACATCTTTTGCCATTCTTAATGTGTTAAATAATGAGTGACTGGCATAATAATTAGCTTCAATACACATTTGTTCAATTTTTGGAATAATACTTGAGACTTCAAGTTTTTTCATCTATAAAATCCCTCCTTATTACCTAATATTTTACAGTAATATAGAATATAATAAAAGGGAAACGACGAGCTTATAAATTTTGTTAGAGTGTCTTTCATTGATAGTAGAGATTTAATAAGAAATAATATTCCAAAATAACCACAAAATTATATTTTTGGTACAAAATTTCTTTTATTTTAGGGTGGAAAAATGTCTAATTTTGTAATTGATTACAATTATCATTAAATTTTGAAAAAAGTAATAGAGAAGCACTATAAAAGGTAAAATATCTTTAACAACTTAGGCCAAAGTTTGATATAATACAATAGGTATTCGTGTAAAAACAGAAAGGAAGAGCGTCGATGGAAGTGATTAAAATAGAAGGAGGACGTCCATTAAACGGAACGGTCCGAATTGATAGTGCTAAAAATAGTACAGTTGCTTTAATTCCTGCGGCCATTTTAGCGGATTCTTCAGTTATTTTAGAAGGTGTTCCACAGATTGTCGATGTTGAGCATCTAGGGATGATGATTGAACAATTAAATGGTACATATAAGATAGATAATGACGAGTTAATTATAGATCCTACAAATTTAATCAATACACCATTAGTAGAGGGTGCAGTAAATAAATTACGAGCTTCATATTATTTTATGGGGGCTTTACTTGGAAAATTTAAAGAAGCAGTGATTGGAATGCCTGGGGGTTGCTACTTAGGTCCACGTCCAATTGACTTACACTTAAAAGGATTTGAAGCTTTAGGAGCAACTATTACACAAGAATCGGGAGCGATTCGCTTAAAAGCCGAGAAATTAACAGGAGCTAAGATTTATTTAGATTTTGCTTCAGTAGGGGCTACGATTAACATTATGTTAGCTGCCGTTAAAGCAGAAGGAACAACGATAATCGAAAATGCTGCGAAAGAACCAGAAATTATCGATTTAGCTAATCTTTTAAATAGTATGGGAGCTAAAATTAAAGGAGCAGGAACAGGTGAAATTCGTATTCAGGGAGTTTCATCACTTCATGGCACACGTCATGCAATTATTCCTGACCGTATTGAAGCTGGAACATATATTACTTTAGCAGCTGTCGCTGGAGAAGAAGTTAAAATTGATAACATTATTCCTCATCACTTAGAGGCGTTAATTGCAAAATTACGCGAAATGGGTGTGGATATTGATGTTCATGCAGATCATGTCATTGTACGTGGCGGCAAAGAAATGAAAGCCGTTGATTTTAAAACAAGTACTTATCCAGGACTTGCAACAGATTTACAACAACCATTAGTGACTTTATTAACACAAGCAACTGGGGTTGGAATGGTAACAGATACAATCTATTCTGATCGTTTCAAAAATTGTTTCGAATTAAATAAAATGGGAGCAAATATTAAAGTTCAAGGAAACTCTGCGATTGTTCAAGGACCAACAAAATTACATGCTGCTCGCGTAAAAGCAACAGACTTACGTGCGGGAGCTTCATTAGTGATTGCGGGGTTAATTGCTGAGGGTGTAACCGAAATCGGAAATACATACCATATTGATCGTGGATATTCAAATATTGAACAAAAATTAAACAATATCGGTGCTAAAGTTTGGCGTGAAACTGTAACAGAATAATAAAACAAAATAAAAATGGAATGCTAAGATAGAGTACTTTATTTGCAATTAACTAATTTCATAGCAATTGTCAAATTTTAATTGATCGATTCATGAAAATTTTTATTGCACCAGTACTATAAATTTAGTATAATTCTATTGTTATATAGACTTTCTCTGATTAATCAATTAATCAGGGCCGAAGGAGTGAACTAGAATGAAACAAGGAATCCATCCAGAATACAACCGTATTAACGTAGTATGTACAACTTGTGGAAACGAATTCGAAAGCGGATCTGTTAAGAAAGAAATTCGTGTTGACACTTGCTCAAACTGTCATCCATTCTACACAGGACGTCAAAAATTCGCTCAAGCTGATGGACGTATCGAACGCTTCAACAAAAAATACGGAATCAATTCTAAATAGTTTTGATACTAAAACACCACCATTTGTGTGGTGTTTTTTTTATACTTATAAAAATGAATATCTTCTCTTTTACTCATTTTTATCGGTTCTTT
>OLOA01001720.1_pt1 | contig 21226 bp, 19 predicted proteins | sample 1672201 | NCBI WGS metagenome assembly OLOA01 (sample SAMEA3136658, study PRJEB25190) | human gut metagenome
TCCGATCTCGATTTCCATATTTATTTGTATATCTTCCTACATATATACCATCTTCTTGCTGGCATAATTCCTCTCCAAGTTCTTTCCCTCAATGATCTTTTCCCATGTTGCTCACTCCTTTCAAAAAATGAGTCACCACGAGTAGTATCTACTATACCACGAAGAGGCTCAAAAGTAAATTTATAAAATCACTATATTTCAACATTTTCTGTTAAAAACGCCTCAAATTCTCTTCTTTTTATGAGTTTCTTCTTACCTACATACAAAACGAATGGGCAATTAGGGATTTTGAGTAACTCTTCTAACTTGTTTATTCCTATATGGCTATATGCAGCTGCTTCTTCTTTTGTTAGCATTACCTTTTAGTTTGTTGTGTACAACATATTTTCAAGAACGGAACTTTTGCCAACTCATAATATTCCTCCATCTAGCATATACATAAATTCACTCCATATTTTCAATATATTCATTTAATGTCATATCAATTATTAAGGATATATAAACATCCTCTTTATCCTTTACTTTATCATTGCACTAATATATTCCACAAATTTTCCTAAATTCTCTGCAAGAACTGGAATTCCATTTACAATAGAAATCATTGGTGCAATTAATTTAATGCCATTACTAAGTATCTTTTTATTAGATTCCTCCTTTTTTATTTCTTCTCGAACCATTTCGACTGCATCGGCAATAGTTTCTGCATCCATAGGTGGAACCTCCGATAAATTTTGCATTATATTTCTTACAATAATATCTATTTCTTCTATATTGATATTGATATTGTTATTGTTATTTTGTACACCATAGACATAGCCCTCATCACTGGCTATGTTAACTTGATTATTAATATTTAATGTCACATTATCTTTTTGCATATGTTTCCTTTCTTCGAAGGATTCAATATTTGTTTCTTTCAAATATTTTATTATTTCAGCAAGTACATCTAAGATTTTTAATTTCTCTGCATTGTTACTAATTATACTGAACTCAGACAATGTCTCTACATAATACATCAGTTTTTGAGTCAAAATAGTGTTTGTGCTTGACATTTCATAAAGATCATTAAGCAATAACCCTACTCTTTCTTTTTCATTTTCTTTAAGTTTAGTTTTACACATGAAACTATACGCTTCCTCTATTTCTTGCAAATATGGTGTAGTATCGAAGTATATCGTTTTGTCGTGAAAAATGTATACATCATTCCCCTCAATAAACGCTGTATCTATTGTCTTCTTTTCGCTTATATAAAATTTAAGCATTCTTTGAAAAATTAAATTTTCACATTTGTATGGTCCACGCATCTCTATAATTTCATATATATGCCCTGAAACAAAAATAATCTTTCCCTTTTGATAATATCTTTCAATTTCTCTGTATTTATGTCGTTGCCATGGATACAGTGTAATTTGGCAATACAAACTTTCTCCCTGTATATCATTTAACTGCAAATATAAATCCCTAAAAGAATAAGATACTTTTTCGTCTTGCTTAACTAGCAACTGAAATATTACTAAAACCACAAAAAACAATAACATCGGTATAACTATTGATAGCATATACATATAACTTTCCATTCTTACCTCTTCTAAATGTTTTTAACCAGCTTCAGCAGTTGTTGAATAATCGTAATTCTATTATAAAACAACTGTTTTATAAGCATACTTTATCTTTTTTCAAATCGTTCATCTTATTGTCTCTGACGTGTCTGGTATCTTGTTTCGAGGTTATTAGTGATATAACCTCGTTCTCTTAACCCAGTTGCAATTTCAGAATAAATGTCATTACCATTTAAATCTTTTATTGTCACTATATTTTTTTGAAAATCAAAATGTGTCATATTCGGTAAATAACTTATACCACCCAATAATTCTGAAACATTCCAATATTCTACATCAAAACCTTTTTGAAAATATCCATCAATGTTAAACATTGCATAAGTCCGTTTGATTAAAGGTTCATGCGACACTATAATTATTTTAAGGCTCATATCTTATTAGTTTATTTCTGTCTTTTACCAATTCTTCATCCCACCATAAATTTCTATTAGCCTGTCTTTCATAGACAAGAAAATGTCGAGCGTTCTCAGATAAAATTGTGTAAAATATATTCTCCGTTCCATAATAACTGATAACATTACGTGCATTAGTATAGAAAAAGAAAAGAAAAATTATAGGTTTACAAATAATAGACAATCTCCATCTTACATTTGTGAATAATATAGCGAGTAAGATTATTGGGAAAACAAACAAATAATTTGCAATTCTAACAAGAAAAGAAAAATCACTACATACTATTTCAATTAAAAGAGAAATATAAGACATATTAACTAATAAACGAATATCCTCATTCTTATCATGTCGATATATAAAAATAGGTAATAGCAATATCATTATTCTAAATAGTGCTCCCAAGCCAGGTTTATCTTCATTTTTGAAAAAATCAAGGAATATAACATAATCCCCCCAAAAGGGCAAATGACTTAAAATGAATGAAAATATTTGAAAGATACATCCTGATAACACTAAAAAAAATAATAATATAGCTAGGAACAAATACCTATAGAAGCGAATTTCTGCCTTCCTCGCATATTGTAATAGTGGATAAAATATGAAACAAACAAAGGCTGTATAATGGAATCCAAGCCCCAATAAATTACACATCGAAAATTTAAATAAATTATTCCTCATTGCATAAGGTATAGATAAAATAAATAAACCTATAGCAACATCTTGTCGCATAATATTATCAAATTTAGTAATATATCCAAACAGATAAAAAAATAAAGTGCTCCAATAAAATACTTGATACTTTCTTGCTTGTGTATATAATGCAACATACGGGATGATCGTACAAAATATTATTACAATAATATAACCTCTGGATGTAAACGAAAATAATAAATTCAGTAAATGAAATAAAGGTTCATATACAAACCACTCCACACTATTCTGCCGTATTTGGGCAAAAATATCAATATAGCTATAATAATCAGAGACTGTATCATAACGAATTATTGCTAATAAGATTAAAATAAAAAATGGAAGATTATTCCATTTACATATTCTTGCAACATAAAATATAGCAGGAAGAACTATAATATATAGATTAAAAAAAGTCATTCTGCAAGATTCAGCTTTTCAACAAACTCCCTCACACACCCCTCACCACCTTTATGATTCATAATTTTGATAGAAGATATATTTTTTACTATCTCACAAGCATCAGCAGGACAAGCAGCCCAACCTACATTCTCAAGTAATTCACGGCAATTTACATCATCACCGATATAAGCAACTTCATTTAAAGTAATCCCTAGTTGATTGCAAATTTCATAAGCTGAAACCAACTTACCACCATCACGTTTCCCCTGAATCAGATAATCCACTTTCAGTTTCTCAGCACGCTTCTCTACAAGTTTTGTGTTTTCCGAAGTAATAATACCTGTCTTTATCCCAGCTTCCCGAAGTAACTGAAATCCCATTCCATCACGAGTATTGAATTTTTTCAGTTCATCACCATTTTCAGAATAATACATTCCCCCGTCGGTCAATGTACCATCCACATCCGACAAAAATAATTTTATTTTCTTTTTCGGTTTTTCCCGTTTGGACAACACATACTTACGCATCAGATTCTCCAGAATAATCCAATCATCCGGCTCATCAATCTCTGTAGCTGTATATTCCGGCATTTCATAAATACCAATTTTACCATACAGGCGGTTACCATTCTTCAAAATATTGCCAACAGTATTAATATAGAACGCACCATTCTCCATCAGGTCACCTGAAAAATTCTGACGGCGGGGACGATTCATGTAATCATAATTTTTACTGGTTCCATCAGCATTCCAGAAAAAACGATAGTTACGAACACAGGTCAACATCGAATCATATTCTCTCTTTGAATATACTTCCAAAGCCGCTGTAAAATGAGAGGTTTCAGTCAATGGAGACGTAGCCTGTACCAGCATAAAAACAGTATCATCAGAAAGATTCACCTTATTTATATATTCAAGCATGACGCTTTCCGTAGTTGCTGTATCACAAGCATTCTCCGCTGAACGATGATACACCACCACTTTCCGATAAGAATTACATAGCACTGTTTCTTCTATTTGTTTTGAATCTGTAGCCACTATTATCCGATCTACCAACGGACAGCTTTCCAATGCCTCGATATTCCAACATACCAACGGTTTACCACAAAACAGTTTTATATTTTTAAGGGGAATAGATTTACTTCCACCCCTTGCAGGTATAAATGCTATTACCATTTCACTTGATTTTTTTTCAATTTATTTCGTTGAATTTCCTCAATATCCAAAACATCCTTACTTTTATATGTCAATGCTTTAGCTACAGCACGGCAATCACGAACCAATTTACGTACTCCATCCGGTTCCAAAGAAGCTGCATGGTCTGTACCTTTCCAAGTACGATCAAGAGTATAATGGCGTTCTATCCATTCCGCTCCCAAAGCGACAGCTGCGGAATCAACTGCTATTCCAAGATGATGTCCAGAAAAACCTATAGCTTTAACACGGTCAGAATACAGCTCACGAAGCCGGGAGAGTTCCAACAAACAAATATCTTCAAAAGGTACAGGATATCCAGAAGTACAATCATAAATCACCAGATCCTTATTTCTTCTCTTTAATTCAAAAAAACGAATTATCCGTTCCTCCTCCTCACGAGAAGTCATTCCAAAAGAAAGATGAATTTCTCCCTCAAAATTATCACATAAATATTCCAGCAAAGATTTATTGAGATTACAAGCAGACGGCACCTTTATCATTTCAGGATGTAGAGTACAAATCTCTTTAGCAGAAGTCAGATCCCATACGGACGTAGAATATTCTATTCCAAACTCACTACACCATTCTTGTAACTGACGATGTTGGTCCAGGTTGAATTCAAGAAACTCCCGATGTGCTCCATAAGTTAATCCATAAGAGTTTTCCGGATGCGGATGAGGAGCATTATATTCTTCAAAAGTAAGAAGTTCCTTATTACATCTTTTTTGGAATTTAACCACATCCGCTTTACAATAAGTAGCTGCTGTCATTATCATCTCTCTAGCTATTTCCATATCACCTTTGTGATTGCAACCGATTTCAGCTATAATTTTAGGCTTTTCCATTCTTTATAATTTTGATTTTATATTCTGAAAAAAACGTCTTATATATTCTTTTTCCATATGAGTAAGTCCAACACTCCAAATAACTAGAGATGTTGACAATAAAGACAAAACACATGTATACAAAAATCTTATCAAAGAACTATGAGCATACTGACAGAAAAGAAACGGCATAACAGCAGATAAGAAACTGATTAATAACACCTTAAATAAGATATCAGATATGTATTTTTTTATATTCAATCCAACTTCCAAATATGCTATCCAAAGTAATGAAACAACATATACACAAGATAAAGCAACAGATACAATATAAGGTACCATGACAAAAGAAGTGTACTTTAAAAACACATATGAAATCGGAATATTCAGTAATAATACAAGACTGGAACAACTCTGAAATTTGCGTATTTTATTAGCTGCCTGAAAGACTGACACAATCTGATTTACTGTTGTTTCTATCAGGAGAACTATCAGCAAAAGACGAACAATAACACTAGTATATTCTGGTACTTCTTCCAACCATAATCGTAACAGTATCTCGATTTCCAAGAAAAGTGGCAGACATAAAAAAAGTAAAAGATAATAAGAAAACTTACTACTACTAAAAACCAGACTCCACATTTTCTCTTTCTGACCAATCGCATAGTATTTAGTTATTTGTGGGCGAGTAGACATATAAATATTAGAAATAAATTGAGAAATAATACCATTGATTTGCTGTCCAATAGTATGTGCCGCATTTACCATCGGAGTAAAAAACAAGTTGAGAACTATATTGACGCCCTGGTTTCTCAATATAAGGGCAATAGAACCAATCATATTCCATCCAGAATATCCAAGTAGAGATTTACATAATACAGGATTATAATGCCAGACTATTTTACATCCTCTCAAATTCCGTATACAATACAGTCTATAAATACAGAAGAGTATACAAGTAATAATAAATACAATGGCAGCATATATGACAAGCTTATCACCGACTATATAGATTAAAGATACTACACACAACAACTTGGAAACAGCCTCCACTATACTTAAATATGCAAAAAAAGCCATTCTCTCCCATGCAATAATCGCCGCATTATAAGGAATCATTATGATATTCAATATAAAAGTCAATACAGAGAACTGAAATACCCAATTTGCAGCAGACAACCTATGAAAAGGAATATTCATCCGATTATTCAAAAACCACACCCCGACAGTTTCCAGCAAAACAAGAATCATGAAAGCCATCCCACAATAAACCATAACGGTCATACTGAAAACTTTTTGCAACTGATTGTAATCTTCGTGCCCTATCTCATAGGCAAAAAAACGTTGGGCTCCGGAAGACAGAGAAGAACTCAAAAAAGAGAATAAGGTAACAATACCACCTACAACATTATAAATACCATAGTCTTCTATCCCCAAGACTTTTAAAATGATGCGAACTGCAAAAAGATTTATTGCAATAATCACTATCATCCTAAAATACAAATATAAAGTGTTTTTAGCTATAGTTTTATTATTGTTCATTCCAACCATTTGTTTTATTCCCCAATTTAATACACTTCATAAACTAAATACTAAACACACTTCTATTGAGAGAATTTACCATACTGTTTTAACAGCTTTTTCAAATCACGATTTATAATCGGATTCATAAATCTTTTGAATTAAATTCTCCATAAAAAGACAACAATCATCAACACATTTCAATATATGCTCAACAGTTTTATCATATAGCAGGCTATCTAACTCATGCTCATAATCATTCCGTTCTTTATTTAGTAGATTGATACTCAATTTTTCTTGATTCAAAAAAGACATATTTATTTCTTTTTTCTGCTCCAATATTTCAATACTACTTGAAATGAAACTTCCTTTTGGCTCTTCAAACTGGTATTCCCTTAATATTTCTCTTAAAATCTTTTCAACACATGATTTCATTTCAGAAATAAGACTTATCAATTCTTGATTACGGTCTCGTATTATATCTAAACTGATGTCACCATGTTGATCAAAAATCATCCCCAATTCTTCACTTTTCATATATTCTTTTTCTCTGTCAGCATCATTCGCTTGTTGCTTCTCAATGTATTTCCTTTCTATTTCGTCACAGCGTTCTTCAATGTGCTTTCGAGTTTCACATAAGTTATCATACCATCTACAATAAGGTAGTTTATTTTTATAACTTTTACTATAAACCATAATTTCAATTTGTTATTCCATTTCTATTTTTATTAATGTGGATTTTACCTGTAACGTTACAATCCACAGTCTATTCACCTATAAATTATATATCAAACATTACACTATAACTGTTCCCACGCTCCATGATCTCTATCGAACTTAGAGGCATATTCCAGACAGGTGCGTCCAGATTCCAATAAACCACCTCATAACGTTTTCCTGTTTTAACTCCCGTTTCCTGATGGTCCTCACCCTTGCAGGTATAGATTCTCATTCGGTCCCCCTTTTTCAACTCAATATCATCAAAAGTAAGGAATCTGCATTTATCATAATCGGGCAGTCCATCATCCTTCCGTTCAACCATACAGACTAGAATATAATTATAGAGGGAAGAAATATCCTTGTTGGCTATCAACACCAGATTCTCCCTTTCATAATCTCCGGCGTTATATACCTTGAATATTTCCAAGTCATGATCCGTCAGAAATTCAAATCGTTCATCATTCATTTCTATTGGTTCCATGGTATATATTTACAACACTTTCTTCACAGCCTGAATATGCCACCTATGATAGTTCCCATTCAAAGCAGCCGGAGAAATAGACAGAACCTTATAATCAGGTTTGTCGTGATGAATAATATGTCTCTTGAAATAATCATCAGCCTCATTATGTGGAACTGAAGCCATCACAACATACTCAGGATAACCGGGAACCATGAACAGACTGATCTCACACCCTTGAAAAATATTATCCACTCGAAAGGCTGATCTCTCGAATGCCACCCAGTATGTACCTATATTATAAAGGTGGATGAACTTCCCGTTGTTCCTCTCCCTCTCCAAGATATCCTTATGATGATCCTTTATCAGCATCTGAAGCCTGATTCCTGCCGGTAAAGCCTTAGTCATGATTTCTTTTCTTCGGTTCCTCAATTACTTCTATAAGATCAGGTGAGAGTGTAGCCATTGCAAGAGCCAGTATACCCTGCAAGCTGATAACCACTCTCCGGTCCCTGCTTCCCTTCACTTTCACAAAAACTCCCTCATACCCCTCGAACTGCCCTCCTGTGATCCTGACTTTTGTTCCCTTTCTTAAGTTAACCTCATCGGGACTGAAAAAAATAATCTGTTCGTCATAAGTACCTGCCACAGCAATGAAACGCCTCATCTGCTCATCGGGAACTATGATCTTCTCACCGTTACGGATATCCATCATATACTGAAAATAGGGGATACCATACTTTATTCTCTGAAGTTCGGACTGGGTTGTATGGACAAAGACAATATCACGGATTACAGGAACCAACTCACGTCTCCTGCGTCCATTCTTTAAATGGATTTCATAACGCATCGGAATAAAACTGTTGATTCCTTTCTGGTCAAGAAGTCCTTTGATTTGCATCCCTCTGCGATAAGTAGCACGCATCGCAAACCATTGCATTTTTTCACTTGAGTACATAATTATGGAGCATTGAAACACACCTATATTTCTGTATTTCAACTACTTACGAAGCACTGTCTAAAATTACCGGAAGAACTGAACTTTTCCGTTTACATAATGTTTCGATCTTTTCAGGCAACAAAGATAAGAGTATTTTGATTATCCTGCAATAAAAGCGTATAAAAAATAGGAAAACTTGTTTTTTAAAGAATAAGACACTTACATTAACAGAGGGTAAAAAAGAGAAAGAACAAGCCATGTCCACCCCGAATTGCATAATCAAACAGTCAAGGAATTCCATTCAAAAAAACGCAAATATGAAATATTTTTCCTATCTTTACAAAGACTTGAAATAAGACATATTTCAAAACTATTATTAATTTAATAAAAGAACAAAATGAAAAACATTCATGAACTTGAGGACGATCTACGGGAACGCTGGCTGAAATCCTATCCCGATGATAAACGGAAAGCATTCTGTTTTGACGGACTATGCTATAATGGAGAAATTTACAATGATGGTAAGAATGCACACCAAGGTAATGAGGAGAAACTTTGGAACAACACCGACAGACGCATACTCTTTCTGATGAAGGATACAAACAACAATTCAGACAGTGATTACAGGGAATGGCACTGGAGAAATATAAATCACAATTTTTTCAACTGCATATTTAAATGGCTGGAAGGATTGTCGAGAATAAGCAAAGATTTTATTCCCACAATGGAAAATGGAGATTATGCAACCGTACCCAATGCTGTTGTTACGAAATATCCACTTGCCATAGTCAATATCAAAAAAATTTCAGGAACTTCATTCGTCTCAAACAAAACATTGTACGAATATGCAAACAGGGACAAGGCTTTCTTACAGGAGCAGATACGTGGCATCCTTCACCCCAATATCATAGTATGTGGAGGAGGAAAAGGTACGGTTCTGAATATAGCCAAAAACATAATATATGAGGATGAATCATTCAGGGAAATAAATTATTTCTGCCATTATAGCAGGAAACTGAATATTCTGCTGATAGACAGTTTTCATCCGTCAGCAAGAATAAACAGTTACTGGAAAATAGAGGATATGATGCTGAAAGTTCACGAATTCATTCTAGAAACCGATCCCCCATTTATGAAGTAAAGCATTCACATCATATAATACACTACTCAAGATTTCATAAGGACATACTGCATCATATCATAGTTGGTCAGTTCCTTGATCGTACTGAAATGGTTACGCCGGAAATCATTTATATGACGTTTATGTACAAGAGCAGTCAGAATCACATCAGCAGAAATATCCTCAGTTATTGAATCCAGCAGTCCGTCTATCGTATCCGGATCATTATCTCTTATATAATAATTATCTATATGAAAACCGGTATTGTTCTTCCTCAAAGGCATAAAACCGGAAACATCACTATCTTCCATAGCAATATACCATACTGTTCCCGAGAAATTCTTGAAAGGATAATTGTTGTTACTCTTTAATATTTTCGGATTCATAACCAAAGGAACTATCAGACCGTAAAGTTCCGGATCATTGTCTTTTATCTGCCTTATTTTCATTGTATAATTTTGAACATGGCAAAGTTATTAAAAATGAAAATAAGAATATCAGCAGGAAGAACAAAAAAACACCAACCTGCAAAATGAAACAGACTAGTGAAATGTTAAGAAATTAAAATAGAGATAAACAGACTTTTTATTCAATTCATCTCAATAAGAGTCCTGTTAACCGATCTCCTATTTTGTCATCTTCAATTCAAAGTAAAATTATACAAAAGAGCTACTGTTAACAAAAGAAAAGCAGGCTATGGCACATCACAGTTTTTATGTCCGGAATGTTTTTCTTACTTTCCTCTAAAACAACAAAATTGAAACAACACTGAAGTAAAAATATATATGAGTTACATTGGGAAGATCGGATATTATTTCCGTAAATTCGACAATATGCATATTCTATCCGATATGTTGAGGAAGGATGACGATTTTATTCCGGTAATATTTGTCAGACTATTGCTTGGGAAGTTTTTTTATGAACAGGCATAATTGTTACTATATAGCTCTTTCTAAATATATATTTTCTTTTTAGTTGATAATATGCAGTTAAAAAGGTTAATAGCTAGATAAGAACATTGTTTTTCAACGAATTATCTATTGTTTCACAATGTGATGTCAAGTTGAAAATTATACAACTCCATCATGGGGGGATTGGCTATTTTGATTATTAATATTTTTCCCCGATTTCACAAAATATCAGCTTCAATTTTTCCATTATGTATTCCACAAGTAATGAAATGGAAACAGACAGCTTTTACACTATCATAAACATTTGCCTGATCCTGTCTGAAATGGCTGCGGCTGCCTGGCAAAAGTTAACGGTTATGCTCTGCGGATAATTCCCTTCAATCTTCAATCAGTGGGAGATGCAAATCCTATCGGGAACGTGAACCTTACTTTCACATTCACTCCGTGCTGGCTACCGGGTTTCCACTTAGGCATTATTGAAACGATACGTAATGCTTCTTCACAAAAAGCGGCATCAGCACTCAGAACAGGATTGATGCTACGGAGAATTCTGGGCCGTATCACACTTCCATCCTTGTCTATGACAACCTGTACAATAACCCTGCCTTCCAGTCTGCTTTGTCTTGCAGCTTGTGGATATCGGATATTCTGTCTTATAAACTCCATCAGTCCAGGCATACCACCGGGAAATTCAGGCATATTCCGAACAACATCAAATATATCATCCTCGTCTGAAAGTACCTTATAGTCCGAAGACCGTACAGGTCCTATAGGAATAGGTTTGTCCCTGGATGAAACCTGATGAGAGGTATAGGCTTCAAACCATTGACGGATTGTATAATAACATTCCTCGTTCTCATTATAGACCCTGATTTTCAAAAGATAATCACCCGGTTGGCAGCTATCAGGGAAATCAACACCTATCTCGGCGGTTTTCCCTTTTTCAAGATGCAGCGCGACAGACTCCTTATCCACGTCTTTACCGGGAATCTTATGTAATTTCTTCTGTTTGTCCTCCAGATAGAAATCAGCCTCACCTTTATATATCAGATTATAATTGGAACTGACAATGGAAATATAAACCTTGCTTTCGGAAATACTGATATCATTTACCATGATATCCTCACTTTTTTCACGGTTTATCCGGTTGTTATACCTGTCAAAAGAAGCCTTGACCACTCCTTCCGTATCATCTATCAAATGTCCCCATTTTACAGACACCTCTTTCTTTACAGGAGAAGTAGCATCTGCGGGAGGAATATACTCAATTTCGATGGCTCCTGTATCTTTCGGATCTTGTCTGGGTTCCTCTTCAATTTCTATGGGTTGAATCCGGTTGTTTTCTTTAGGTAATACAGTATAGAGTCCCTGCTCATCTTTCAATATTTCATGACTGCCAGATTCCAGCCATTTATTCCATTCGTTGAACAAATCGGATATGAACAGATATAAATCTTCTGAAATATGAATTTCTTTACCGGATTTGACATTGAATTTCAGTCTGTCATCCGCTACAGTAAGAAACTTCCTGGCTCTATCCAACGCTTTCAGATAAACAATCCGGTTAAAGGCGTAGTTCTTGTTGAGACCTTCTCCTGTATACATATCTATTGCGGCATAGGACATTATCCCTCTTGTCCTAAGGAAAGTGGTATCGGTTATGGAAGCCTTATACCTGTTCGCCTCTTTCCATAAATTCTCTCCCTCAAGTTTTGTCAGACTGTCCGTTTCATTATCTACAGGAGATATTGCATCAAAGACCGTGCCAGTAACATCAGCGTGGTTCTCTTTATTACTTTTTCCATTGCAACCAACCAGAAAAAGACAACATACTAAAATATATAGCATCCCTGTTTTCATACACCTATAATACTTGTGATACCTGTTGATTCATGAAAACTTTCTCTAAAGATAAAGATATTATCCGAAATTTGAAGGGTATTTGATTCCTATTTCCCGATATCCTGTTCCAAAACACTTCTTTTCCTGACAGACCAAGTTATTATCAGGAGTTTGGCAGGGCCGGAAGTATGAAACGTAAGTGGAATGTATAACATAACTGAAAGACAAAGTGTTATAAAAAAGTGTGCAAATCAGGTACAAATGCTTAAAGAATAAGTGTTTTGTCAGTTTTTTTATAACATCCCTTCGGGTTATGTACTATACTCATACTTCGTATGAACTCCCGTCGCTGACTTACCCTTGAAAACGATATTATCCATTCATTACCAAATAAAAACAGAAGGAAACCGGAACATTTTACCAGTCCCAATTTCCCTCCATAACAATACATGCACTTATCCAAAAGTAAAACCAAAATGGCTTTCATCATATACCTCTATCAATCCGTTTACCCGGTATATGCAAACCTTGTTCTCACGGGCCAGCCATCCGACAGCCAATGCAGTGCTCTCAACACTAAGATTCAATTTTCTGGCCAGTTCGGGGATTGATATTCTTTTCACTTCATTAAGGACGTGCCATACATTACCTGCATTGACACCTACGATTCTTTTGTCCATACGTCTTACATTTAAATATTTATATTCAATTAATAATAACCCGGCAGAAGTACCTTGATAAAAGGATATAAAAGACAACCGATCCCCAAAAAGGAAATCGTTATCCGATGATACATAGACAATGGTGGAAGCCTACATATCAGCCTTGTATTGGAAATTTCTTTTCGGTGGAGTTCCAATGTTTGATAATACCCTTCAGATAAGAACGGGATTTGCACTTGTTCATTTTTATCATATGTCTTTATATACAGGCTTGTGCCCTATGTACAAACCCATCTGAATTAAAAGCGGAAGGGCATTAACCTCGTCTATAAGTGCGGGAGCCGAAGCCCTTGGTACAAACAGGAAACGCCCCCCGCCAAATATTGCAGGCTGAACGTATGGCTGTTCTTGGTACTTCCCGGAAAATTTCGACTTTTCACTTATACAGAACCAGCTAAACGCTTTTTGTTTATAACTCTTTGTTCATTTTAATGAACGCTTCAAACATACATTTATTTTACATAAAAAACAACTGTACCAAAACATTTTTTTTAATATTTCCATTTGAGAGCATTTTTTAAGAAGCAATTCATGAATAAACCAACATAGAATATCATCTGTTACATTCTATCCTTGTAACATATCTCCATATAAAAAAGAAGCCATATCTTTTCAGTCCCAATATACTTTCAGACTATGATAATCAACCGGCTTTACAGATATAATCTTACTTATTTCCTTTTTCTTGGCCCACACAACCATCGTACCCGCTATCAAAACATACTATTTATCCGCATTGGCAAAGAGTCCATTTCAGACTATCCTCGGAACTATGGCTGCTATGGAAAGAGAGAATATCAGCTATCGTCTACAGTCAGGGAAAGCACAGTATATAATAATGGCAAGGTGGAAAAGTAGGGAGAAAAACGGGATATCGTAAACCAAAAGAGAAGAAAGCTGAGCAATATTCAGGGATACTCAAACTTTTAAGCAAGAACTATCCGATAAAGATGGTATCCAAACTTGAAGGAGTAAGCGTCAGCACAGTACAAAGATTAAAGAAGGAGTTTTGTTTATAGAGAGAGGTTTATTTAGAGAGAGGTGTGATAAGCCTCTCTCTTATTTTTAGGGGCACCTTTTATATATTATGCTATAGAATCATTTTTTATTTCCACATTTTCATTAACTTCCTGTATACTAAATTCTGTTTGATATTGAACCTCTGAATGATTTTGTTTAAATATACACCACCATATTTCTCCGCCTATATAGAAAAGTAAAATAGCAAGGCCTATTCTTAAAGTACAATACTGGTTACCATTAATTTTATTATCAGAATTCTTACTATTGTCAACGTTAGCTTTAAAACTGCTTACATCAGATCCTATAAAGTGGTGAAGTGTATATTCTAAAAATAAAAAGGCTGCCCATATACACAAACTTCCCAAAAATAAACAAAGACTTAAATCATGATTCAGTAATGAATAACCTACGATAAGTATCCAAGCCAATAATACAAATACAATAAAGCCAATTGTTATTTTATAAGTGGAGTGGAAGTGGATAAGATGTTTCTGGGTATTATTTGTCTTCGCATATAATATGTGTTCAAAAGGCATATTCCCTTCTTTTTTCAATATTTCCCTCCAGTTCTTCAACCAACTCCGGTGTCCAATCATAGACAAATACCAACAGTAACTGGCTATAACTCCTAAAATGGCTATAATAGCCAGAATATCCCAATAAGTACAATTTAGATAGAATAACTTTGCACCCAAATTTGTAAGCCCATTATTAGAAATATTCCCTTCCATCTCCACTATTTTCCCCGTACTCACCAATATTGTACAATATGCAACAAGTAAAGCACCATTAAACAGGGAATAATAGTTCATCCATGTATGATATCTTTGCTCCATCCTGTTAAAATGAGCAAATATCAACTTATAGCGTTTTAATCTTCTTCTTTGTTCTTCATCCATCTTTTCTTATGTTTTACTGTATTCTTTCTATGTTATAAATAGTGTTTATCTCTTCCGCTTCCAGCACACGGTCATAGATACGGATATTGTCAAGTTTCATATCAGCGGAAGAACTGGTATAATGTCCGTCACAGTCACCACCGATCTGCACTTTGATTGAGGTTGGAATATCATAGACTCCTTCACAGTTGGCTACAAGCTTACCGTCCACATATAATTTCTTCTCGCAACTTGATCCGTCACCATTGGGAATATGAGTGAAAGCAACCATGTGCCATTTTTCGTCCTGTAGTGAGCTGAACGGATAGGAGAAGGAATAGGAGAGGCTTGGTTTTCCACGGTTATTGGAATAAAGTTCAAATTTTCCACTGGATGTACGGGTGGCAAAACAGGGATAGTCCAGAGCCTTGTCCATATTTACAGCTGATAGAAGAATACCCGCTCCAAAATCCTTAATCCACATGCTTGCAGAATAAGTGGTGTTCTTGAAAAGCTGATAAGGTATGTTGATATACTGTTTCTCCACCTGTCTCAGATAAACAGCTTTTCCCTTGTTCGAAGGAGTGTCAGAAATCATGTCCGGACGATTGATCAGTGCTGCATCATAATGATTGGGAGAGCTGTCATCACCTGTTTCATCATCAAATGTATAATATGTCACCAATCCTACTCCAATGGAAGCAAGCTCGTCCGCATCAGGTATTTCTATTGGTGGTTGCGGTTCCTGTTCGTAATCATCCGTAGAGGAACAGGAGTATAAACAAATTGCCAACAGAACAGAATATAGATAATATTTCATCTTTTCCATGTTACTTTTTAAATAGTAAATAATAGAAAACACAATCCCCGACTTTCACAAGCCAGGGATTATCATTTATAAATTTAAAGTTTTTATTATATCTAAGTATTTCTCTCGCTTGAGAAATGACTTATTCTAAAATTGTAATTTTACGTCGACTGTTAATCACTAAAAATTATTTTTCTACTGTCAGTACAACATCCTTAGTGAATTCCATACCCCACATATCAGTTATCTTGATAGTAATAGTTACCTTATCACCAGACTGCAATGCAGCTTCGTTATCAACTGTTACTTTGAAACCTGACATATTTTCATAAGTCTTTGTATCTCCATTATAAGTCAGTTCAGTTGTTACAAGGCTAGTGCTTGAAGTAACTTTAATATCCTTAATATAATCTGTTGCAGGTTTAGCCCATTTTTCAACCTTGTTTTCTACATAAATATAACCGAACAGGTTGTAAGCAGTACCCCAAACATCTGCTGCGGAGAAGTCAGCCTTACCGAAGCTTGCGCTCTTAGACTGTTTCAATGACAATGTGGTCTTCAACGCTTCAATTGTACCTTCCTTAACCGGGCTCTTAGCAGTTACATAAATAACATCCGTGAACATATTATCTGTATTACCTGCAAAGATAGAAGCAGAAACCTCAACTTTAGCTACTTCCTTATACAACTGATCCTTATCGCTGATAGTTAACTTGCTACCGTTAGTTACCCATTTAGCGACATCTGCATCAGAGAAGTCACCATTCTTAACGGCTTTAACTTTGAAGCTTGCTTTATCAAATGTAGCACCGTTCTGTTCGTAAACGCTCAGTACATCGAATATTTCACCGTTAGCGTTATTACCCTTACCGTAAGCAACTACGTTGTCACCATCGAACAGAGAAGCGATACGAGTCAATGTAGTCGGGTTAGCCAGAGTTAAGTCAACAGCGGCATTCAATTCATTAGTACCAAAAATGAACTTATAAACAGCTTGAGTATACTTGTCAGCAACGACACCAGCAGTAGCAGGATTCACAGTGATTTTCAAAGCTGTAGCGTCAGCAGAAGTAGCGGATACCCAATTACCACTGTTGTCTTTCTTAACAAATGAAGGTGTTGAATTAATAGTATACTTCGGATCACCATTGTCATCAGTGATAGTAGATTCCAATGTGAAGTTATTCAAAGTTATAAGAGCCTGTTTCCATGCAATCTTCTGTTCAGCAGTCAATGCATTCAGTACATTATCCAATGAGAAGTAAACCTGTTGCTTGCTTACATCCAGCTTATGAGATGCGCTCAATGTTACATTGGCAACTTCATCCTTGATAACCTTTACGCTTACCTTAGCAGACTTCTTCTCTCCTTTTTCTGTTGTATAAGAAACGACAAAAGGCAAAACCTTATCTGTATATGTGCCTACAGTAAATTTATCTCCAGAAATAGTTACATTATAAGCATCTTTATAATCCTTATCCAAATCAAGTTTGTAGCTGACAGCATTACCATACATGAAGTTAGAGTTTTCATTTTGTCCGGCAGCCTTATTGTCATTCTCGCCAAAGATAGAATATTCCTTTCCTACTTTAACCCAACTAGTACCGTTTCCGTTTACTGATGCAGAGCTTTGATATATATACACACTTACGCCATACTGAGTAGAAATTTCATTAGAAGCTACAGCAAAACGACTTAATCGGTATCCTATGAAAGCATCTTGGTCATTGTACACTTTGTTTGAAACATTTTCAAATGCTTTACTATCAGCTTTTAGTCCACCAGCCAAATTGAAATTTACAAACTTTAAGCCATCAACAGCAGAACGTATAATTTCACCGTCATATTTTCTAGCTACACCTTCTGTAAAGAGAGTAGAACCGTCTGATGCGATCAATGAGAAAGGACAATCAGACAAATCCGTATTAGTAGGATTAGCTACTACACGAACGTCAAAACCAGTCTTTCCATCTGCGGTTGCCAAAGGAATGAGTTCGTCTTTTTTATATGAAACGCCAGTCAGCTCATCTTTGAAATCCTTGCTTGCTACAGCATACTGCACAGAAGTATTTTCATCATAGGTCGTTGCTAACTCCAAGCTGGTCAGTGCATATTTCGGTAATTCTATTTTAACCATATCCTTACCATCTTCTGTTGGCAGGTACATTGTATATTTACCGTTGGCATCTATTGCATAAGCTGCACCATTAGCTTTGTAGTCTGACTGTTCGTATTCTTTCTTTTCAGTGTTGTAGAAGTACCAATATCCACCTTCGATCTTAGGTAGATACACTTCTGCTGCCTGATCTTTCTTGTTGGCGAACCAGCCTGTAGCTTTATCATTAATCTTCCATTCGCCTGTGGCTTCGTCAATAGTCAGTTTGTCACCATCGGCACGCCGTCCCTCACGGGCATCGCGTCCGGCCACCCCAACCGCACCGAACTGATGATGCGCTCGGACAACGACGCCGAGCTGAAGGCGCTGGGCTGCACCCACAACGCGCAGCATATCCGCAACGCCATGCTGTTTCTGGCAAAGTTCCACCTGAACAATGTGGGCCTGACCCTGAACTACGGCATCCCGGGGCAGACGATGCAGAGCTGGCACAACAGCCTGCACGCGGCGGTCATCATGCAGGCCGGGCACATCACGGCAGAGCCGCTGGCCGTGACCGACGCCGAGGGCATGCCCAACGCGGCGGAGCGGTTCGAGATGTTCCGCTATGCCTGCGAGTACCTGCCGGAGAACGGCTACAAGATGTATGCTGCCGGGTGCTTTGCCCGCCCCGGCTACGAGTACCGCGCCCGTGCCATGGAGTGGAACGGGGATGACGTCATCGGCATGGGCGTCAACGGCGGTTCGGTGTACGACGGCTATGCCGTGCGCAACACCAACAATCTCAAGCTCTATATCAAGAATGCCGGTGACTTTGAAAAGCTCACGGCGCAGGCCGCGCAGCTGGACGAGAACGCGCTGATGCTGCGCTACCTGCGGGGCCGCATGAAGCTGAACGACGGCGTGGTGGAGCCGCTGTTCCGGGAGCGGTTCGGGCAGGAACTGCCGCAGGAATTTTCCACCCTGCTGGATAAGGCGGTGGAAAACGGCCTGGCCCAGCGCACGGCCGACGGCTGGATGCCTACCCTGGAAGGACTGTTCCGGGGCGAGGTACTGTAACACAAAAAGCGGGAGCTGTCCCATGGGAGAGACGGCTCCCGTTTTTTGTATGCCAAAAGTCCCCACGGCGTGCCGATTTGTGGTATACTGGTAGAAAACAGTGACCCGCGAAGGAGAAAAGAATGCAATACAAACTTCTGGTAAGTGATTTTGATAATACGCTGGTGCCCTTCGGGGAGCCGCGGCCCCGCCCGGCGGTGGTGAAAGCCGTGAAAAAACTGCAGGCCGCCGGGGTGAAATTTGCGCTGAGCACCGGCCGCGCCTATCCTTGCGTGCACAAGGAGCAGCTGGGCGGCATCCGGCCGGATTACATCGTTACCTGCAACGGTGCCTGTGTGACCGATGCCAAGGGCACCGTGGTGGCGGAACACCCCCTCACCAACGAGGAAATGTACGCGCTGGTGGATTTCTGCGAGGATTACAACTACCCACTGCAGTTCAATTTCCGGGATGCCTGCTATGTGTACTGTGAGTACGAGGCCCTGCGCAACAACTACGCAAAGATGGGCAGCAGCGGCCTGACCTGCGTGGACGGCGAGGACCAGGACCGGCACCTCATCGACATGCCGCATTCGGCGTTTGCCGCGGTGCCGCCGGAACATGTAGCAGACTTCATGGCAAAATACGGCCATCTGAACCTGAACTGGATGCAGGTGGGCGCGAAAAACGCCGACGGCTACTGCTTTTACGACATCGTGCGCGGCGGCATGGACAAGGGCGTGGGCCTGACCGACCTGTGTGCCCGGCTGGACCTGCCGCTGGAAGAGACGGTGGCCGCCAGTGCCGCGCTGCCCATTGACGTGTTTGGCGAGAACCATGTGCAGGAGCTGTGCGCAAACTTTGACGCAGGTGCTTACTGCGGCAAGCCCAGCCACTTTATCGGCCATCTGCAGACCAACAAGATCAAAAAGGTGCTGGGCCGCGCCAGCCTCATCCAGAGCGTGGACAGTGAGCATCTGCTGAATGCCATCGAGAAGGAAGCAGCCAAGGCCGGCATCGTGCAGAACGTGCTGCTGGAGGTGAACATCGGCGGCGAGGAGAGCAAGACCGGCGTGGCACCGGAAGCGCTCTGGCCGCTGCTGGATGCTGCTGCCGCACAGGAGCACATCCGGGTCAAGGGGCTGATGGCCATTCCGCCCGTGAACGACGACGATGCCCGCAACCGCCGCTATCTGGCCGAGGTGTACAAGCTGTTCGTACAGGCGGGCGAACGCGGCTATTCCAACGTGTCCATGGAGACCCTCTCCATGGGCATGAGCGGCGACTTTGAAAACGCCATCCGGGAGGGTGCCACCCTTGTGCGCATCGGCACCGCCATCTACGGCGAGCGGGATTACAGTAAAAAGTAAGAGAACGAACCCTCTCCGTCATTGCTGCGCAATGCCACCTCCCCCGAAAGGGGGAGGTTTTGTACAGCTTCCCGAAAGATGCAAAGGCTCCCCCTCTCGGGGGAGCTGGCGAACAAAGTGAGTCTGAGAGGGTTCGATTTGCAGGCATCTCCCCCATATTATCTATTGACAACCGCGCAAAGTTAGCCTATATTACTATTGTTAACACAAACTAACACACGTTGACAGTGGATAAAATGAGAAGGTCGATCTTATGACATTAAAAGAATTGCAGATCGGAAAAAGCGCTGTTGTGGATACCGTCGGCGGCAGCGGCGCACTGCGCCAGCATTTTCTGGATATGGGCCTGATCCCGGGGGCGGAAGTCACGCTGGTCAAGCTGGCACCCATGGGCGACCCCATGGAGCTGCGCATCCATGGCTATGAGCTGACCCTCCGGCTGGATGATGCCGCGCAGATCGGCATCACCCCCACCGAAAAGGCCCCGGCAATGTCGGCGGCTCCGGCAGATGATAAAATGGTGGATCACCCCGGCCTTGGCGAGGGCGGCAAATACCACATCAAAAAGGGGGAGAATCCCCTGCCCGAGGACAGGACCCTCACCTTTGCGCTGGCGGGCAACCAGAACTGCGG
>OLOA01001756.1_pt1 | contig 20985 bp, 16 predicted proteins | sample 1672201 | NCBI WGS metagenome assembly OLOA01 (sample SAMEA3136658, study PRJEB25190) | human gut metagenome
AATACGTTATACACTCGTAAATTAAGTTGGCATGTTTTGACCCCAACATCATTTTTACTCAGGAATACTATAAAAATCCGGCATAAATCATATCAGTCCTGATACAAAACAGACTGTACGATTCATGCCGGATTTTATGATTTGTCATATCTATAATCTTCTACTGCCACGCAGCTCTCACTATACAGGCAGATGTTTACAGTGCAAATATCTCATCAAGAAGCTTCTTTCCTGCCTCCGACTTAAATAGATTCGCTCTCACATTTCTTATATTCTCCTCAGGAAGTCCATCCTCAAAAGCATTCACAAGAAAATCTGCCTCTATCAGGAGCTGGTAATCCATGCCTGTAACACCTGTATAGGTATGGTGATGTCCAATCAGATAACACACTCTTCCGACGAACGCTTCATCGGCCTCCGAGCCCATTATGTTCTCAAGTATAGCCTTGGCAACCGCCGGTCCCTCAAGCTCCTGATTGCGCCCATCACAATTGCCATACTTCTGCTCACAGATGTGTATTCCTATATCGTGGAGCACAGCCGCAATCTCAAGCACCTGCTGTTCCTTTTCGGATATTCCTTCCATACGTCCCATAAGAGCCGCAAATTCATATACCTTCATGGCATGCTGTATACGCCTTGCATCGCCACTATTGTATTCTATCATCGAGTTAATTACCTTGTCTGTCAGATTCAAGTCATTCATGTTATACCTCATTTCTGAGTGCGCGCAGTCTCCTGCATAATCTCCCGTAAAAAACATAAGAGAAATTACTCTGCAGTATCTGCATCATTCTCCTCAAGCTGCTCCTCTGTAAGTGCAACAAATCCCTGTCTCTTACGCGCCATCTCATCGCTCTCAAGATACTCATCGTAGGTTGTTATCTTGTCAATCATCCTGCCACCGACAAACTCCATAATACGGTTCGCTGTAGTCTGTACGAACTGGTGGTCATGCGAAGCGAAAATCATTGCACCCGGAAACTTGATAAGTCCGTTGTTGAGCGCTGTGATGGACTCCATGTCAAGGTGGTTGGTAGGCTGGTCAAGCAAAAGCACATTAGCGCCCATAATCATCATCTTAGAGAGCATAACTCTTACCTTCTCACCACCGGACAGCACCTTAACCTTCTTGACACCGTCATCACCTGCGAACAACATTCTTCCAAGGAAGCCTCTTACATAGGTCACATCCTTCTCAGGTGAGAACTGCATAAGCCACTCAACGATCGTATCGTCGCAGTCAAAATCCTTCGTGTTATCCTTAGGGAAATAAGCTGTGCTTGTGGTTATGCCCCACTTATAGCTTCCCTCATCCGGCTCAAGCTCGCCTGCAAGAATCTTAAAGAGTGTCGTCTTTGCAAGCTCATCGCTTCCTACAAGTGCAATTTTGTCCTCCCTGCCAACGATAAATGATACATTGTCAAGAACCTTTACACCATCAACAGTCTTTGAAAGATTGGTCACCGTGAGAACCTCGTTTCCAATCTCTCTTGCCGGACGGAAATCAATGTATGGGTACTTTCTGCTCGATGGCCTGATGTCATCAAGCTCAATCTTCTCAAGAGCTCTCTTACGTGAGGTAGCCTGCTTTGATTTGGAAGCGTTGGCGGAGAATCTCTGGATGAACTCCTGTAACTCCTTAATCTTCTCCTCCTTCTTCTTGTTGGCTTCCTTCATCTGCTTGACCATGAGCTGGCTGGACTCATACCAGAAGTCATAGTTACCTGCATAGAGCTGAATCTTCGAGTAATCTATATCTGCAATCTGTGTACATACCTTATTGAGGAAATAACGGTCATGAGATACCACGATAACCGTATTCTCAAAATTGATTAAGAACTCCTCAAGCCATGCTATAGCGTCAAGGTCAAGATGGTTGGTAGGCTCGTCGAGAAGCAGGATGTCCGGATTACCGAACAGCGCCTTTGCAAGGAGAACCTTCACCTTCTCACTGCCGTTGAGCTCACTCATCTGCTTGTAATGAAGCTCTGTATCAATGCCAAGACCGTTTAAAAGAGTGGCTGCATCGCTCTCAGCCTCCCAGCCGTTCATTGTGGCGAACTCACCTTCAAGCTCACTTGCCTTAATTCCGTCCTCCTCAGTGAAGTCCTCCTTAGCATAGATGGCTTCCTTCTCCTTCATAATCTGGTAAAGGCGCTCATTTCCCATGATAACCGTATCAAGTACATTATATGCATCGTACTTGAAGTGGTCCTGCTCTAAGAAGGATAATCTCTCACCCGGAGAAATCGTCACGTCACCCTTAGAAGGTTCAAGCTGTCCGGACAAAATCTTTAATAATGTAGATTTTCCTGCACCATTGGCACCAATAAGACCATAGCAGTTTCCCGGTGTAAACTTGATATTTACATCCTCAAAAAGAGCCTTCTTACCGATTCGTAATGTTACATTATTAGCACTAATCATTTTTATAAATCCTTTCCAAGCCGTCTTGCCCGGCTTCACCCAAAATGGCATACTTAGGATATATTATAACGTATAATAAGGATTTTTCAAGAACTATATTTTAAATCCAGCGAAAATGTGGTATTATTTGTACAATAGTTTGTATCATAATTAGATTTTAAGATATCAAAAAGGAGATTTAGTTTTATGGAACTCACAGATTTACATGTACATTCGACCGCTTCGGACGGCACATTCACCCCTTCGGAGCTGGTCGCAGAAGCTAAGAGGATTGGTTTAAAGGCATTCGCCCTCACCGACCATGACACGGTTGCAGGCGTAAAAGAGGCAACCGCCGCCGCGGATGAAGCAGGAATTGAGCTTATTCCCGGAATAGAGATAAGCACGAAATATAACAGCACATATATTAAGGACAAGGAAGTCCACATTGTCGGATTGTATATTGATTACACCGACGAACATTTTCTGTCTGAGATTGCCGGATACCGCGACAACCGCGATGGCAGGAATGACAAGCTTATTGAGCTGATGAATGAAGCCGGAATGTCTGTCTCTCTTGAGACGATGCGCAATATGTTTGGAGATGACACTGTACTTACAAGAGCACATTTTGCGCGCTACATGGTCAACAAGGGCTATGTATCAAGCACCAATGAGGCGTTCGACAGGTATCTCGGCGAAGGCAAGCCTTTCTATGTATCCAGACAGATGCCGGATCCTGCAAGGGCTGTTGAACTGATACACGAAGCAGGCGGTGTCGCCGTGCTCGCACACCCTATCCTCTACAAGATGTCCGACAGTGAGCTTATGAAGCTCTGCCAGTATCTCAAGCGCCACGGTCTTAACGGCATTGAGGGTATCTACTCAACCTACCGAAGCGGTGATGAGACAACCATCAGACGCATTGCCGGTGAGTGCGGACTTCTCATATCCGGCGGAAGCGATTTCCACGGTGCAAACAAGCCGGACATCAAGCTTGGAATTGGCAGAGGCAATTTAAAAATTCCTTATGAGCTGGCAGTCAACCTTAAGAAGGCGGTACGCTAACTTGGGACAGGGGCGTGTTGGGACAGGGGTCAGACACCATGTCCCAGGACTGGGACACGGTGTCTGACCCCTGTCCCAACACGCCCTGTCAATCATTCCTCGCTCTTCTTATTGCGGTACTCCGCCGGGCTGACCCCGATGTACTTCTTGAATTTCTTGTGGAAATAGTCCACGTTCTTGTAGCCTATACGCTCCGCAATCTCATATACCTTAAGCTTGTTATCCATCAGAAGCTCTATGGCATGGTCAATTCGAACTTTGTCGACATAGGAGTTAAAGCTCTCTCCGACAGTCTTGTTAAATATCTTTCCAAGGTAAGCGCTGTTGTAGCCAAACAGTGAGGCAATGACCTCCAGCTTGATGTTGGTGGCATAATTGTGGTCTATATAGTGCAGGACATCGTCAAGGACACTCTCCCTCGATGAGCTTCCCATGCTTCCCATAAGCATGTCAAGCTGCTTTGAGATATACTCTATTATGTCATACATGTACAGCCGCGATGAGATGTACTCTATAATCTCCGAGTTCTGTGGGAATGTAAAATTGTTGTTGCTGTATATTCTGTTTATATTTTCCTTGACCTGCAAAAACAAATCAGTCAGGAACAACTTGACCTGACCAATCGGTGCATCAACATTATATAAGTATTCCTCAATGCTGAACAGAACCTCAGCGACCTTGCGCCTTGAGAATGCCTGTATGTAATCCGTTATCCTGGTACAATAATCTGTTATTCTCGTCTTATCAAGTGTCTCTAATGCCTCCCGGACATGCGGAAGCTCCTCAAAGCCAAGCGTGTGCTGTCCCTCCGTGCAGAAGAAACGCCTCTTTATAAGCGCATACGCATCCGAATACGATATATGTACATCAAAAAGCTCATTGACAGGACGTCCGTATGCTATAAAAAGGGTATCCATAGGACTTCCCTTCTGTGGCGGCGTGCTCTCATAGTGTTCGATGAACCGTTCAAACTTCTCTATTGCAAAGCTTCCCTTCAGTATTATGACATTATATTCATCATCCATGAAATGTTCAAATGACTGTCCGCCATTGTTAGTTACCTTCAAAAGTTCAGAGAACTGATAAGGCATATTCACGCCTTTTTCAATATCAAAATTCTCATATAGTACAACCTGATATACCGGAGCTTCAAGTCCAAGCTCCTTTGCCGAGAACATATCCTTATCGACCTGATTTCTCACAAGGTCATGCAGCAGTTCCTTTTTAGCCTTATTTCTATAATGCTCGTTATGCGATACATTCTCTTTTTCGGACTTTATCTGTTCCCCGATACGTACTACCGCCTCCGAAAGCTCGTCCTCATCAATAGGCTTGGTAATGTAATTCTCCACCCCAAGTCTTATCGCTGTCTGGGCAAACTTAAAATCAGAAAAACCGCTGAGAATTATAAATTTTCCGTTATACCCATGCTCTCTGGCATTCTCAACTACCTCAAGTCCTGTGAGCTTAGGCATCTTGATATCTAAAAGAACAAGACTGGGACGAAGCTCATATATCTGCTTTAAAGCCTCCTCACCATTGGCTGCCTCTCCACAGACCTTGAAGCCTAACTCTTCCCAGTCTATTATACATTTAATACCTTCCCTAATATTCTTTTCATCATCTGCAATAAGAATTGTTTCCATGTCTTCCCCCAGTAAGATTTTGTAAAAATATTATAAAATATACCGATGATAATGTCAAGGAAACAGCACTTATCACAATATCAGGAAACAGCACATATCACCATATCCGGCACTATCTGCCATAAATACCTGTCTGTATTCATCGCAGAAAAATGCCGGATATACTCAGTTTTCACAACAGCCTCTTTTTCACTGTTTTATCTTACTATGTTTTATTTTACTATTGTTTTATTTCACTGTTATGTTACTGTCATTTTAAATTTATGATATTTTACTCTTCTGTCGTTTTATCTTTCTTAGGCTTAAGCAATATAACCACCACAATGCCCGCCACAAGCACAACTCCGACAATTATTGCCACCGCTGCCCCTGTGCTCAAGGTTGCCCCCGAGGAAGCTGCAGACGTCTGCTGTCCCGGCTCAGATGTATTATCCGCCTCTAAACTTGTCTGTGTCTCCTCAGGTGTTGTGCTCTCAGTCTCACTTTGCGGCTCTGTCGGCTGTTCATCGGTCTCATGGCTTATATCTACCTCAGGAGCAGGAATAATATCGCCGACCGAAGCAGCCTCCGACTCAGCCGGTGTAATACCTGACACGCCAAGAAGAATCTCCGCTGTCGCCATGCCCTCCGCATACGCTGTAATCTTGGTACCGCCTATTTTAAATGCATTCGCAAGCACCTGTGCCTTTCCGTTCTCAACTGCTGCAAGCGGCTGTGATATTGCGGCAACAGACTCATCCTCGGACGCAAAATATATCTTTTCCGTCGCGTTCTCAGGAGTAACCTTGGCAATTATAGAGTATGTGCCATCCGCATTGTCGACCACCTCCAGCTCCATGCTCTCGATTGCGACATCCTCTGCAGCATTCTCTTCACCTGCACCCTCGAATTCCATTCCGGATAAAGTGAAGGTTATCTCAATAGTCTTAGGATTCTCAATATCCTTGAAATCAGCTACATGCTTCTTTACGACAACCTCTTCAACCATGGAACCATCCCATGAGTTGATTGGGTCATTGGTATCGAATATTCCCGATGACTTGAGCACACTCTTAGGCTCCGTCTGTGTGATGGTAAGCTCTGTTCCGTCCACAACAATCTTATCATACATTATATTACATGCCGTGAGCTTTGACTTCTTAGCCTCTCCAAGTGTGACATCATGATCCTTTATATAGATTGCCGTCATGTGGCTTAAGCTGTCAACGCCGGCCTTTGCCGCATCATCGGATAAATCCTCGTCGCAGTTGAAGGTAAGCGTGTATGTGCCGTCACCATTTACTGTTATTGGCCTGCCGTATTCATTGGAAAAATATGAGTTGTCATTATCGTTATAATATACATTTACTGCAAGCGATATCTCATTGGCACCCGCCTTGTGTCCGACAACCACACGCGTAACAGCACTCTTTCCTGTCGAGGAGGTTGTTGTCACATAGGCAACTCCGTCTGTCTTTGCAAGCACCTTGCCCATCCGCGATACGGTCACTATGTCCTCATTTGAGGAACGGTAGGTAAAATACTCTTTTGCGTCATTTGTATGTGCACCGATATATGTATACGAATCGGCATTGAGTTCAAGCTGTTCAGGAACGGAGAGCTCAATATCCTCTGCGCCCTTTCCGGCAATGACAGTTACGGTCATACTCTTGCTTACGCCATCCTTCTGGCTGTACGCAGTGATCGTTGTCGTTCCTATTCCGCGCGCGCGGATACGTCCATCATATACCGTTGCAACAGAAGGGTCATCTGTTTTCCAGAGTACAATATCGTTCGTATCCTCAGGTAAAATATTCTTTACTGAGGTCTCGTAAAGTGCACCTACCTCGATGCACAGCCCATCCTTCTCCATCTGGAAATCAGTGATAGGAACTATCTGTGTCCCCTTCGATAAGTCTGAGCAGTCGGCAGGTCCTTCAAGATATTTTCCTCTGAGTATAGCTGCAATCAGATCCGGATATACAGGCTCACATTTTCCCCTGTCAATAAGTGTGAAATTATAGTCCGTAGGCTCCTTTGTAAGATCATACTCTCCGTTATCCCAATAGCATGCCACAATCATGCCTGTGCTGCATATCCTGTTGACAACCTCATAATGGTATGCCCTGTCCGCCTCATTTCTCTTATCAACCGCACCATACTCACCCACTATTACAGGAACTCCCTGTGATGTGAACTTCTCAAGCTGTGCAAATTCTGCAACAAGCTCATCGGTCATATCCTTCGTCCACTCTGTGTAGGTTGTGTTCTCAGCAAGTCCGAACAGCCAGTTATAATAGTGAACAGACAGGAACAGCCTGTTCTCGACAGTATCCTCAGGAAGTCTGAAATCATACTGCGTTGTATTGGTTATGTTCGTGTATCTTCCCGGAACAGACAGCCACCTGTATGCATTATTTGAGCCTGTTCCTCTTACAGTGTCAACGAACACCTGATTAAGCTCCATTACCCTGTCCATATCGAACTGAATGTTGTTTCCCGGACCTGTCACCTCATTCATCGACTCGAATATAAGGTGTTCATCATAGTCCTTGAACCTCTTTGCAATCTGCTTCCAGACCGCCTTGTATTTTTCCTTGACGGAATCGAAGTCATCCGAAGCAATCCGAAGCCAGCCTGTCTGCTCTGCTCCATCATGATGGATGTTGACAATCACATACATATCCTGCTCAATGCAGTAATCTACGATGTCCTGAACACGGCTTATCCATTTGTCATTGACTGCATAGCCGTTCTCGTCATCAATCATTGTTCCCCATGTAACAGGAATCCTCACAGTATTAAAGCCGTTATCATGTACGGTCTTTATGACCTGCTTTGTTGTCTCAACATGCTGCCAGAGCGTCTCATTAGGAGTAAACCCGGTATGTCCGTCCATGGTATTTCCAAGATTCCATCCGGCTCCCATCTCCTCAACCATCTCCTGTGCCGTAAGCACACGGAAAGGCTGCTGTGTGGCTGCCGCGACAAGCCCTTTATCATCCGAAGCATATATACTCACCGGAAGCTGTGCCATAACCGTTCCTGCCATCATTACCGCTGCCGTGGCAACCGCACACACACGTCCAAATAATTTTCTCATTATCCTTCCTTCTCCTTTCGTTCAATATCCTTAAAAATATATAACGCACCTGCACTTATCGTGTAAATAATGCAGGCCGGCCCTATAAGTATCATAAAATACATTGTAGTTGTATTCCAGAACATGACCACAACCTCAAGAGCAACGATAGCCGTCATCACAATTGAGCGTCCAAAGTACCTTGTATAAATCTCAAAGGAATTTTTCATGGTATTTATAAAAGAATTTTCATATCTCGCAAGCAGCGCATAGGAATACATAAAACCGCTTATTCCAATGGCTATCGCCAATATTCCCATCACAAGGCAGATGAATGGATTGCCTTCAAGCTTTTCAAAAAGCTCAAAATCAAGATATACCGCATAAGCTATCAGCAGATTTAATAGTCCAAGTGGAATACCCTTCTTCCAGTTTTCCTTAAACGCAGCCCAGAAAGCTTGGAATATATACCCTTCACTTCCATCAGCCATCTTAAGCCCCACAGCGAATGCTGCCGTGGTCGAAGCCCCGATTGTTACAATGGGCAATGAAAATAATAACCAGAAAAAATTCAGCTTCACAACTACCCAGAATGTTGATATGAACTTATAGAGCGGGCTGTCAACGCTGAAAAACTTCATCTAAAGCCTCCTTTCCAAGTAACCAACGTCACTGTTTCATGTTTCATAATTGAAAAAGCTGCCGCACCTAAGTGCTACCTTAGTGCAACAGCCTTTTCATTTTAGATATGCATTACTATCAAGTTCAAATTCAGGAAACCTTACTTGGCATCCTTAGCACGAACCTCTTCCTCAAGCTGATGACGAATTGCTGCTTCATTCTCATTCCAGGTAATGCACTCCTCATATCCATACTCATAAGCATCGGAAATCATCTTAGATACGATTGACTCGTACTCTGCATCTGTTGAAGCATATATAGCATTCCAGCTTCCCTTTACGATACAGTCTGTAACCTGATTCCATGTAACCTCAAGCTCATCTGATCTTACACCATCTGTGTAGGTTGTTGCCGGAGCTACCTTGTATGCGTGGTGGTTAAGGTAATCCTGAACTGAGACAGCACTCGTCTTATCTCTCCAATCCTGCTCAATGCTGCACGAAGCCTCAGCAAGATTGCTCTTCCAGTTCTGCCAGTTGTAGGTCTCACCGTTAGAATCCGGGTTCTTTGCATCAAGTGACCATGTGATATTGTTAATCTGCTGACGTCCATCACCGAATGTACCTAAATCATCAGGCATTACTGTGTTTACATCTCTGATTGCACTTGCGCCAAGTGTTGTGAAGTTAGTGTTCTTCTCATCATCGTAGTACCATGTAACTCCCTCAGGGCCATACTCCGATACCATTCTTCCCTCAGGTGTGCACAGCCAATTGATAATCTCCAGACAAAGCTCAGGATACTCTGTCTTAGAACCAATAGACCATATTCTGTTGCCGCCGGCTGTATCCATTCCATATACAATAGGAGTTGCATCCTCAGGCTTCATTGTGAGCATCATCTTGTCATCCTTAATGTGCTCCTCTGTGTTGTATGCAAGTGAACCTGCATAGTTGAAGATTGAGAAGAATACACCACCGTTTAATACCTTATCAATCATCTCATTGTATGTCTGAGTCATTGAATCCGGGTCGAGAAGTCCTCTCTGATAAAGTGTGTTAAAGAACTTCAGCATCTCAAGATATGGGCCATTCTCCTCAAGTGCACCATGGAACTCACCTGTATCACTGTCGTACAGGCCAAGATGAAGCTCATCATAGCCATACCATGCTGTCGCCATAGACTTAACATACATTACCATGTTGCCATCCCAATCCGGCCAGAGTGACACACCATAGGTCTTGTTACCCTTGTCATCTGTAGGACAGAGAGCCTGCATTGACGTAAGTAAATCCGCAAGGTCATCAAGTGACTTAACCTCAGGGTAATCAAGCGCCTTGTAAAGATCCCATCTTAAATCCCATGTATAGAAGAAATCCTGATGATCCTCACTGCTTGTAGCTATTCCGTGACCTATACCGTGTACAAGTCCATCTGAGTTAATCTGCTTGTTCTTCTCAAGTGCAGCCTGCATATTCTCTGCTATATATGGTGCACAATCGTTTAACATATTGTCCTCATTCCAGTCAAGAAGTGCACCTGCCTCAACAGCAGCCTTATACTGCTTGCCGCACTTCCGAATACAACAATGTCACCTAAGTTTCCGGACTCCATTCTTGTATCGAAGGTTCCGTCCGAATCAGGGATGATGTTAAGCTTGACATTGAAACGGTCTAACATCTCCTTGGCAAACCACCCTACCTGTTCACCATTGTAGTTAGCTAACTGGCTGAATACAGTAAGTGTTATAGGGTTCCCTTTCTTATCGGTACCGGCTCCGTTGCTCTTTGAGCACGCGCTCATCGACAGCACCATTGCAGCCGATAATGTTACGGCTGTAAGCTTTTTTAATAATTTGGATTTTCTCACGTATTTGTCCTCCTTTTTTTATTGACCTGCTTTTGTATTTTATCTATTTTCATACACTAAAGCAATCATTTGTTAATAATTAACGCCTTAACCCTTAACCGCACCTAACATAATACCTTTTTCAAAGTATCTCTGAAGGAACGGATATACCAGAAGAATAGGTATGATTGTTACCATTGATACCGTATACTTGATTACCTTCATGTTCATCTGCTGCTGCATTGCCGCTGTTGCCGCTGTTGTGTTATTCATAATACTGTCAAGGTTACTTGAGGAGTTGAGGTAAACATACAATCTGTGCTGCAGTGTATAGAGCTTAGGACTGTTCTGCATGTAGATAAGTGAATCGGTAAACGAATTCCAGTGACCTACAGCACCGAAGATTGTGATTGTGGCAAGTATCGGCTTACACAGCGGAAATACAATCCTTCTGAATACGGTCATAAATCCCGCACCATCAATATATGCGCTCTCCTCAAGCTCCGCCGGAATTGATTCAATGTACGTCTTGACAAGAATTATGTTGTACGGTGCCACAATTCCCGGAAGAATATATACAAGGTAGTTATCCGTAAGTCCCAGCATGAGGAAGTTCAGATATACAGGAATGATACCTGCATTAAAGTACATTGTAATAACGAGGAATCTGTACCATAGCTTTCTGTGCCACATCTCCTGCTTAGTAACAAGGTATCCTGCAAGAGCTGAGGCAAGCACCATGAGGAATGTTCCTATAAGTGTTCTTGAAACCGATACAAGAAATGCATTTCCAAGGTCATTAACCTGAAGCATCGCAGCATAGTTGTGGAAATTGATTCCTACCGGATAAAAGTTGATTTTTCCCGCACGTACCAGATCATTTGATGAAATCGTATTGATGAACAGGTAGTAGAATGGGAAAAAGCATGACAATGTAAACAATCCGAAAAACAGGTAGTTTAATATATTGAATACAATGTCTGATGGTTTTAATTTGTACTGCTTTTTATGTTTTTTGTAATAAGCCTTCTCGGCTCTCTCATCAAGCCTTTCCTGCTTTGTCTTAGCCATGTTCCCACCTCCTATACAATACTCTCGCCACGGATAGCTTTTGAAATTCCGTTAGCTACAAAGAGCAAGATTACACTGACAATAGTCTTAACCATACCTACAACAGTTGAGAGAGGTATGAGTCCTCCGCTGATACCCAGCTTATATACATAGAGATCAAGTACTTCTATAGTTCCTGAGTTGTTAGCTGTCTCGAATACAAGGTACTGATCCATACCATTGCTGAGGATTCCGGCAACAGCCATAAGAAGGAGTACACAGTATGTAGGAAGAAGTCCCGGAAGTGTTATGTACCACATCTTCTGGAAACGTCCGGCGCCATCGACCGTAGCAGCCTCATAGAGCTGTACATCAATACCGGAGATAGCTGCTATGTAAATGATTGCGCTCCAGCCTGTTCCCTTCCACATGCCCCATGCAAGCATCTTGAACCATGTTCCGTTATCACCCATCAGATAGTTGGTTGCGTGATTAGCACCTGTAATCATTGTGAGGAATCCGTTTAAGAAACCATCTGTTGAGAAGATTGCATAAGCTATAGCGTATACTAAAACCCAGCTTATGAAGTTAGGAATGGTTGTAAATGTCTGTACAAACTTTCTGAACCATGTACACTTAATCTCCGAAATAAATATCGCGAATACCATCGGAACCCAGCTTGTTGCAATTCCAAGTCCACTCATTACCAGAGTGTTACGAAGAACTCTCACGATATCTCTTCTCGTTGCGGCATTGTTAAAAAGATACTTAAACCATTTAAAACCTACAAAATTATCTGCTGAAAGAGTTCCACCTGCAGAATAATCGAAGAATGCGTATCTCCATCCAAACAGTGGCAGATAACAGAATATGAATGCCAGCATTGCGAATGGAAGAAACATGAGGAACAATCTGTACTTCGTCTGCATCTCCATCTTATCTGTTCTGGCTGCTCTTGGCAGTACAATAAGATTTAAAACTGCCATTGCGAGCTGTATCACTACAATACCCAGAAATAAAAACCATCCTGCTGCGAATGCAGGGGCAACCTTCTCGGGTCTGCTGCATACAGCCATCTCATTATAACCTAATAAAAGAAATATAAGTCCTGCGCCTTCAAAGGCTGAGCCAGCCAGTGAAATGATATTGCTCAGGTTCTTCATCTTAAGATTTCCAAGTGATACACAGGAGCCTCCGGCACATACTGCAATGCCTATGCATATAAGCATGCTTCCCACAAAAATAAATGTGTAAGCGCTCTGTGATACCCAGCCCTGGCGAATAGCTCGTCCGGCTCCGCTAATAAGACTGTCGTATGACACGCCTGCCGTAAATACCGAAAGATTCTTACTTATCAGTGCTGAAAAACGTCCCGGATTGACTGCCGGAAGAAACATCATAAACACGGACAGAAGTGACACTAAGCGTGACACGTAATAGAACTTATTAGCTGTTTTCTCTCTTTTGCTAATTTTCTCGTTCATCTTGATACCTCCTTGCTTTATGATTACATTATATATTTTTAATCATTTTTTTAATACAGTCATTATAAGTTCAAAATTACATTCATTTTTTGCAGTGTATTTTTAAGCCCATAAATCATCTGATTACACAGCAAAAAGCCAGTAACATTCTCAATGTTTCCCGCTTGCAGCACATATGCTTCCAGCACATATGCTTGCAGCATATATGCTGCAAGCATATATAAAATTGATTCAGTACTTCCTGAGCCAAAAAAACTGCCGTCCGGAAATTGCATGCCGGGCGGCAGTTAAATGTGTCTGGTATTATCAGGAAAAATCCGTAAAATTATCCTTACTTTTTCTTCTTAACTGCCACAACAACGATTGCTGCAACAACAACTACTGCTGCAACGATAGCAATAATAACGCCTACTGATACACCGCCATTGGATGCCTCAGCATTTGCATTAGCTGCTGTAGTTTCAGGAGCTTCACTCTTAGTCTCTGTGGACTGTGAAGTTGCTTCTGTTGCTGCTGTGTCACCACTTGCTGCCGCATCAGGGTTATCGTAAGCTAAACCTGATACTGTGAATGTAACCTCAATGTCCATACCTGCTGATAATGTGTATGCGAACTCATTATCTGCCTTAAAGCCGTCATTGTATGTATTGATAAGAAGAGCCTTGATGTAATCCTTGGTATCAGGATCCTGGAAGGCGGTATCGAAATCATATACACTCTTGCCACCCATCTTAACCTTGATATCTGTAAGCTCTACGCCCTTATCAAGAGGAATATCTGTTGAAAGGAATAAGAGGTTAAGTGTCTCTGCATCATCTGCAAAATCAACACCCGTGAGAGATACCGTGTATGTACCGTTTCCCTTGATAACGGCATCACTGATTGTACCTGTTCTTACAACTTCATCATTGCCGTTCCAGCCTGTAATCTGGTCAAACTCAGGAGTTCCAAGACCATAGCTGTCATTCCATGCGTTACGGAATGAGTAAGCTGCTGTCTGGACACCGATGTATACGTTGAACTCGCCATTAGCATCGAATTCGCCATTGCCTGTTACCTCGCCTGCCTCAGCATTCTTGCCGAAATCAGAAACTGTAAATGTAACCTCTACAGACTGAACACCTGCAAGGTCATCCGTTGACAAAAGTCGTGCTGTCGCATCTGCAAGATTGCCGTCTGCGATACGCTGGTCAAGGTGATTGTCATCACCTGCTGTTGCTGTCGCATCAGGGTCATTGTACTCATTGTAAATGTTAACTCTAGTATCTACACCGGCACCATCTGCAGAGCATGTGTAGCTTGGTCCCTGAAGTGCAATCTCCTTACCGTTAATCTTGATGCTATCGATTGTGAGCACACATGCCGTACCCATAAGTGCCTCACCGTTTGGAACCTCAAGTGCATTATAAGCTCCGAGATCCTGTGCCTCTGCGGCTGTCATGGATACTGTGTAGGTTCCGTCACCTGTGATTGTGGCATCCACATACTCTGCCTCATATTCGCCCCAGCTCTCGTTGTTGATGGTAAGATGTGCCACCGCCTCTGTAGCTCCATCCGTTTTTTCTGCCTGCTCGGCAGCACCGCCTGCTGTACCGAAGCCTGATACCGTGAAATTAACTACCATAGATGTAACACCTGCAATCTGCTCCGATGTGAGGATGCGTGCTGTTGCATCTGCAACATTTCCCTCTGCTACACGGCAGTCAGCGTGCTTGTCATCACCTGCTGTTGCTGTCGCATCAGGGTCATTGTATTCATTGTAGATGTTAACTCTAGTATTGACACCTCCGCCGTCTGCCGAACATGTGTAGCTTGAACCCTGAAGTTCTGCAGTCTCACCGTTGATTTCGATTGAATCGACCGTAAGAACAGCACCTGTTCCGAGAACGCTCTCACCATTTACAACCTCAAGTGCGTTAAAAGCTCCAAGGTCAACAGCTTCTGCGGCTGTCATGGACACTGTGTAGGAGCCGTCTCCCGTAATCTCCGCATTGCCCCACTCCGCATCAAAGTCAGCCCAGTCCGCTGTGTTAAGGTTCAGATATGCTGTACCGTCAGGAAGTGACGATGTGTCCTGACCTGCAAGTACCGGAACCGCATTGGAAAGGACAAGTGTTCCGGCAAGAATGCTTGCCAATACTTTTTTGAACTTTCTCATAGATAAAACCTCCTTAAAATATTTGCTAAAGGGTATGCGTAACCCACCCTCAGCGTTTAACCTTATTCTATTCTAAGGATAAAAATAAAAAAACATTGTATTTTTTACATTTTTTACACTCTAATTTTTACTTTTATTAGGCAAAATAATGGTAACCATCGTTCCCTCTCCCTCCACGCTGTCAATATTCACTCCATACCCATTGCCATAGCACAGCTTGATTCTCTGGTCAATATTTGACATGCCTATACTTGAATGTTTGGATATGCTGTCCTCCTTAAGACTGTTTCTGACTTCTTCAAGCTGTTTTTTTGTCATTCCGTTGCCGTTGTCCGACACTTCTATAATAAGACAGCCGTCGCCTGAATCCGTATTGCCCTGTACTGCCGTCCCTTCCGTTCCGTTTATTTTTTCATATATGTGTATCTTGATATATCCTGTCCCATCTACACCCTCGAGTCCATGAACAACTGCATTCTCAACAATAGGCTGTAAAAGCAGCGGCAGAAGCATATACTCCTGTGTGTCAATCCCATCATCCACAGCGAGAGTATAATTGACCCTGTCATCAAATCTTATCTTCTGGATTTTAATGTATGTATCTATATGTTCAAGCTCATTTGCAAGCGTTGTATATGTGGTTCCTATATTGACAAGCACATACCGTAAAAGCTTTCCAAGAAGCTTTATCCCGGTTGCAACCTCCCTGTCCCCTGCCGTAAACGCCTTCATTCTGAGCGTCTCAAGGGTATTATACAGAAAATGCGGATTTATCTGGCTGGCAAGCATCTTAAATTCCATCTCCTGCTGTTCATTCTGCAGCTGCTTCTCATTTAACATCGCCTCATACATGGCGACCTTCTGCTGCTCTATGGTGTCAACCATCACAAGCAGATCCCCATAGGCCTGCTGTAATTCATAGCTTCCGGAAAAGCTTTTGAGAATATTGTAATCCTCATTGCTCGCCTTGTGCATCTCGTCTCTGAGCGTATTAACCTGGCTTACGAAATTATGCGAGAACTGTATCATGAACACCGCCGGAACCACAAGCGCCACAACAACTATCAGCAAGGATATATACAGGGTCTTCATAATACTCCATATTGCCTTTTTGTCAATTGTTGTCACGTACAGATTCGTGTCCGACACCTTTAAGGACTGTGAACCTATCTCAACAAGACTGTCCACACCTTCAAAATCATCCATAAATTTTTCGGGATAGTATTTTTCCGTCCGATTCACCTCAAAAGGCAGCTTTTTTCCATAGTAGCTTCTCTTGTTACTATAAAATATTTCACTGTCAGCAAAGGTTATCAGGGTTATGTATTCACTGTCTCCAAGCCTGCTTTCAAGATAATTCTCACTCACCTTTATCACCATGACCGCCTCGCAGCTGCTTCCAAGGACTGTTATCTTTCTTACAAGCGAATAGCTGTACTCGACATTCTTATAGCTGTTCGGTTCCACTATCAGCTGATAAAACGGGCTGTACTGTGAAACAGCCTTCTGATACCAGTCCTTAGCCTTTATTTCATCTGTTACTGTCTTAAAATATTTAAAGTCCGACGCATACGGTGTTGTGGTATATATCGTTATGCTGCCTATCTGGCTATAATTCTGTACAAATGAATCTATAAGCGTATATGCCCTCGCCGCATCTCGGAATTCCATCTCACTTCCATATTTGCCGCCAAGCACTTCTATCGTCCTGCTGTCATAGGTAATACTGTCGGATATGTTGTATATCTGGTCGCTGACCTCCTTCATTATCTTTTTAGATGAGTTATTGCTGCCATGTAAAAGATCCCTGTGATGATTTAACAGCATATTATATGTATTCAGTATAAGGAAAACACCAAGTGCAAGCACCGGTATCACCACCGCACACACATACACGATATTAAACTGTTTTCCTATCTTCATTTTATTAAAAGAAATCATGTCAAACCTCGTCCTGTATTTTGATTATTCTAATATATCACATTCCCTCTAAAGTCCACAACATACAAAAAATGATGTAAACAGCTAAAAAAAATATGGTAGTTATTTTTTCATGCCTACTATATAATCATTCTATAGGATTTTTCCTAACAGTTAATTACGCAGCTACATAATTTTTAGTTAAGGATCAGGAGGTATAAAATGAAATTCTCTAATGGTTGCTGGCTTGAGAAGGAAGGCTGTTCCTGCTTCTCACCTCAGGAAGTATATTTTACCAGGATTGAAAAGAACAAGGTCACACTGTGTGCACCTACAATAAGAATAATCACAAGAGGCGATACCCTCGGAAGCATCAACCTTACGGTTGTAATCACCTCACCTGCTAAGGGTGTCATAAGAGTACAGACCTGTCATCATGCAGGAATGTCGGCAAAGAGTCCTGCATTTGAGCTGAATACAAGCGAAGACAACATGAGTGTGACCGAGACGGATGAGCTCATCACAATAACAAGCGGTGATCTGTCCCTTGAGATTACCAAGCTTCCTTGGAGCATGACATATAAGCACAAGGGAAGAGTTCTCTCTAAGAGCGGAAGAAAAGACCTCGCACTTATGAAAACCGACTGGAAGGGTTACGCTTATGACAAGGGTGACTACACTGACACATACATCAGACAGCAGCTTTCAATGGGCGTAGGTGAACTTTTATACGGCTTTGGCGAGCGCTTCACTCCTTTTGTGAAGAACGGACAGTCAATAGATATATTCAACCAGGACGGCGGCACAAGCACAGAGCAGTCCTACAAAAATATTCCTTTCTATGTATCAAACAAGGGCTATGGCGTGTTCGTAAATCACCTTGAGAAGGTGTCCTTTGAAGTCGGAACCGAAATGGTCACAAAGGCAGAGTTCTCTGTTGAGGGAAGCTATCTTGACTACTTCTTTATCGACGGGCCATCCATGAAGGATGTACTTGTAAAGTACACAGACCTCACCGGCAAGCCTTCACTTCCGGCACCTTGGACCTTCGGACTGTGGCTTTCCACATCGTTTACAACCAACTACGACGAAAAGACTGTAATGAGTTTCATCGACGGCATGCTTGACCGCGGTATTCCTCTCAGGGTTTTCCACTTCGACTGCTTCTGGATGAAGGAATTCCACTGGTCCGACTTTGTATGGGATGAGCGTGTATTCCCGGATCCTGAGGGAATGTTAAAAAGAATAAAAGCTAAGGGACTTAACATCTGTGTATGGATCAACTCCTATATCGGACAGGAATCCGTGCTCTTTGCTGAAGGTGTTGAGAAGGGCTATTTTGTAAAGAGAACTAATGGCGATGTATGGCAGTGGGATATGTGGCAGCCTGGAATGGCACTTGTCGACTTCACGAACCCTGACGCCTGCAAATGGTTCCAGAGTAAGCTCGAAGTGCTTCTCGACATGGGCGTCGACTGCTTCAAGACCGATTTCGGCGAGAGAATCCCTACCGAGGATATCATGTACTTCGACGGCTCAGACCCTAAGAAAATGCACAACTACTATACATATCTCTACAACAAGTGCGTATATGAGCTTCTTGAGAGAAAGCGCGGCAAGGGTGAAGCTGTTCTTTTTGCCCGCTCCGCTACCGCAGGCGGACAGAAGTTCCCTGTTCATTGGGGTGGTGACTGCTGGTCCGACTATGAGTCCATGGAGGAGAGCCTTCGCGGCGGTCTTTCACTGTGCATGTCCGGCTTCGGCTTCTGGAGCCATGATATAGGCGGTTTTGAGAGCACCTCCACACCTGACGTATACAAAAGATGGGCAGCCTTCGGTCTGTTAAGCTCCCACTCACGTCTGCACGGAAGCTCCTCCTACCGCGTACCTTGGGCATACGATGAGGAGGCTGTCGATGTAGTCCGCACCTTCACACTGTTAAAGGCTTCACTTATGCCTTACCTCTACCGCAACGCAATCTATGCTTCACAGACCGGTATTCCTATGATGAGAAGCATGGTACTTGAATTTACGGCTGACCGCAACTGTTCATATCTCGACAAGCAGTACATGATGGGCGACAGTCTCCTCGTCGCACCGGTTTTCAACGATGAGAGCATTGCAGAGTACTACCTGCCTGCCGGCACATGGACTAACTACTTCACCGGAAAGAAATACACCGGAGGCTGCTGGTATTCAGATAAATGCGGCTACCTTGAGATTCCTCTTTTCGTCAAGGAGAACTCTATCGTTGCAGTCAATACTGCCGCTGACCGTCCTGACTATGACTATGCTGACAATGTAACCTTCCGCGTATATGAGCCATCGGACTGCACAACAACAGTCTATGACATGAAGGCAAACGCCGACACCACAATAAGTGTCAGGAAGTCCGGCAACGAACTCACAATAACCATCACCGGAACAAAGAAGTGCAATGTCGAATTAGTCAACCTGGCAACAGAGACCGACCTCACAGGGCTTACCGCCGGAACATATACTGTTACGGTTAAATAATTACAGTTATACAGTTAAATAAATAGATTCATTTTAGCAGGCGATATCTTCCGGTATCTGCCCAGCAAATGAAATAATGTGCTCAAGGGCAGAGAAAACGTCCGTATATCGTGACGTTCTCTGCCCTTACTTGTTGAAAAAATAGTTTTAGGCAGAGAAAAATAATATTTTTTCTATAAAACAGCCATTTTTCTCAGTCCAAAGTATAAATTATCAGATGTTTGGGCAGACACAATAACCCGGTCAAATAAAAAATTCTGCCCTTGGGGCAGGAATTTCCTGTCAAGGGCAGAAATTACACTCCCGCTATTCATTCAAGCTTTCCAGCATATTTTCTATATACTCCTCCACCTCCTCAAGCGTTGTGGCATTGGATATGCTCTTATAGACATCCCTGTCAAACACAAGCCCTGCATTTGTCTCAAGAAATACATACCGCTCACCATCCGCAAAGCCGTAGTCTGCCAGCTCCCTCTTGTCTAACTCTGCTCCGTTTTCCATCCACCGAGAGCTCGTATCATCATACTCAATAGGCATGAATATTCCTGTCATACCCGTTTTCATGTCTGTGATGATATCGCTTCCTATCACCCTGACGATTGGCGTTATGGCACACGGAAGCAGCACCTAAACCGTCTCAACATGTTTTGACATCCGAACCCTAAGTTATAAAAAATAGGAGAAGATTCTCATAAATCTTCTCCTGTTAGATTCCCACAGCCTATTTTCTGCTCCACACATAGCAGAACGCCTGTGTTCTGGCTGCAAACTTGTATTTCTTTAAAAGCTCCCTGACCTCAGCCTTGGTGTACCATCCCGGCGTAATCTCCTCAAAGGTGGATGTGCTCTCCTTGAACTCTCCTCTTGCCTTTCCTACTATGCACACATTAGTCTCATTTGAAAAGCCCACCGCACTGTAGCTTGTCCCAATCATATCGTCAACTCTGTAAAGCTCCAGTCCTGTCTCCTCAAGCAGCTCCCTACATGCGCTCTGCTGCGGCTCCTCACCCGGGTCGATAAGTCCGGCAGGGAAATTGTATACCCATTCACCGACAGCCATGCGGAATTCCTTGTTGAGCACAATCCTCTCGTCAGCCTCATCTGTGGCGATAATAACCACCGCATCAGCCACCTTGCCGTGCAGCTTGTCATAATCAGTTATATCGTCACTACGGCTTATCATCTCATATATCTTCTGCTTGC
>OLOA01001761.1_pt1 | contig 20924 bp, 32 predicted proteins | sample 1672201 | NCBI WGS metagenome assembly OLOA01 (sample SAMEA3136658, study PRJEB25190) | human gut metagenome
TATCCCTCCTAAGCCAAAACTTTCGTTTCTTCTTTTCTCGTTTCTCTTTCTGCTTTTTAGACCACTTTGCAAGATATTGTTCCTGTTCCTGATCTTCCTGTTCCTGTCGTGTCACTATGTCACCTCTTTCATCAATTCCTCTATATACAGATCCATACTATGAACCAACTTAATACAATTTCCATGCAATGCATGGTTCTTCCATGAATTATATTTCTCATAGAATTTTTCTTCCGTGAGTTTCCAAGCTTTCACGTCTTTCACCAATTTTCGGAATTTCTTTTTGTTCTTCCGCTTATTCTCTCCTGTCAGCTTCCGAATATATTTCCCATCGGCCGTCATATAATGATGGAACCCTAAATATCGCATTCCTTTTCTAAACGGTATGATCTGTGTCTTTCCGTTCAATTCAAGTCCAAGTGTTTTTAGCATTTCTTTGATGCATTCCAAACACCATTTCAAATATTCCTTATCTTGATGAATCAAGTAGAAATCGTCCATATATCTTCCATATTCAGTAATTCCAAGCTCGCCGGTTGCCATACAATCTACTGCATGGACCATAAGCAGTGCATATACCTGTCCGGCTTGATTGCCAAGTGGTAAACCTGGATTCTTGCTACTATCAATCAGTGTATGATTCAGCCATGTTGTGTACGGGTCTGGGAAGAAATAATCTACAATATCTTTCAGTATTTCATGGTCAATTTCGTAAAAGAAATGTCTTATATCGCATTTCAATATCCATCCGTCTACGCCATGTCTCTGATAGAATGATTCCATGTGGTCCCTTAATCCATCTAATGCATACAGTGTTCCTTTTCCTATTTGTCCGGCAGAATTGTATTTTATAAATACATTCTTCAATTTTGGATGCAGAATGTTGTCACAGAGTATGTGTTGCACTACCTTATCTTTAAATGAACATGATTCAATTACTCTTTGTTTCGGCTCATATATTTCGAACCGGTTATACGGAGCAACTGTATATGTCTGATTCTCTAACTGCTCTTTTAGGATATTGATTCCGTCTAAAGCGACATTAGAAAATCTTGCAGTGCTGCTATTAAATTTCTTGTCAGACTTAGCTTTTCGATAAGCGTAATACAGATTCCCATAATCCGTGACAATTTCTCTATCCATTGGTACTCCTTTATATTTACCTCTATGAGGACGGTCCGTTTCCTTTTTGTATCTTTCCCGATTTCGGCTTGATGCCTACTCTGACTCCCTGTTATACAGAATGGGCGCACCCCGTTACTGTTGTTGTAGTTATTGTTGTTGATGTTACCGGACGGAGAAACAACCGCTTAACGGAAACGAACCTAAAGTGTATTTATCTTTGCCGGTCTTTAGTTCTCCATGCAATAGCCATATGTTTTACATCAGATACCAACTTTGACCAATATTCCGCGCTTTTTTCACTGATGATATTTAGCTCATAGGACATCTCTATGTAGAAAAGTAGTTCATCGCAATACGTAATTGCTTTCGTCTGCATTTCAAGTCGATCTCTTTTATAATTCTTGATATCCGTTCTATTCGCTTCAAAGAGCATTTCATAGATTTCCATTGACTTATTCTGCATTTTATCAACAAGTGAAAATCTATATTTTTTTGGATATCGGTTGGCATTGCTAGTCACTTTCAATGTATGTGTGGCCAGTTCCTTCGCCTTTTGAATTACTTTCAGATCATTCTCTGCCATTAATCATCATCTTCCTCACAAGATTCAAAGATTGAAGAGGAAAAGATACAAACTGGGCGCACCCCGCAACTGCCGTCGAAGCTACTGCAGTTGAAGTTACCGGACGGAGAAACAACCCGAACAAATGTCTCATCATTATTACAAGCCGTGCTGTCTGGTGTAAGTGTCCACCACCATTTACCCCTATTCGGCAGGAACTCTCTATACTTCCGGTATTCATCCACGGAAATAAGTGAAACATAATCTCTACAAGTTCCATATTCCGTCTGACCATCTAACGAAAGTAAATTGCGTTCAAACTCGACCAGTGAATCTGCCCCTAATTCACTTTCAATCTTTTTGCGGAGATCAGTGTTTAACTCATTTCTCAAATCACTGGATTTCCAATCGTTGCAATTATCATCAAACTCTCTGTCTCCTCCGTAAAAATCTTCCGAAATTGCAAAATATCCTTTTTCAAGCTTGTCCAACACCAGCCACTTAATACCGGCAACCTCAATTGTCTTTCCGATTTCCGGCTGATATTTTTTTCTTAACTGTTCAAAAACTTCATTAAGATTTTTAAGGTTTTCTCCGAATTCTTTTAACGTCATCATGTTTTACTCCTCCTCAACTTTGGATACAAAGATATTAGATTTTAAGATGCAGAATGGGCGCACCCCGCAACTGCTGATGTAGCTACTGCTGAAGATGCTACCGGACGGAGAAACAACCGCTACTGAATACCCCCATCCTCTTTCTTTCGTACTACAAGGTGTGCAAGTCCAGTACCAATCCGGTAGGTCTTTGTTTACAAGCAGATCATTGTATTCACGTACTTCGTCAAATGTCAGAGGCCTTACTTTTGTCAAGAGTTTTCCAAACACTTCCTGTCCATCAACTGTTACTAATCTGGCTTCATTTGTGCAAATATTTTCTTTCCCAAATTCTTCAGAAAACTCATCGAGGATTTCGCCCTCGCACAGTTCTCTTAATGACGATTTCCTGTAATCCGTACAATCATCATCAAATTTCACATCTTCACGATATAAGTTTTCTGTAATAACTACAGTGGAATCTTCTTTCTGTTCCAGTACAATGAATCTTCCGATGCCTGTAGCAAACTTTCCACCAACCGGAATATCTTTCATCATCACTTTGTTTTTCTGGTCTTCTTTCTCGATAGCTGCTACTAATTTCTTTGCTAATTCCAATACATTACTTTTGCTCATTTTTACTTTCCTCCTGTTTCTTCTGCTTTAAGTATTCAAACGGATCCGCATAATGTGGTTTTCGTTTAAAATTCTCAATATCCTGTTCCTGTCTTGTCACAAAGTCACCTCCGAACAGCGTTCTTTTTGCTACGTCTTACTATTCTCCGCTTTTTCTTTTCTTCTCCTGGTAATTCAGCTTTAGCACTCGCCCAACTACAGTCCGCCAACGGACAGATAAAACAGTTTGGATAAGTGCATCCATCCGGTTTTGCCATATTCTTCCTCCTATGTGATAAGCTTTCTCTCTAAATCATTCATGTCATAGTTCCGCCCATCGAAATTATTGAATCCTTTTTTCTCCTGTCCGCTATCCTCGTACTGTCCCTCAGACACTTTTGTAAAATTGTTCGGTAACACAAACCAGTCGAATGTTATCTTCCAGTTCTTTATTTTTCCCTGTAAGTACTTGCTTTTCTTCACATTTTCCACAGCTTGCAAGACCTCATCCAAACCGTTGCTTTCTAATCTCGCTTGTAAATTCTGATATCTCTTGGAAGTCTTTTCTATCTTCTTTACAGGTTTTATCCCGTAGCTTTCCAAATCGTTCCAAGCTTTTATGACAGCTTCAACGGATCCATCGTCTCTTTCCGGCTTTTCTTCCTGTCTTATCGGCTTATCTTTTTTTTCATTCTTCTGTTCAGTCTGGTATCTTGCATAGTTATTCACCGTATATACGGTATATCGGTTTGTGGTTTTACATGTAATCTCACCTGTTTTTCTCAAATGTGAAAGTGCTGTCCTCAGTTCGCTCTCAGACAACCCTGTTTCTTTCGAAAGAACGGATGTAGAAGAGACAAATGATCCTCTTTTAATCTCTTCTCCTCTGAAGCTTGCATCTTTCCAGTTGGCTTTTAACAACATGTGCAAGAATAACCGACACGTCTTTATATCTGGATACCAGTCCCATTCCAGTATTTTTCTGCTAAGTTTTATGTAATTCTCGCTCACACCTCTTCAATATCCACCTCAATTCTCGGATTTTTCTTATCAACATAGAATTCATCCGTGAATCCCACTATGTTTTTCCATCCATCGTCCTGTAAGACTTTGGTATCTACTAATGCGTCTTGGATACACTTTCGCCCAAATGCGCTCACATTGTCCAAATCCCGTCTCTTGTCCGGCTCATACCATCGGTAGTGCATCCGTACTTTTCTTGTTATTCGCAATCTTCCAAATTGCTCATATATGGCTTGTATCACACGGGATTCATTATCTTTCTTCATATCCGCACCCTTGTACCTGTTAGTATTCAGTGCCCGGATATAATCATTCATGTTGTTCAGTTTCCCTTTTATGATTAGTATGTAATGCATTGTATTCCCCCGCATCTTTCCAACTTTTGAATGTCTGTGACATACATTTTCTTTTTTTAAGTGTTGCCCTCGCCCTTGATAAATCTTTATTGACATATTCGTGATACATACTTGTGTCTATTGGGTCACTCGGTATTGGTCTGAATATCCCTTTTCCTGTATTTACGATGCAATCGCCATCACAGTTTGCTTTTTCTATCATTCTCCGTAAAATTCTATCCACATTTGGGTCTGACGGTCTTTGTATTGCGTTCCTATGCCCATCTGATATTCGAATAAAATAGCTTTCTGCCGTCTCTCTATTCTTTCCCACCGCTTTTCTCCTTTCTGCCGGAGTGTGGCTTCTCCGGCCGTGATACAATATCTTGTGCTGTGCATATCGAATGGGTGAGATGATATGCGTTAGAACCTGTTAATAGTTCCATTTTTGCCACATGAATCTATATTTATTTAGTTACAACCTGTTCTTTCCGAACACCTGTATGAACTCTTCTCTTGTCCCGTAGTGTTCTTCAAAATATCTCTGTGCCATCTGCTTAAGTTTTAAGTCCAATCCCTTGTTCGGGTTCCCGTGTACGCTTTCTGGTGTAAATTCGTGTAAATGCGGTGCTAACGGAATCACAAACCCGTATTCTTCCGATTTTTTTCTGTACGGGCCATAGAAAATGTGGTGCCTGTGGCAGTTTGGACTCCCTGTAAAGTAGCAGTGCTCCATATCGTCAGTGAATACACTCTTAAGTTTTTTCGCCAATCTTCACGCCCCATCTTTCTTTCATTTCGTTGATTTGGTTTGGTGTCATAGTCTCTATACCGAGTTCTTTCGCTTCGTACACAGTCCCGTCAATCAGCTTTGACATTTCGTCAGTATCGTAAGTATGCGAACCTCGCATTACCAAGTTTACCCGGAAGACTTTCCCTTTCTGATTGGTGGTTGTCCTCGATGTAGGTTGCAGATGAACAAATTCCACGTTGTATGCGTCTATATCATCATCCAGTGGAAGTGGAACTAATGCACCGTTAATCGTTTCGTACTGTCCGTATTCCGCTATCAGCTTATTTTTTATGTACACCTTGCTGTTTCCAGTCACATCTGCAATCTTTCCAACCAGTACATGAAAGTAAGAGTTTGCATCGAGACTTCTTTTTTTCTTGTATGCCTTGATTGTTATTGCAATCTGCTTACCTCTAAGGTTCTCAAATGCCTGTCTTGCGTCTTCATTTAGCGTCAGACTGGCTTTTTGCTTATTGGTGGCAAAATCCACCGCTAAGCCATCAAAAGTCCCTGTATAGTCCATTAATCATCACCATACTTTTTCTTAATCGCATTCAGCATCATTGCACATTCTGTTTCTGTAAGTGTGTCCACCGTCTTTCCATTTCCGCATACCCAAGCTTCTAAATCAATGCCGTGTGCCGTACACTGCGTTTTAAGCGTTTTCTTTTTTGCTTCTGATGCAAGATTCTCTCCAGTTCCAGGAATCTGTGCTTCCAGTTTGTTGTATTCTTCTTTCAGCCATAAGTTAAATCCAAGTCCAGTATGAATAGCCACACACTTCACAAACGCTCTGCACATGCTGTTCCATACTCTCTGTTGGCTCATGGAGTTGTCCTTTACTGGATTTGCGCCGTTCATTACTGGTGTCTGCATCTCATACTCTTTATCGTCAATCACAACTTTTATTCGTGTTTCATAACAACGATTTGTATTATTGTTCTTGTCCTTAAACTCGATGTCTGTTTTTCTAAGGCTGCTTCCGGTTTGCGGATCAGGAATTGGCTCCCAATACACCTCGGTAGCACCATTCTGTCTCAGCAGTTCAATACATTTCGCCCAGTTCAAATACGTGAATCCATCTCGTTTTTCGCAATACTGGCTTACATCGACTTTCACTAATTCCTCGTAGCTTTTAAGTGCCATTTATAACATCCTCCTATACATGTCATTCAAGCAATCTTCGCATAGCTTCTCATCGTCCACCGTGTATAGATATTCACCCTCATACATCGGCACACCGCATGAGCTACAGTAAGTTACTGGTTCCGGCTCCGGCGGTATGGTCTTCCAATGGTCATAGCCTTTAATGCTCTCCATCTTCGCCCCACCCCATCAGTTTTAAAATCATGCCTCGCTCAACATAGCTGTTTTTGCAGACATATCTTTTCAGTGTGTCCAGTTGCGCTTTCAGGTAGACATATCCGTATACTGCATTTCCGTAGTCGCTCACGATATCTGCCACTGCATCGGCTACGCTCTGTAAGCTATCTTTTTTCTCTTCTCCCATGTTCAAATCTCCTTTCATGTGTTATAATTTTCTTGAATGTTTTTCTGAGTGCTTGATTGGATTTTCCATCGGCACTCTTTTTTATACGCATCCGGCTATCATAACCGTCAATGCGTATAGCGTTATCACAAGTGCTATCCTGTAGTAGTTAAGCTTGTCTTCCATGTGCTCTACCTCCTACCCGATCATAAGTGTCAGCATTGCGATGAATGTGACGAACCATAAGCAACGCCAAAAGATTAATTTTCTTTTCAACTTGCGGATGATCTCTGTTGCCATTGTCATGTGTGCTTTTCCTCCTGTTCCTCAGATTTGCGAATTACCGGAGAATGTGTTATAATCAACCTGTATTCGCTAAGTGTTCTTTAGCGGTACACCGCCCTGTCTGGTATGCCAGTACCAGCGGGGCACTTTTTATGTCCCTTTTATCGTCAGACCGTTTGTGTCTGACATATATCTATATTCTTTTTATTCTTATTCTTCTTTATATTCTTCTATTGTTGTCAATTGGCTTGTTAATTGATTGTTAATTGATTGTTATGTGGCTTGCTAACCGTTTTCACTTGACAAGCAGTTTTGCCTTATTTTTCAAGGGTTTTAGCTTGTCATTTGCTTGTCAACTGGCTTGTCAAAATTTTCGATTTTTTGAAAATTTCTTTAATTTTGGCTTGTCAATTGATTGTTATCTGAGTGACGTTTGGCTTGCGACCAGTTGCCGTTTTCCCCTTATTTTTCAAGGGTTGTGGCTTGCTAAGTGGCTTGCGATTTGACCAAAAATCAACTACCATTTTCACATTTACCTTTTCAATAATTTGAATACATCGAAAAATAAATATTTTTAGGCTTTTTTACTGCCTTTCGTACCTGTTTTTTTCACCTTTTTATGTACGTTATTACCGCCAATGATGTTCCCGTTTTTGTCCAGTTCATCCCAAACATATCGCCCTTTACCTGAGTTTCGCCACTGTGAAAATCCTCTCAATTCTCCGTAGTCAAGCCATTCTTTTATGAGTTTTACATGGCTATCTAGCATACACTGAACGGTAAATTCCATTGTTGTGCCAACCGGAACGGTCTCTGAACATGCAAGGGATATTCTTTCTCCCTGTGGTGTATTTGCCCGGAGTGGTCTCTGACACGTTCCCATATCCCCGTCAAAAATCAGTGGAATTTTGCGCTCTTTCACAAAAATAAGACCGTCAATCTCCTTTTTGTACGCTTTGATTTTTGATGATTCATTGCCTTTAACCTTACGGAGCATTCCGCATGAATCTTTGAACATTCCTTTTACCTGGTAGTCATATACAAACGGCTTTCCGTCTTCGTATTTGTGGAAAATCGTCATTGATTTCTCTTCCACTGCATCTATACCAAGTGTTGCTACTTCGTCCTCACGGGACGGTGCATCCGGTGCCTTTGATGCGATATAAGTCCGATGAATCTCCTTATCCGCACACTGAGAACCTAATACTTCCTCAGTGAACGTAATTCTTACTTTTAGTTCTTTCATGATACTGTTTTCTCCTTTTCAATTTGTTCTGGTTGCTTTACCACTCTACGCTCTTCGCTTCCTTGTCGAAACTGTGCTCAGCTTTTCCACTTCAAAGCTTTTCGCTTCGTTTCCCTAGCTGCGCCTCGCCATTCACTTCCTTTTCCGTTCTATGCTTCGCATCGCCCTTTCATTTCTTACCATGCTTTTCTGTGCTTTTCCTTTTCCAAACCGTGCTGCGCTTTTCTTCTCGTCTCCGTTTCAGAGCTTCTCTCTTCAATTCCTTATCTTTCCGTGTCTGTTCATGCTGATCTGCTACTTTTCGAATCCGTGCTAAGCGTCACAAAGCCATATCATTTCTTTTCTAATCTCTGCCTATCTTTTCCATCTCAGTTACATTCAGTGCTTAACATTTCAGCTCCATAGCCTTTCAACTCTTTGCTCTTCCATTGCATGTTGTCTTTTCTTCTGGATTCTCCTATACTGTTTATACAGGCACTGCCATGCCGAGTAATCCAGAAAGGAATATTAACCATGTCGCAAGTTTCACATCGAGAATTGGATTTATCTTTTTCGGAAAATATATGTCTTCGGAAAATACAATTCTTCGGTTTACCGCAAAATAAATTCTTCGAAGATAAATACTGTTTTCTTAGAGAACAGAACTTGATTTGCCGTTCATCTAAAAGCACTAATTACGTACTAAATAACCGTGCGAAAATGTATCTCCGATACAAGAGGAAAGATAAAATAAGATTCATCGTTCCTACTCTTATCTCCATACTTGCATTATTTGGAGGATATGACGTATACAAGAATCCAATCTTATATTCATTGTTACGGCTATTAAGGCAAACACTGAAAGCCATAGCGGAAAATATGGGTGCCTTTTTCTAAATGGGATGTGGCATATTTGGACTGAAATTACAGGGATACCAGAAAGTCTTTTCTTCTCTTTCCTTGCATTCCAGTAAAAGAAATATCCCTCTTTTAGATGCTGTAAATTATCCATATCACTTTTATCTGGATTCTTATGAATGCAAATTCTTACAACCCATCGTGGCTTGAATAATTTCATCTTTGTTATCACCGCCTGTTTTTAATTTTTGTGTGTACGGTAACTTGTTAAGTTACTTTCTTAGCAAAAAAAATATCCATAGGATTCTGAATATTTAAGTTGTCAATCATGATCTGGATTTCATCACTTCCAAAGACACCCTTTTTCATCCTAATATAGAATGTTTTTGGTGTCATTCCAAGCATTTTTGCCACATCACACTGTGTTTTACCGTTCTCTACGATAACGCCACGTAACTTATTTGTGTCTATCATACTTTTTTCTCCTTTCCAACCTCGTAACTTTTGAAGTTACTCTTATTATACAACATTTTTGTAACTTGTCAAGCTATTTTTCGCTTGACTTGTAACTTATTTGTGATACAATAAAGTTACCAATAGGAAAGGAGGAAAAGTCAATGGCTAATGAAACGACCGTTGGAGATAGAATAAAAAAAGTAAGAGAACGTATCGGAATGGCTCAAATTGATTTAGCGAAAAAAGCCGGGATAGCAAAGCAACGATTATATAAATACGAGAATAACGTAGTAACGAATATTCCGATTGATATAATCGAAACTATCAGCAATATTCTTGATGTATCACCGGCTTATATAATGGGTTGGGAAACGAATTTGTCAGAAGACAATGCAGAGCTTATACCAGAATTACTTTCAGACAAAGTTATTCTTGAAAGTGTAAAAAAATTAATGACGTTAAATAAAGAGCACCGACAAACTATTTGTGACACAATAGCCTATTGGTACGAAAAAGAGGGGCATTAAATGCCCCACTTTTTTTTGAAAGATATAATCATTGAATATAAGAAAGTCAAAAACTGTTCATTTTCACATTCTTCTATCATTTTAACAAGTTCTTCTTTGCGTTTAATTTCATCCACATAAATCCCTCCAATATCCCGACACGTCATTCCAGTAGCGATTACTTACATTATAGAACATATGTTTGCTATCTGTCAATGTTTTCACTGATAGCATCTTTTACAATAAGATAGATGTACCGCATTAAGCGAGGGTCACGGATGCCTTTTATCATCCGCTTGATTTCGTTTTCATAAGTATCAGTCCATGTTTTGCTGCTCTTGCTGTTCATTTCGTCCTTTCCCATTAGATTACCTCCTATCAATGGCTTGACAAGTGCCATTTTTATTTTATAATTATACATGTAATATTTATATAGATTATAACTCGAAACTATAGTCAAGATGTTGGCTAAAATATCGTATTTTTCTTATTAAAAAGAATGAAAAATAGCCAAGATATTAGCCTTTTCGACAGGATGTGACATAATGTTAACAAAAGAGGAAATGTTGAATAACTTTGCACATAACATCGAAGAAGAGCGGAAAAGCCTTGATTTTACGCAAGTTCTCTTTTCTAAGATGCTGGGTGTGTCTGTGTCCACATACAAAAACATCATTTCACGGAAGACTAATAATCTTGACGTTTTCTTAGCACTAAGGTTGTCGGAACTAACGCACAAACCTATCCCTGATCTCTTAGGGTGTTCTTCTAAGGAATACGAGGTATTGGGAAAGTACAGGCAATTGACCGACAGGCAACGTGCGTATATTCTTGGTAAGATGGACTATGAACTCTCTATGAAAGTGCTGGAAACGGATCCAGAAAACATGTTGGATGTTCTATGCCCCACTGGTGAGATGGCTGACGGTATGATATTGGATTCCTCACACGAAGAACGGATATACTGCCCGGAATACATAAAAAAGTACGGTGAGACGTTACATTGTGGTATAAAGATAACGAGCAACCACTTGCTTCCTGTATATGTAAAGGGTGATATCATTTGCATATTCAAAAGAGTACCAAGAAACGGTGATACCGTGATTATTATACACAAAGAAACAGGACGTGCGTATATAAGGCGGTATGTACAGAGAAGTAAGACAAAGTTAGTCCCGATCAACGGCTTCGGTGATGTCATAGAAGTTGATCCGAATAGTTTTGAAGACATGGAACAATGGGTAAGGTTTGGAGTTGTGATTGCGGTATTAAGAAGATAGCATACTATGTATGCGGAGGTACTTATATGCAGAATAAAAAGGTCTTGGAATTAGACAGCTTTTTCGGGAAACTTGTTGCTTGTGATGAATATGTAGAGATTATTCCTATGTATGTAACAGATTCTCGAAAACAAGGGAGAAAATTCTATTATCAAAACATTAGCGGTATAACATGCAAGGAACCAAGTGTTTGGTGGGGGCCTGGATATATACAATTTATAATTCCGGGAGAACAGGCCAAGCAAATAAAATGGATGGACAAAGGATGGAGGAAGACGGTTAAAAATGATTCAAATTCTTTACTTCTTTCGGTTGTAGGAAAAGATTACAAAAAAAGATATAAAGAATTTATGGATTTTCTAAACAAAAAGATAAGTGAAAAACCAGAATCTACCGCAGAAGTCGCAAATGATCTAAATCAGCTAAAAGCATTAAAAGAACTTCTTGACTGTGGAGCAATCACTAAGCAAGAATTTGAAGAAAAGAAAAGAAAAATACTTAATAGAATATAATCATAGCATACTATATAATGAGGGAGGAATTAAAGTGAAAAAGAAAAAAGGTGGATGTCTCAAAACTATACTTATAGTGTTCGGAGTATTCGTAGTAATTGGAGCTATAGGATCGTTGGCAGGAGGAGACAAAAGTGAACCCAAAAAAGTAAGCTCTTCTTCTGGTAAAAACGATGAAAGTTCTCAATCGGGAACAGTGGATGAGAAAAAAGAATTTCAGGTCGGTGAAACAGTATCTCTTAAAGACGTTAATGTAACATTAGTAAGTTCTACAGAATCAGCCGGAAGTGAATATGTGAAACCGGATGATGGAAAAGAGTTTTTGATACTTGAATTTAACATCGAGAACAATTCATCCAAAGATATCAATATCAGTTCTGCAGCGAACTTTGAAGCTTATTGCGATGATTATTCGTTGAATCAAGACATTCTCGGACAGCAAGCACCAGAAGCAGAGGGGAAAACGCAATTAGACGGATCAGTTGCTTCTGGAAAGAAAATGAATGGTATCATCGTATATCAAGTACCTACAGATTTTAAGAGTTTCGAAATTAATGTTGCGCCGGATTTCTGGTCAACAAAAGATATAAAATATGTAATTAATAAATAATTCAAAATCCCACTACTGGCGAGAAAACAGTAGTGGGATTTTTGGTATTGTATGTAAAGAATATTTGCTCTTAATTTTATTTCACGATGCCGGATAAGAGCCAGTAGGTCGTGATAAGTCCTACTTTTCTATCCGGTGTAAGTCCTCTGTTCCTCTGGAATACTTAATATCTGCATACGGATTGTTTTCACCGTCACCGGACCCGAAAGAGTGTCGGCAGTTCACGCCACACAACCCTGTCACCGTTCCGTAGCCTGTTGATGTTCGGAAGTCCGGGAATCTCTTGTCTTTGCCTGTCCGGGAATAGAATTTTCCTTGCCACCCAAAGTGGTTCGTTGGATTGTTACCGCCATCACCAATTCGTGCTCCTACATGTGCAGATACTAAGATGGTATCCCATTCCAATTCTTCCATTCGTTTTAGCGAGATTTCTCCGGCACACTGGCTTATCCCTGTGCGGACAGTCATCATTGTGGCTGATTCAATGCTCATTTCTCTACCGGACGGATACGATACTTTAACGCCTTGCTTTACAATCCTGTCAACAGCATTTCTGACAGCTTGTGTGTATGATACGGCACCGCTTGACGCCATGCGGTAAGCGGTGTCAACCTCTTTCAAAAACAACTTCTGTGCTTCATCTGCTGTTGTTCGTGTAAGGTTTCTCCATTCTCCGCACGTAGCGTTATAATCTCTTTCCAGTATTCTAAGCAATGCCGGAGATTGCAATAAGGGCGTAGGTGATAGTCCTACCGCCCTATATATCGCATCGTCTCTCTCGATAGCTTTTATACCGGCTTCTTCAAATGCACTTTTCAGCTCGTTCTCTTGCTTCTTCGTTTTGTCAGCAATCTCTTTTTGTATGTCTTCCAATAAGTAGCCGGATTCCTGTAGCACCTGTATCTGCCACCTGTCCGTAGCCGTAAGGAGATAATCTTCCCCACGGCCTATACGTACCATTATGCGCTCAACGATCATGTCCATGATGTTCCGATGCATATCAGAAGATATCTTTTCAGCCCCCTCGGTCACACGAAAGAGATATTCTGGTGTAAGCATTATTTGTCCTTTCTGTTTGAAATCTTCATTGCCAGAAGTAGAAAAACGCAAATAACAATAATATTAATCGTACTTGTTGCCATACTTATTCTTCCTTTCCAATCTGCTTAATAATCTGATTAACGTATGTACTAAGTCCGGCTACAAGAATTCCCTGTACAACAGCCGTAAACAATGCCATAAAAATATTCTGCATTCCAGACAGATTACAAGTTGCAATCACATACATTCCGCAAATAATAATTCCAACTATACCGAGAAAAATAGGAATATCATTGTCTTTGATTCTCTTGGAATTTTTCATCCACATTCCCAAAAAATAAAGTGCGATAGATACTACCACCAATTCTGGTTTTACATAATTTATAATCTGTTCCATTTTTTAGTCCTCCTTTACAGACATTATCATTTATCTTTCGGATTGACGTGTCCCCTTATACCTCTTTCCATCCATACACGCCCGGTTCCCAGACGTTGTTATCCGTGGTGCTCTGCCATGTCTTGCCATTATGTGTAACCTTATCGTTCTCTTTAGTTAACTAACTCTTGTAATAATCCAATGTGTTTAGCGTAACCTCTAATTTATCAATCAGTTTCTGATGTCCGTCAGCATTTAGATGTAATTTGTCACTTTGCCAATACTTGGATAATTCTGTCGGATTTGATGGCGAATAAAAATCAAAACAACAATCGCATATCGGCAATGAGTACATTTCAGCACATTCTTTTACGATATTTTCTTTTAGTTCCATAACGCAAAAATCTGTATTGTTACCATTATTTGGTTGCAATATGACAATAATATCCGCAGATGGGAATGTCTTTTGTAATGTTTCTAAACAATACTTTGTCGCTCCATAAATTTGTCCTTTATCAGTGCTGTATCTATCGCCTATTCTGTCAATGCCTTTTTCTGTATCAATAGTTGTCCAATCATTCGCCCCACCCATGAACGTGATTAGTTTTACGTCTGCAATGGCATAGGAATTGTTATTTATTGTAATTGGAAATGACGCTATTAATTCATCTAATCTTGTCACAAATGATTTAATTGTGTCCAGACCTTCTCCCTCTGGTCTTGCATTCTTTGATGATGCTAAACCAACGTTTTTTTGGATAAGCCCATGTTTCTGTGCAAATGTATCGAAATAGCTATTAAGATATGCCGTATAGCTATCGCCAAGTGTAACCATAAGTCCACCAGAATACAATTTTGTTTCATTTTCTCGTTGCAGTGGCTTATTTACTGGGTACAGATTGAGCCCATTATACGTTAAGACTCCTTGCCGTGATTGTGTTCCATCACCCTCTTCGTAAATTTTATAATCTGCCACATCTAGTTTTCCAGATTCACCACCACCGATTTCTATTTCATTTCCATTTCCATCAAATAGATGCGCCATTATTCCACCTCCAATGCTTTAAAATAATGATGTAACTCGGTTACATCATTATCACTTAACGTTTTGTTGTACATTACTGTTGCCGCTATTGTTCCCTCATTGTAAACAGTTAATGGTTGCACTGGCGTTGACTTCCATTTTTTAAAATCGGTAATTTCATTGCCATTATACGTTTTTAGCAATGTACCATCAACGTACATTTTAATTACATTTGCTGATACAGTAATTATCAACGACATATATGTATCTCTACTTATACCCGGCTCTGTTTGTCCTGCGACAACCTCGGATGCAGAAGTATTTATATACCTTGGAGCAAGTATGATTTTCCCAGTCGATACGTTGCTTTTTTTGGTGGAATTAAGTATATTTGGCACTTCCGTCGAATACATTGCGATTGTGAAATCTGTACCAAGGTCAACAGATTTGCTTTCATTGTCTTTTTTGCGAACATCTCTAAATACGTACTGTTCAATGCCGCCTTGACTTGCTGTTTTAGCAGACCCTCCAAAAGTAAAATAATTACCTGTCTCATCATCACATTTATAGACATTTCCCCAACCAGAAAGGTTATAAGATGTCATTTCTTTGTTGCGGAAATCAAAATTTGCAAGCAATCCGTCAGAAGGTAGTAATGCACCACTGTTTTTCTTTGCAATAGCTGTTATTATTACATTTCCTGTTACACTGTTTATTGTTATGACACCATTGTTATATGCCGTATTTGTTATATCTACGCCGCCCATAACAACTGTTACACTGTCAATCATGTAGTTTGTGTTCGGTACAATAGTTGTTGTATATGATTCTCCCTTTTTTACATTAAATGCAGTATTTGTACTTGTAACGTATGTTAGGTTTTGGACAATCGACCACGCATCTGTTGGCGTATTTTGGGTGCTTAATGCGTTTTCCAATGCTTCTATGTTTGCTTTTTGATTTACTGTATAGACAGCATTTTTCAATATTGCAATTAATAAATTTTTTGCTATATCCGACAATCCTGTTCCACTCTTGTCATTCCAACTCTGTTTTTCTGCATCTGTAACGATACGGTGTTCTGCATCATCCTGTAGATCGGACAGCTTTTTCGGGATTTCCGTTGTGTCCGGCAGTGCTCCTACTTCTTCTGCTGTATATGTCGGCTTTTCGCTTTGCAACGCCCATTCCGCAAGTTCTGGCTTTCCACGTAAATCTCTATACTCTCCTGAAAAGTCACTCTTTGCGTTCCAAGCTTGTTTCTCTCCCTTTGTCACAGTTTCGTGTTCATCGTCCGCTGTCAGTTCTGAAAGTTTCGATGGAATCACGGTCGTACTCGGCAGTGCTCCTACTTCGCTTGCTGTATAAGCAGGCTTTTCTTCCGCTTTTGCCCATGCTGGTACTGTTGGATCCGTCTCTTCTATAGGATTCTTTTCCAGATAGCTTTTTACAGATTTCTCTATCTGTTCCTCGGAAATAGGTTCTTTCTCCAATGTGTCTACTCTGGATATAAGGTCAAGAATGACATCAGCGTGAGTCTCTTCGATCTCTTTATCCGTGTCTATCGTCTCTTTGGCATTTCCGGTAGCTGGACGGGTTCTGAACACTTTTACTTTATCTTTGTTTTTCGCTTCTACCGCAAAATATATAGATGTATCCTCGTTTGCGTCAAAGATGTGTGGCTTTAACTCCCATGAAAAAGTGATATTCTCCCCGTCTACATTCACGTCTTTTACGGTATATTTTCCTGGCAATCCTTTTGCAGTATAGTAATTTACGAAAATGTAACAGTCAGACAAGTCGACATTATCTCCTACGATTTTAGGGCATTTGAAATACTTTCTTTCAATATTGCCCTCTCCGTACACTCCAAAAAGTTGTTCGCTTTTGGGGATTGTAATTTTTCTTGTTGATGGGTCTATGATAAGATATTCCATTTTGGTTCACCTCTTTCCTATTCTTCGTACAATCCACTGTCCGGCTTATTCTGTTCCTGTGCTTCTTCAATCATTGCTTTCGCTTCTTGTTCTGTCATTCCCTCGAATTTCACAAAATACATCCATGCTGGAACCTTGCCCTGTAAAACATAGTTCCACCACCGTGCACGATCATCCTCTAAGTTATATACAAGGTCTTCAAAATCACATGCTGTTTGGTAGTTCGTTGCCGGGATAGTTCCGTTTGCTGTGCCGACCGCATACAGGATATAAATGATTCTGTGCAGTACTCCATCATGGTTCTTTCCGTCCAGAATGTTTCGGAATGCCTGGATAGTATGTAGTGTACGTCTATCGTCAGATTCTACCTGTGTTGCTGTCTGTATGCCTTGGTTCTGATCGAAAGAGAAATATCCGTTTGAGAATCCGCATTTATATCCGATGACAGATAGTAAGAAGTTTATCCCGGCCACACGCTCAGTTACTAATAATGTCGGAACGTGCTCTTTGATGCTATCTTCGTTCGCTCCCATTTCGATACCTTGGATAAATCTCGGCAATTCGATGGAATATTTGCTTGCGTATTCAATAGCTGTCTGCGGTACGTAAGTAATATGTCTACTGTCTTCTGTTTCATCCCCCATCATGTTTAATGCAATGTCGAGCCATCTCAATTCTTCGATGCATTCTGAAAATGCCGGGACAGTCAGCGGAGATTCTTTATCGACTGCATTTGCGTAAGGATTTCTCCAGTAGACAAACAGTGGATATTCCAGTCCATGCACATACACTTCCGGCTCAATGTCTTTCCATTCATCTACCCTGTCAAGCGTAATCTCTGTGCCGATCATATCTTTGTTGTCTGATTTAAAAGCCTTACTGGATATATGGTATACACGTTCCAGTCCGACATCCTCAAATCTGTGATACTCTGCTTTTGTGTAGTATTTGTCATTTTTTTTGAGGTATGAGAAAAAGATAGCTGCTAACGCATCCCCGTCCGTGTTAGTGTCTGTAATCAGAAAGTAATCCGGATCCAAAAATTCTACATCATCACCGTTGCTCTTAACCATCATCCCACAAGTTGCACAGCTTTCCTCTTGTTTCTCCTGTAATGTGTTCATTACGCTATCAAATCTCTTTTGCAGTTCGTTATTTCCTGTAATCTGAATGTCCGCATTAAACAGTGTGAGGTTCGCTATCTCACGGCAAATCACGTTTGAAAACCTTGTCGGCTTTATCCTCCCGGTACACCAATACGGAATACCAGATCGCATATCTTTATACTTCGACAGGGCATTATCCATATAAGATGACCGCCCTGTTTCTATTCCGAATATTTTTTTTGCATCGTTTGTTTTAAACACTTTATCCCACACCGCCTTTATCTTGTCTATAATTCCCATCTACTCACCTTTTCCTACGCACTTTGTCCACGTCTCATAGATATCGGACTGGTAGCATATCTCAATGCATCAATCCAGTGGTCGTTCCCGTCTGGATAATCTGCTATTACTTCACCATTTCCATCTCGCTCATGCTCATACTCTATAACCTCTTTGTACAGTCTTGGTGTCCGTCTTGGGTCAATCACCAATGTACGGCATTGCAACCACTCAAACGTATACTTCCGGCTACCCGGTGTCACGATTGCTTTACGTGCCGGAAGTCCGGCATCACGGAAGTCAACAATGCTCTCTTCTTCATCCACTCCACAGTAAATAGCGCAATCATCATATCCCTTTTCTTTGATTTGTCGTGCCATCTCGCTGTTCCTTATTTTGCAACCGCCCAATTCATCCAGTGCGTATACTTTCTGTTGATTTGGAACATAAGCAACACGCAAAAATGCTTTCGGATCCGGGAACCATCCCCAGTCTTCTCCTTGGTAGATAGATTGCATCCTACCTATCTCTTCGTCAGTAATCTCTCTAATTTCCAATAGCTCAAAGATATTTGTGCCAAGTCCTACAGGGATTCCAAGATACTCATGCTCATAAGCTCTCGGATTCGTTGCTTTCAGATACTCAGCATCATCAATGAATTGTTGCCCTAACCATTCTATCGGGACAGACCTATAATCGCTCTTGTGTCTTAAGCTGTCCGCTCTTGGCTCTGCTACGTACTTATTCGCCCAGTTGCTGTTGCTGATCGGTGGATTGAACGATTTAAAAACTACGAATTTTTCGCCACCACGAAGAACAGACTGTTGTGTCATTCGTACCTCTTCCATTCCGGCAAATTCGTCCAATTCCTCAAACCACAGATACTTAAAATATCCTTTGCTAATCTTTATGGATTTTGTCTTTTTCGCCTTATCCAATCCACGGAATATTATCTTTTGCCCTGTAGGTTTATACACATATTGCATAGGACTTAAGCTTGATGTCCATTCGTCCGATGCTCCAAGTGCATCTATTCCCCATGCGATCTGTTCAAACACCGATTCTCTTAGTGTATTCCCGACTTTTCGGAACACTACCGCATTTGAATGTATGCCATTTACTGCGTCTTGCATCATTCCAAGTGGTATCTCTGTACCGATAAAAGATGATTTAGTCGAACCTCGACCACCAAACAAATCATAATACGTATGTTTTCCATCTATGATATCCCAATGTACACCGTAAAAAGCCGGAGCTATCACATCAGTAAGCTTAATCTCCCCCATCTGCGCCCTCCGGTCTTGGAATGTTATTTATGATTGTGATTCCACCAGTATCTTTTTCCTCTCCATCGGCTTTCTCATACCAACGCATGAGTTCACGTCCGGCAGACAGGCGGTCGGAAATAGTAGCGTCTAGGTCGAACTGGTCTTTTACTTCTCCACGCATGACGGAAGAAAAGAATCGGATCACTTCTTCGAGGTCGGCTGTCTTCTCTGTCTGGATCTCTTTCATTCGTTCAGCAATATAGGCTTTCACCTTAACATTTCTTAACAATCTTGCGGACGCTGCTGCTGCTGTAGCATCACTTTTTACATTTTTATACACTGCTTTATAAGCTCTTGTCCCGTTCAGATCAGTCAGGTATTCATCTGCGAATGCTTTCCGCTTCGGAGTGAGTTCTTTTCCTTTCTGCATCTACCCACCCTCTTCCACGTATTCATCTACTTTTGTAAAACACTTTCTTACCATATCTGCGCTAATCTCTATTGCTTTTTTACTAACAGACCACTTTCTGTTCTTTCCTCTCTCTACTTTTGCAAGTATAACCGTGCCCTCTCTTGGTATCTCTGCTGGTGCAATATATATATCTCCGTCTCTGCATTCCCATGTTTTTTCAGATCTGCTACCATCATTGTTGACACCAGTACATTTTTTAGTATTAGAATGGCATCTTAAAAACTGTACGTCCATGCTACTCACCGCCCTTGCTTGTTCTACACAGTTTCTTTCTGAGATTACTGTATCTGTCTGTAATGACATCCAGTGCAATGTTGAGTGCTTGTATCGTTCCATTCTGTCTGGTGTGTTCTTCTACCAGTCTCTTATTTTTTTCAGTAAGTTCCTGTACTTCGCACAGTGCCCATTCTCCGACAGCCTTTGCGTCTTCTACCTCTTTTTGCAGATACTCATTCTTTTCTTTCAGCTTTTCATTCTTTGTAATCATGTCAATGAATTTCTTCTGCATTTCTTCTTTAATCATGTTTTCTGTTTTTTCCGCATAAGTCTCAATCATTCTTTCACCGCCCTCCATATATCGTTCAAACAATTTACAATCTCTATCTGCGATGCTGTTCGGAGAATTTCATAATCATAATATTTCCATTCCCCGTTTTTCTTTCTTTCTAGCACTCTGGTAGATAGGATGTACATGGTGATAAGTCTATTTTGCTCTATGGAATAAAACTGACTTGTCCCCATCTTTATAACTAATCCTTTTTGCAGTATTGCTTTCTGTAACTTTTTAGCAATGCTATTTAGATTTGCCATACACTCACCTACCTTTTCCACATACAAAAAATAGCACCTCCCACGATAATTACATCTTACCGTCAGAAGTGCTATTTCATTGTCCCCGTTATTTAGTTTTATTTCTATTTTGATACTTATATTTTACCACAAAATGCACATTTTTTCAATGTTCGGTTGCTCTATGTTCATTTCTTTGTCTCTTTTATTTTCTCCATATTGACTTTTTATCTTTTTTAGATTAATATATATCTATCAGCAATCTTTGTTGATTCTCGCGGTTCCATGATTTTCGTGAGTGTCGTTCCAGTCAATGGTGGGACGTTGAGTTGAAAGATGTTAGAATTTAAGAAGAAATTCAG
>OLOA01001769.1_pt1 | contig 20863 bp, 15 predicted proteins | sample 1672201 | NCBI WGS metagenome assembly OLOA01 (sample SAMEA3136658, study PRJEB25190) | human gut metagenome
CTGGGCCTGGGAGAAGCACATTCGGGGAATTAAAAATTAAAAATGAAAAATTAAAAATTGGGCGAGTCCCGACTCTGATAAAGTCGAGGCTCGCTTTTACAACTCACCGCAGACGTCCAAACGTTTTGGACAATTGCGGGTTGTGAAACAATTTTTAATCCCTAATTTTTAATTCTTAATTATTATTGATAATTAAAGAATCCTCTTCCGCTCTTTCTTCCAAGCCAACCAGCTCTAACATATTTTCTTAATATATTGCTTGCTCTATATTTTGTATCTCCTGTTTCTTTATATAATACATCCATAATAGCTAAGCATACATCAAGTCCAATTAAATCTCCTAGTGCTAAAGGTCCCATTGGATGATTTGCACCAAGCTTCATAGCAGCATCGATACCGGCGATATCTGAAACACCTTCCATCTTGATGAAAGCAGCTTCGTTGATCATTGGGATAAGGATACGATTTACAACGAAACCAGCAGCCTCATTTACCTGTACCGGAGTCTTACCGATCTCTTCTGCGATCTTAACGATTGTATCAACTGTCTCCTGTGGAGTATTAACACCTGCAATAACCTCAACAAGCTTCATACGATCTGCCGGGTTAAAGAAATGCATACCGATCATTGGACGTGTAAGGCCATTTCCAATCTCTGTGATTGAAAGGCTTGATGTGTTTGAAGCAAAGATACACTCTGGCTTGCAGATCTTGTCAAGCTCTGAGAATGTTGTCTTCTTAACTTCCATGTTCTCGAAAGCAGCCTCAACGATAAGGTCACAATCTGCACAAAGGTCTTCTTTGAGACCAGGAGTAATGCTGTTAAGGATTGCATCAACCTTCTCCTGTGTCATCTTTCCTTTTTCAACAAGTCTTGCATAGCCCTTGGCGATCTTATCCTTACCGCCTTCTGCCCACTCCTGCTTGATATCGCAGAGTGCAACTTCATATCCGTCAACCATAGCAAATGCCTTAGCAATGCCCTGTCCCATGGTGCCTGCGCCAATTACGCCAACCTTCATTTTACAATTCCTCCTAAATGATTTTTTTGAAAATGTACCGTAAAAATTCATATACGTTTCGTTTATACAGCCATTTTCTTTTATATCACACTTTTAGGATGGTTTGTTGGGACCATCCTGAAAGTGATAATATCTTAATGATAAAATATACAGTTTAACTGCACATCTTATTTGTTCTGGAATGGAACAACCTTAACTTTCTTATCCTTAGGTGCAAGGAAGTTGCCCATGCCTGCCTTCTGATCCTCTGTCTCGAAACAGTCGCCAAAAAGCTTCTCCTCAATAACGATAGCTTCATCAATATTAACCTGAAGACCATCATTTATTGCCTTCTTGCAGTTACGAACTGCGATAGGTGCGTTCGCAGCAATACCAGCAGCCATCTTCTTTGCTCCTGCAAGAAGATTCTCCTGTGCTGTTGCTGTAACATTACCCTCTTCATCTACTGTTGCCTTGAATACGTCATTTACAAGACCTATTCTGTAAGCATCTGCAGCCTTGATGTTTCTTGCTGTATAGATAAGCTGCTTAGCCATACCAGCGCCCACAAGTCTTGCAAGTCTCTGTGTTCCGCCAAATCCAGGTGTGATACCGAGACCAACCTCAGGTTGACCGAATACTGCATTGTCAGAGCAAAGTCTGATATCACAGCTCATTGATATCTCGCATCCACCACCGAGAGCAAATCCATTAACAGCTGCAATAACAGGGATTGGGAATGTCTCGATCATTCTGAACACGTCATTACCCTTCTTACCAAAGGCTTCACCTTCTGCCTTTGTAAGAGTTGACATCTCTCCTATATCTGCGCCTGCAACAAATGACTTGTCGCCTGCACCTGTAAGAATAAGACATCTTGTTGCCTCTAAATCTACAGCCTTAAATGTAGCTTCGAGTTCTTCAAGAACTGCACTGTTAAGTGCATTTAATGCCTTTGGACGATTAATTGTTACGATTCCAACGTAACCTTCCTGCTCGTATGTAACGAATTCCATTAGGTATCTCCTTTATATAACTGATTTATTGTATATAATTAGTCCTCAATCTTAACGACTGTTGAGCAACCCATTCCACCACCGATACAAAGTGTAGCAAGACCTGTCTTAGCACCTCTTGCCTGCATCTCATGGAGAAGTGTAACAAGGATACGGCATCCTGAAGCTCCAACCGGATGTCCGAGTGCGATAGCACCACCGTTTGGATTAAGCTGCTTCTCAACGTCGATTCCAAGATCCTTACCAACTGCTACTGACTGAGCTGCAAATGCCTCATTTGCCTCGATGATATCGAAGTCTTCAATCTTAAGACCTGTCTTAGCCATAACCTTCTTTGTTGATGCAACAGGTCCGATACCCATGATTGAAGGATCAACACCACCAAGTGCACCGGCTACCCATGTTGCCATTGGAGTAACACCAAGTTCTTTTGCTTTCTCTTCGCTCATAACAACGATAGCTGCAGCACCATCATTGATACCTGAAGCGTTACCTGCTGTAACAAATCCGTTAGGATTGATAGTTCTGAGTCTTGCAAGTGTCTCTGGAGTTGTTCCAGGTCTTGGGCCCTCATCCTTAGCGAATACAACTGTTTCTTTCTTCTTCTTGATCTCTACAGGAACGATCTCAGCGTCAAATGCACCAGATTCCTGAGCTGCAACTGCCTTAGCCTGGCTGTTAGCTGCAAATACATCAAGCTCTTCACGAGTAAGTCCCCACTGCTCACAGATATTGTCAGCTGTCTTGATCATGTGGTAATCATTGAATGCATCCCAGAGAGCATCATGTACCATTGTATCTACTAACTTGCCATCATTCATTCTGTAACCGTAACGACCCTGCATTACTGCATATGGAGCCATTGACATGTTTTCCATACCACCTGCAACAACGATATCAGCATCGCCTGCTTCAATCATCTGTGCAGCCATGTTTACACAGTTAAGACCTGAACCACATACAACGTTTACTGTAACTGCTGTTGTCTCAACCGGAAGACCAGCCTTGATTGAAGCCTGACGGGCAACGTTCTGTCCGAGACCAGCCTGGATTACACAGCCCATGTATACATGGTCTACCTTGTCAGCTGGAACTCCAGCTCTCTTTAAAGCTTCCTTGATTACGATTGATCCTAATACTGGTGCTGGAGTTGTTGAGAGTGCACCACCCATTGTTCCGATAGCTGTACGGCATGCGCCAGCTAAAACGATTTTCTTTGACATATCCTTTTATCCTCCATGAAATATTTTAAATGTGTTCAGTGAAATATTCTGAAAAAAGCATTAAAATTCCTTACAAATATTCCATTAAACTACATAGACTGCACTCATTCTATCACAAAAGAAAAAAGGGTGCAATATAAATTGCCCCTTTAGTCTGTTCTAAAAATAATACAAGTCATGATAAAAACGACTTATTTTCTGCCTTTACCGGTGTTTCTTTGCTGCCCTCGGGTTTTATTTTTTGTTCCCGGATTATTTTTATCAGCACGTTTCCCTCTATCCGTCTTGTTACTATTTTTACCGGTGCCTCTCTTGTCATCCGGTCTGTTTTTATTTCTACCGATACCTTTTCTACCATCCGGAGCGCCGTTCTTATTATTGGTTTTACTGCCGCTTTTACTTTTATGTTTATTGTCAATTCTTCCATTATCATTTACGGCATTGTCATCCCTGCCGGCATAGGATTTTTTGTCCGTATCCGACGCTGGCTTCCTCGGCCTTATGAGGCACTTCTCACTAAATCCGATCAGATCTTCACGGTGCCCCTTTATAAGAGCTTCCTTTACAAGATCATAGTTTTCCGGCTTCCTGTACTGGATAAGTGCTCTCTGCATGGCCTTTTCATGAGGATTTCTTGGCACATAAACCTTCTCCATATTTCTTGGATCCACGCCTGTATAATACATACATGTAGATATAGTTGAAGGCGTAGGATAAAAATCCTGAACCTGTTCCGGCATGTAACCTATATCTCTTATATACTCCGCCAAAGCAATAGCGTCTTTCATGGTGGAACCCGGATGTGATGACATAAGATAAGGCACAAGATACTGTTCCTTGCCCGTCAGATTATTCACCTTACGGTATTTATTTATAAATGCTTCATATACAGAATTCTCCGGCTTACCCATAAGCTTAAGCACATTATCGCTTATATGTTCCGGAGCCACTCTAAGCTGGCCGCTTATATAATATCTGCACAACTCCTTTAAAAACCTGTCATCCTTGTCTGCCATAACATAGTCAAACCTTATACCGGAACGTACAAATACCTTTTTCACTCCCTCTATGTTTCTTAGCTTGGCAAGAAGATCCAGATAATCCTTGTGATCCACCACAAGATTTTTACACGGTTTAGGGAAAAGACATTGTTTCTCCGGACAGGCTCCGTATTTCTCCTGTTTCTTACATGCCATGTGTCTGAAATTCGCCGTAGGGCCTCCCACATCATGTATATATCCCTTAAAATCCGGATTTTTTGTCATATTTACAGCTTCTTTTATAATGGACTCGTGACTTCTTGTCTGCACTATCCTTCCCTGATGGAAGGTCAGGGCACAGAAGCTGCAGCCTCCAAAGCACCCTCTGTTGCTGGTAAGGCTGAACTTAACCTCGGAAATGGCAGGTATACCACCACTCTCCCTGTACATAGGATGATAGTCATTCATGTAAGGAAGATCGTATACATCATCCATTTCCATCTCAGTCAAAGGCATGGCAGGTGGGTTCTGCACCACATACCCCCTGTTGCCGTACCCCTCAACCAGAGTTTTTGCCACAAACGGGTCCGTATTTTTATACTGGATCCCGAAGCTTTCCGCGTACTTCATCCTGTCGGCCTGAAGCTCATTATACGACGGCAGAAGCTTATAGTCATATACGTCATCTAAATGCCTTGTCTTATAAACTGTTCCCCGGACAAATGATATATCCTTGACATCAATGCCGCTGTCAAGAGCGTCTGCGATCTCAACAATGCTTTTCTCGCCCATGCCATAGGATATGATATCCGCCTGGGAATCTATAAGGATAGAATGTTTAAGCTTGTCAGACCAATAATCATAGTGGGCAAGCCTTCTGAGGCTGGCCTCTATACCGCCTATGATTATAGGAGTGTTCTTGTAAGTTCTCCTGATCAGATTACAATATACCACCGTGGCATAATCCGGACGCAATCCCATAACTCCTCCGGGAGAATATGCGTCCCTGCTCCTGTGTTTTTTATTTACAGTGTAGTGATTGACCATGGAGTCCATATTTCCTCCACAGACCAGAAATCCAAGTCTCGGTTCGCCAAACACATCTATACTGTCATCCCTCTTCCAGTCAGGCTGAGGTATCATGCAGACCTTATATCCATGAGCCTCCAGGACTCTGCTTATGATGGCAGAACCAAATGAAGGATGGTCAACATACGCATCCCCCGTGACATACACGAAGTCCGGCTGTTCCCATCCCCTCTTATTCATGTCTTCTCTATTTACAGGTAAAAAATCTTTCATAGTAAATTATTCTGTCCCTCTGCTGTATTCAGGAATATCCTCAGCCATACCTGCGCCAAGCACTTCCGCCTCAAGAGCACGGTCACTTACATAGGTATCAATTCCGGTCTTTTCCTTTATGAGCTTGTCCATTCCATACATAAGACTTCCGCCACCGGTAAGAGTAATACCCGAAACCGAAATATCCGCAACCAGCTCCGGAGGGGCCACTTCCAGTATTCCATGTATGGCATTAAGTATCTGCATGGTAGGCTCACTGAAGGCTTCTATGGTCTCATTTGCATTTATGGTAATCCCCTTAGGAAGCCCCCTTATAAGATCTCTTCCCTTAACTGTATACGTAAGTTCCTCAGGTCTTTCATAAACTGATCCTATAGCAATCTTGGCATTCTCTGCTGTCTGCTCACCTATAAGAAGATTATACTTCCTCCTTATATACTTTATCATGGCAGCATTATAATCGTCTCCGGCACATTTTATGGACTGGCTTTCCACTGTACCTCCCAAGGATACCACTGCAATATCCGTAGTACCTCCGCCGATATCGACCACCATACTTCCTCTGGCACTGTTTATATCAATTGATGTTCCTATAGCGGCTGCCAACGGCTCTTCCAGAACATAAACAGTCTTGGCTCCGGTTCTGTATACTGCGTCCTCAACAGCTCTTCTCTCTACCTCTGTTATCCCACTTGGCACACACACACACACCTTGGGTCTCCCTACGCTTATACGTTTCTCCATAGCCGTCTTGATAAATGCCTTTAACATCCTCTCTGTGATAGTAAGGTCGAACACAACGCCCTTCTTAAGCGGCCTCACAACCTCTATATTCTCAGGGGCCTTACCTATCATCTTCTTAGCCTTGGCTCCAATAGCCAGTATCTTCTTCGAATAAACATCATACGCTACTACGGAAGGCTGGTTTATGACAATTCCCCTTCCCCTCACATACACAAGTACATTTGATGTTCCTAAATCTATTCCTATATCCATGGTTGGCATGGTATCTTCTCCCTTTAACTAAAAATGGCATCTAGCCTATAATAATACAATTATAAGCATAGATGCCATTATTTTCAACAAATTATATCAATAAAATTTTTATTGGATATCTGCCTTTAAAAGCTTCTTTGAAAGCGGATCTCTGGCTTCTGCTCTTGCTATGCCATCATCTACTGCCTTGAGAAGTCTGTCGATATTTCCTGTTTCCATAGACATAAGCAGGTTCTTAATAGTTCCACTCATGCCGCTCTCAGGCTTATATCCCTTCTCACTCATGTATCCCTTGGCAATATCAACCATGTTTGCTTCCTGAATCTGATCAAAGTAAACTCTGTTATTAAAGTGTCTTGCCTGACTCATATTATCTGCAAGCATATTTGAAAGAGCCACCTTCTCACCTGTAAGGATTATCTTAACATCACTCTTTTCAGGTGCGCATAATTCTATGATCTCCTTAAACTTATCAGGTCTTACAAGACCGGCATTCTCGATTATGAGACATCCGCCCTTAAGCTTATTCATAGCACCTGTAAGCTTATCCCTGCTTGCTGAGTTGATACCCTTCGCACTGATCTTAGCCTTTGCAGCATTCTTGCACCATCCAAGATCAAGATATGTTCTTGCAAAATCTTCTCCGATATTCGCAAGACCGAATCCGTGAAGACCAAGAACCACAAGATTCTTTGTTCTGTTTGAATCCATCTTTATTGTCTGGAGGATATTTACTATCTGTCCGCCTGCAGGATTTACGCTGAGATACTTATACAGGTACTTGGCTTCCTTAGGAAGTGCCTTACGCTTCTCATCGATAGATGATGTATCCTGCTCTTCAACCTGTACTCCATCAGCAGCCTCTGCCTCCGACGCAAGCTTAGCAGCCTCTTCTTCCTTACCCTGTTCAAGAAGTTCAGCTTCCTTACGAGCCTCTTCTTCTCTCTTTATAGCTTTTTCAAGAACAGCCTTTGCTGCACTTGCTTTATTTCTGTGATCCTCAAGAGTATTCTTCACCTCTGTCTCAGCCTTTATGATAGTCTCAAGATCCTTGCTTCTCTTAGCCTCAACTGCCTCTTTCTCTTCCTTGGCGGTTTGCTTACGGGCAACAACTCTCTCTGCCTGCTCTGTTCTGAGATCAGATATCTTCTTCTTAAGTTCACTTTCCTTCTTATCTGCGTCGCTTAACAGCTTCTTGGCATCAGCCTCTGCCTTCGCCTTAGCATCGGCAGCTTCCTTGTCAGCCTTAAGTGCTGCAGTCTTAACCTTTGTAAGCTCTGCTGACTCTGCAGTAGCGTAACTCTCTTCCTCCGAAGCAAGATACTCCTCTCGCTTCTTCTCACTTTCCTTCTTATCTGCCTCAAGCTTATCCTTAGCTTCCTTGGCAACGGCCTCTGCATTCTTAAGCTCAACCTCTTCTGTAATTTTTGCTTCTTCAACGATCTGTTCGGCCTGCTCTTCAATATCCTGAGCCTTTGAAAGAAGATCCTCAGCCTCAACAAGAGACTTCTTGGCTGCGTCAAGGGCTTCCTGTGCCTCAGCTTTTGCCTTCTTAAAGGACTCAACATCCTTCTTAACCTCGGCGATTTCCTTGTCAGAAGCAGCCTTCTCATCACTGATCGTCTTGATCTCAGCCTTTGCCTTTTCGAGATCAGCGGTAACTGTCTTGATCTTAGCGTCTGCTGCTTCTTTCTTCTTGATAGCTTCATCAAGAAGCTTCTTGATCCTCTCTTCTTCCTTTTTAGCTGTCTCTAATGCCTTCTCGGCGTCTGAGCATGCCTTAGCCGCTGCGGCCTCCTTCTTATGAGCCTCACTTTCTCTGTTAAGGATGCCCTTATGGCTGTTTGTGAGCTTATCAAGCTTCTTGCTTGACTCTGCTTCCATGTCAGAAGTATTCTTCAGATTATTTGAAGCTTCCTCTTCAGCCTTCTTGGAATCACTGAAGATAACGCCTGCCCGTTCCTTATCGCCCGCAGCTTCCTTCACTAATTTATCAGCGGATGCTTCTGCATCAGCTTTCTTCTTCTTGGCAGCCGCAATAGCACTATTTTTGGTATCCTCGATACTCTTGGCATCCGCCTCGAACTTCTTGACAGCCTCAGCGTAACCGGCTTCATACTTATCAATGTTTGCCTTCTTGTTATCCGCAAGCTTCTTTATAGCTTCATCAGCAGCAGCCTGGGCGTTGCTGATAATCTTATTCTTGATCTCCTCTGTGTTAATTCCGCTTAAGATTTTATCTGACTCTTCCTTGGCAGTCTTCTTGTTCTCGTCAATCTGCTTTTTAAGTGCCTCAACATCACTGTTAAGTTTAGCCTCTTCCTTCTCAAGAAGCTCTGAGTTTGCCTTAGCCTTAGCATCAGCGTCAGACTTGAGCTTAAGATCGTAATTTTCACGTTTCTTAGCATACTCTTCAATCTGCTTTGTAAGCTCTACCTCAGCCTTCTCGGCCTCATCTATAGTCTTCCTGGCTGTCTCGGCAACCTTCTTAGCTTCCTCAGCCCTGTTCTTTGCATTATCGATTGCCTGCTTCTTCTTGGCTTCCTTTTCAGCCTTAGCCTTTTCGGCAGCAATCTTCTTACGCTCTTCCTCGGCTTTCTTTCTCTTAGCTTCCTCTTCTGCCTTTCTCTTGGCCTCTTCTTCAGCTTTCTTCTTAGCTTCTTCCTCAGCCTTCTTCTTAGCTTCTTCCTCAGCCTTCTTCTTAGCCTCTTCCTCAGCTTTCTTTCTGGCAAGTTCTTCTTCACTTGTCTCATCAATGTTAGAAAGATTCTTTATGCCTGCTCCAAGGAAATCTTCATCTTCGTCATCATCATCAATGTCATACATTGAATTGACATCACTTCCTGCTGCTACATCTCTGTCCGGAAGAATACTGAACAGATCTCCGTTTGCATCATTACCCTTTGGAGTCTTAACCTCTTTAACCTTGACATTCTTACCTGCAATCCACTCTGTATCATCGTCAGCAATAACTGCCTCTGTGTCCTCTGAGAAGGTTTCTTTCTCAGCCTTCATGTCAGACTTAATGCCACCGGATACAAACATATTCTTCTTGGATTTACCAGCTTTATCTTCAGATTTCTTGACATCTGTATCTATTCCAAGAGACGGCTTATTCTTTGACTTCTCTTCCTTATCACCGAGACCTCCAAGACTTCCGCCTAAGCCGCTGCCAAGACCTCCGGAGCTGCCAAGCCCACCGCCAAGGGTAGGTGCATCATCATCATCATCACCGGCAATACCTCCAAGATTAAGGCTAAGGCTTGGACCGCCCAGGCCCCCACCAAGGCCACCAAGGCCACCAAGGCCTCCGCCTGGCTTCTCTTCACTCTTTTCTTTGGCACCTTTCTCATCGGTCTTCGGTTGTAGTATAGCAGCCTCCTCAGCCTCTCTCTCCGCTTTTTCTTTAGCAAAAATCTCGTCCGGGTTAAGTCCCATGGCTTCAAGTTTCTTACGCCGTTTCTTCTCCTCGATACGAGCTAACTCTTCAGCAGATAATGTCTTGTATTGGCTCTTTTTGCCACCGTCGTCGACTTTTTTCTTTCCCCCATTTTTAAGTGCCTCTTCTTCTTCAAGGCGCTTCTGTTTTACGGCTTCAGCAGCTCTTTCTTTTTCAAGCTGGGCTTTAATTGCAGCAATCATTGCCTCCGTTTGATCCATAGCCAATTTGTTCGCCTCCTTCCATTAATACATTCAAGTCAAGTATGCAGAATTATATTTAATAATCATCTTAATTTGAATCTTGAATTATCTTCCTTTGTTTTTTTATCTTGTTTTTGATTAATACTGGCATCCATCCTCTTTACTGCCTCATGATCTTCTTCGAACTGTTCCTTGGTAAAATAATCCGAACCGGAATAATACTTGGTTCCCAATTCGATTCCAAGCCGTGCAAGCAGCTCATCAGTCTCTTTAAGAAGTGCCTCCTCCTTTGCAAGATGTTCATCTATTTTCTCCTGATTTTCAAGTTTAATGTCATCAGGATTAAATACTTTGTTGCCGCCAATCTTATCATCACTGTTATACTCAGGGAACAGTTCTGATCTGAATATCGGAAATTCATAGCCTTCGTCACCTACAAGCTTATCTGACTGGAAACCATATTTTACCGGTTCCGGTTCTTCTTCCTCTACCGGCTGCGCTTCTTCTGCCCTTGCAGTATCTTCATACTCCTTGACTATCTTCTCATTCTCTCTGGAGATCATTTCAATCTCCCTTAACATCTGATCCAGTTCATCAGGAGTTGTTATCTCCTCCGGCTCAGCCTCAGGTGCAGCTTCTGCTACCGTCTCCGGTTCAATGTCACCTTCCGCCTCTGTCACCGTCTCCGGCTCAACTTCAGTTGCCGTTTCATCTTCAACAGCTTCTTCTGTTTCAGCTTCTGTCATTTCTATCGTTTCGGTCTCTGTTGTTTCAACCGGCTTGACTTCAGTCTCCGCTGTTACTTCTTCTGTTTTGCCCTCTGTTGTAGCCTCCTCAGCTTCTGTTTCAACCACAGACTCAAAAGTTTCTGTTCCCGGTTCAGTCTCAACTATCGGAGTGGTTTCCCGGTCAGTTTCAGCTTCCACTATCACCTCTGTTTCAAGCTGTTCCGACTGCTTGCTTTCTTCAGATTCCGTTTTCTCTTCATCAACCTCAAGCCCGGAAGTCTTAGTTTCAGAAATTTCAAGTTCAGAAGTCTCAGGTTCAGAAGTCTCAGGTTCAGAAGTTTCTTCGACTATATCTACTGAAACCTCACTGACATCTGTGAGTGTATCCATAAGATCTACAAGCTTTACGTCCTCTGATTTTGAGAGATCTTCAATCTCTACTTCTTCCATAGAGTCAGTAAGCTGCGAATGATCTATTGTGACCATGTCATCTTCATCTGCATTCTCTGCAAATGAAACTTCATCGTCTTCATCGACACTTATGAAATCAAATTTCTCCGTCTCATCATCAGAGTCATTACTCTTATTATTTGTTTCCGTGTTTTCTTTACTGTCTATATTATCTTTATCCGTTACAGTCTCTGAATCGATCTTTCCTTCAACATCAGCAGTGTGTGTTTCACTGCCCTCCGCTGTAGCTTCAACACCGTAAAGTTTCGTATTATCTGTTACATATTCAGGAGATACAGCCTTACTGTCAGAGCTGTCAGCCGAAGCATTCGCCTTGTAGCTCATACTATCTTCTGTAAGCTCCATGTTTGATATCATGGAATCTCTATCCTTATCAAGTCCCATATCTGAGCTTACACGCTCATCTCGCTTACGCTTTCTCTCCATTTCCTGCTGTTCAACTTCCCGTACAACATCATTATATGCAAGAGAATCTCTGTCTCCATTGATTTCGCTTTCTATAATGCTGTTTATCTGATCATCAAGATCGTTTTCATCAAACATCGGATCAAAATTATCTGATGTATAATCATCCCCGGACATAGTTGTTATCTTAATATCACTTATATCAGGCTTTATCTTTACGCTCTCAAGAACTATAGACTTGCGTGTCGGAGCCGCCGCCACCCTATCAGCCTCAGATGCACCAACTTCAGCAGCCTTTTCAGTGCCTTCATCAATGTCAGCGTCCTTTGCTTCTGCCTGCACTGTATCCGTGTTTTTCTTACTGATAGCGTCCTGTGCTTCCGTCTGTGCTGTATCGGTATTTTCTTCACTGCTGTCAACAGCCTGAGCTTCAGCCTTCTGAATCTCAACAGGCTGTTCTGTTTCATCCGAATCAGTCTTATCAGTTTCCGCAGCCTTGCCTGTTTCTCTGGACTCACCCGCCTCTGAAACCTTAGGTTCTTCCGATGTCTCAATCTCCTTCGGATCTTCAGCTTTTTCTGTGGCCTCAGCCTCCGTAATCTGCGGTGTTTCAGGTTTCTCCACAGTCTTTCCGGTATCTTCGCCAGCCTCGTTATTCTCTGTCTGAGCTGCTTCCTCATCCATTATTTTATTAAGAAGTGTGGTGTTATCATCATTGCTCTCCTTTATTCCTGCAAGAGCCTCCATGATCTCTTCCTCTTCCTGCTTCGACATTCTCCGCTTAAAAAAGCCCCTCTTCTCATGCTTCTCGGATGCAGTCTCTGAATTCTCCCCCTCTGTATTCTGAACATTACTTTCAGCCTCCGCCTTGGCAAGCTTCTTCTTTTCTTTCTTTTCTTCTCTTTTAGCCTTATTTCTTGCAAGAGTCTGTTTTATCTTCATTGTGCCTGAAACAGGCTCATCATTTTCAACCATAAGGGTTATGGTAGGAGCTGTAGGATTAAGTCTGTAGTCATCCGCCTCAAGAGCCTTCTCTTCCATCTTTCTTGTATCAGCATCCTCAGCAGCGTCATCGGCGGTCTCGTTTTCAGGGAAGCAATACAATTTTTTTTCTGGATCGGCAGTTCCTGCCAGGAGCTCATTTACATCATCTATGTAGATGGACTTCTTGTACGTAGCCTTAAACACTTCTCCCTCGTACTTAAGTTTTTCTTGCTCCTTCAAGGCAGCAAGAATGAGCAGATGCTCGTATTCCCACCGCTCTGCCTTTTCCTTATCATTTGCCGCTGCCAGCATGGCACGAAGCTCCTGCACCGGCTTCCTGTCCGCCTTGGCAAACAAATACTCCAAACGTATCTCTCCGGCATCCTCTCTACCTTCAAGATTAAACTTGTACACTTCATAATACTTATCTGCCAGCGTTCTGAGACCCATGGTCAGATACAACTGTATCAGAGAAAATATGATCTTATTTCCTGCAGGTGCCATGGAGTGTGCTCTTACCAGAGCCGCCCTTGCTTCATGGTACTTATGATTCTCGTAGTAGACCTCTCCGCATACCCTTATAAACTGCGGGCTTAGCGACTTGGACAGATCTTGATTCTCAAGTATATCTAATGCAAGACCATACTCTCCGTTTTCAGCAAGTTCCTTTATTTTATTTACGCTGGACATACTAATTCCTGTAGCCACTTTTGATTGCTCCTATGTATTTATAATCACCCTGAAATTTTATCATAAAAAGCGTTTCTTTACAACCTTTTGATAGTAGGGTGTCATTAAAAGTCCAAGGACTATTCCAAATACCAGTCCCACGATATGTGCGGCATTATCTATGCCATCCGACACATATCCATTTGCAATGGTAAGAAAACAAAGCATAAGAAGGTTTCTTAAGGATATATCTCCCACACGTCCCTTGTTAAAAGATGCCATTACTATGAGCAATCCCATAAGTCCAAACAACGCTCCCGATGCTCCACCCGCATAATCATATGGGTGCCCCAGATAACATGCCGCAAGGGAACCTATGGACGCCACCATCCCTGTAACTATATAGCATATTGGATATATCACCTTTCCAAGCAAATGCTCTACCCTTGCTCCCAACGCTTCAAGTATGATCATATTGCTTACCAGATGTTCAATACCAAAATGAACAAACATGGCAGTAAACAAACGATAATACTGATGACCTTCAATGACAGCTGAAGGATTTATTGCAAGATAGTAATTGAGTCTGAAATTATATTTTCTTGTAAGTATGCTGTCCAGAAAAAATATAATAACATTTATGGCAAGCAATATAGGAGTAACAACTCCGAATATCCTGAGAAGCCTGTTGCTGTCCTTCTTTTTTTCAATCTTTATCTCATGATCGAGTATATCTGCAAGGCCATCAAAATCACCTATCTGATTCTCAAAGACATAAAACTTTCCATAATCCTCAGTGAACAGCCACAGGTTATCCATGACCTCTATCATATGATTTATCCGGTCATCGAAAACACCGTCCGGCATTAACAATATGTTCAGCAGCCTTATGTCCTTGTCTGTGTCCTGGGAAATGTCACTTATTATCTTATTGTTAAATCTCTTCAGATCGTCCGCATCAAGATTATGACCGCTACCTATGACAACAACGTATATGGTACCGCCCTCGGCTCGGCCATATACGTTGTTAGTGTCAGGGTTTAGCTTTACATATCCCTTTTCTTTAAGCTTGTTTACGATCTGCAACATATATTGCTGCATACTCTACTATCTACAGGCCAAGGAACAGATTCTCAATCTTCTCGATAACCGTATCCTTAGCGTTTCCTCTCTTTCGCTCGTACTGGCTTCCTGATTCCATGATCTCCAATAACTGTATTCTTATGCTTGCGTCAAGACTTGGCAGATATTTCTTAAGCACATCCTTAAGCTCAACCACGTACTCCTTGGTCTGCATTTCTGCAAGCATTGGCTCATAATCAAATGTAACAGTGCTCTTAAGATCTTCCTGCTTTCTTCCGCATATTACACATTCCTCTGCACCGCCTTCATTCACATGTCCGCAGTTACATGTCCATACAAGTCCGTCTGACTTGTAATTTGCAACAGCGTCAAGACCCCTCTTATTCTTCAGGGCATTGAACTTAACAGGGCTTAGGTTTATATCAATAGGATCATCTCCGCATGCATATACACCTCTTGACGTTACGTACTTCTTTATATATACCTTTGAGCTTGAAATAAGCTTTATGTACTTATCAGGAAGCTTACAATCTGCATAATCTGACTTTAAAAGCGACAGATTGATCTGACTGTCAAATACGAAATCAACACCTGTAAGTGTTGTTATATCTCCGTATATATTAACGAACTCTATATCTGCCTTGATCGCCTTGATATCCTCACGGCTGTAATTGTTAAACCAGGCAGCAATCTTTGTTCCGTCCCCCTCTGATGCAAGTATTACCTTGACTGCTCTTGGAACTGCCTTGTTATAGTAGTTCATTACATACAGCTCATTTCTTACAAAATTAGCCTTCTGAAACTCAGATACATACTCCTTGTTCACCTTAACGAGTGTACCACTGGCAACAACTGCCGATACATTACTTGAGTAATCAACAACATTAATATTAAATCCAATAACTCCATTGTATGCTGTCTCACCGACCATCTCCTTAAATGCAACGATTGCCTCATTCATAGCTGCGTCAAGCTTCGCCTGATAAACGCTGCTTCTGTCTGTTGCAATATCTGCGATTGATGAGCCAATTTCCTTAACAAAATTTGAGCTTAATATTATCTGTGTAAACTTATACGGACCATACTCCATGATCTCATAACCCTCAAATCCTGTTCCGGATGTAATCTTAATTTCCTCCATGTCTACTCCTCCAAAAAAACATGCAAAAATTTCCGCCAGTCCCTGCCTGGCAGATTATTTAATGGGATGTACGCATCCCAATGTAACCAATACAAAAATTGTATCACATGGAATTAAAATATACAAATAAAAATTGTTAAAAATATCAAAAAATCAAAGTAGTTTTTGTCTATTATCACAAGTTTTCAGGATTGTTGTTTACATAAGTACAGAATTTGAACCTGTGCCCCTTCTCCTCATATTCCTCTGACTCATCCACCATCTTCCATCTATCCATATCATCAAGCACAGGCAGATATGCATCTGCAATAAACTCTTCATCTATCTTTGTTATTACCGCTCCGTCACAATATTGCAAAAGCTGTTCATAAACAGACGCTCCCCCTATGACAAATACCTTATCGCTCTCCTGTCCGGCCAGAACTCCCTTAAGCTCTTCAATAGAATGTACAACCATTGCTCCCTCTATATCAAGCTCCTTATTTCTACTTAAAACTATATTCTTCCTTCCCGGAAGAGGTCTCGCCCCCGGAAATCCCTCTATAGTCTTTCTTCCAAGTATGACCGTGCCGCCTATTGTAATAGTTTTAAAATTTTTGAGGTCAGAAGATATCCTTGTAAGAAGCTCTCCTTTATATCCTATACCCCAGTTTCTGTCTACTGCTGCTATCATCTTCATGGCAAATATCCCTCTCCATTTCTGTATCTATACTATATTGCTATAGGTATGTTCTTAACCTGCGGGCCGGTAACATAGTCCTCTATAGTGAAATCATCCAGTGTGAAATCATAGAAGTTCTTAACATCCGGATTCATGCTGAATTTAGGTGCCGGATATGTCGGTCTGCTTATAAGCTCCTTAACAATAGGTATATGCCTGTCATATATATGTGCGTCCGCGATAACATGCACAAGCTCTCCTGCCTTGAAGCCTGACACCTGGGCTATCATATGAAGCAATGCCGCATACTGGACAACGTTCCAGTTATTTGCAGCCAGAACATCCTGTGAACGCTGGTTAAGGATCGCATTAAGCCTGTCTCCCGTAACATTAAAGGTCATGCTGTAGGCACATGGATAAAGGTTCATCTCAGACAGGTCAGCATGAACATAGATATTGGTCATCATTCTTCTGCTGTATGGATTCGTCTTAAGATCATATAAAAGTCTGTCTACCTGATCCATCATTCCCTCTTTATACTTGTGCTTCACGCCAAGCTGGTATCCGTATGCCTTTCCTATGGAACCGTCCTTATCAGCCCAGCTATCCCATATATGGCTCTTAAGGTCATTGACATTATTGGATTTCTTCTGCCAGATCCACAATATCTCATCTATGGCAGACTTTATATAAGTCTTTCTGAGAGTTATGGCTGGAAATTCCTTTGAAAGATCATACCTGTTCACCACGCCGAATTTCTTTATGGTGTAGGCATATTCTCCATCCTCCCATTTTGGTCTGACTTTTTCCCCCTCGGTACTGTATCCGTTTTCTATTATATCCTTGCACATGTTGATAAATAATTCATCAGCTCTGCTCATACTGTTTCTCCTCCGTATACTTTATAAACGCTTCCTCTATTCTACATTATTCCCGGCAAAAAAAGAAGAACAAATATTATTTGACATATTTCCTCTGCAAATATACCAATTATACCCATAAACCATACCAGTTATACCCATACAGACAAATTCCGCGTCTTTCGTTATATACTACATTCACATGAACCACATAAGCTTATATGTTTCACTATCTAAAAAGTCGGCGGATATCAGCCCCTAATATGCAAGGAGAAATAAAATGTCCAAAAAAAACACAAACAGTAACAACACAAATACATCACCTGCTGCCACAGCCGGGAACAAAGACATGTTCTGTAAGCTTCTCCGTCACTACAGGCAGAAGAAGAATTTAAGTCAACGTGAACTGGGTCTTATGCTGGGTTTATCAAGAAGCGGCTATGCCAATTATGAAAATGGAGCCTGTCTTCCCTGTATAGACCAGATAAATCTACTATCCGAAATACTCGATTATGATTTTTTATTTGCATTTACCAGGGCAAACGCCAGCATTGCAAGTTATGAGAGAAAAAAAGAGCCTGCGATGCTTGTATGCGACAACGCAGGAAATTATCATTACGATTCACGATTTCCGGGAGAAGCTGAAGATCTACAACCCACCGAAACCATAAAGCCCGATCCGGATCAGGTTGAATTGCTTAGGCTATACAATGACATAACAGACTGGGACAAACGCCTCATAAAAGAATATATGAAATTGAAAAGGAGTACATACAATGAACAACACATGCACATTTATGAAAAACCTGAGGGTGCTGAATAACCTCACCCAGGAGGAACTGTCACAGCGCATAGGCATAACAGCCTCTGCCTACTCGCACTTTGAAACCGGTATTCGCCAGCCGGATATTAACACTCTTGTTAAGCTCTGCTGTTTCTACAAGATAAATATCATGCATTTAATATATCTGGTCTGTATGGATATGTGCCCCACAGAGGATCAAGCCCCCGGAATATTCCAGATATTCACCTACGGAAGCCTCTGTTCCTCAGATGAGAATACTCTTATCACAAAATTCCGACGGCTTGATCCTGATTATAAGCAAAACACCCTGCTTTTCATTACCGCTGCCGAGATCACTGAAAATGAGAATCATTAAGTACCCGCCTGTTGATCTCATTTAACACTTTCTTCTTGTCACCGCTCCACAGCGGAGCAACAAGGAGACTCTTAGGGCCATCCCCTGTGAGCCTGTGTACCACCATACCCGTCGGTATGACTTCTATGCAGGCTCTCAGGATATCTATATACTGATCCAGTGTCAGCACTTCAAAGTCTCCTTTCTCATACATTTTACACAAGGCTGTATTCTTAAGCACATGAAGGAGCTGGAATTTTATACCTTGTACACCCGAATTTCCTATATACTCTGCAGTCGCAACCATATCCTCCTTTGTTTCGTAGGGAAGTCCTATTATCATATGGGTTATTATATGGACGTCTATAGTCTTTAGCAGAGAAACCGCGGCGTCATATTCAGAAAGCTCATAGCACCTGTTTATAATCCTTGCGGTATCCTCATGTATAGTCTGAAGTCCCAGTTCCACCCATACAGGCTTTATACGGCATAACTCATCAAGAGCAGCCACAACTCTTTCATTAATGCAGTCAGGTCTTGTGGCTATGGACAGCCCACATATACTGTCATTTTCTATAGCCTCCATAAACTTGGCACGAAGCACGTCAATATCTCCGTAGGTATTGGTAAACGACTGGAAGTATCCGATATAATGATCTCCCTTAAACTTCCCATTTACCCTTTCCTTTGCCTTTTCTATCTGTTCAGTTATACTTAAATTTCTTTTCTGGGAAAAATCTCCGGAGCCTGATTCACTACAGAAAATGCAGCCTGCATATCCTCTGGTTCCATCCCTGTTAGGACATGTGCAGCCTGCATTTAATGATATCTTGTATACCTTCTCTGAGAATACATCCCGCATATACTGGTTTGCTGTATATATCTTCATATTCACCCGATATTTATCTGTTATTTATATGCACTAAAGCTTCTCCATGGCACGTATCAGCTCAGGCACAACCTGTTTCTTTCTGGATACCAGACCTTCCACATATGCGTAGTTATCATCAAAAGACTTGCCAAATGCCACCTGGCAAAGCTGCTTGGCGATACTGCCCTTACACAGTACTCCTGAACCTTCATCCAGTATATCTGTCATAATGAACAGACATATATCGCAATCGGCAAATTCCGTATCCTTCATATACTTCTTCATCTTGGCTGTTATACCGCTAAGTTCATCCTTGCTTATGGATGTTATCTGTCCTATACCTACAACTTTATCTCCAACATCAAACTTCTTATAATCCTGATGGAGTATCTCTTCAGTGGTCTTTCCCGTAAGATTACTTCCGGCTGTGAACATGGACATGGCAAGTTCCTTGAGATCTACCTCGGCTATACCTGCCAGTTCCTTGGCATATAGTTCATCCACCGGTGTACAGGTAGGTGACTTAAACATAAGCGTATCTGAAAGTATGGCGGCACACATAAGTCCTGCCGTAGCCCTGTCAGGGAAAATATTCTGCTCCTTGTACATCATATATATAATGGTAGCTGTACAGCCAAGAGGCAGATTTCTGAAATAAACCGGAGCCACAGTTTCAACGCTGCCTATCCTGTGGTGGTCTATTATCTCAAGAATCTCAGCCTTGTCTATATTATCTACCGACTGGCTTCTCTCATTATGATCCACAAGTATAATCTGTTTTTTTCTGGAATTAATAAAGTTTCTTCGTGATACAAGGCCCTTGTACATTCCGTACTTGTTCACCACAGGGAAATATCTGTATCTGGTCTTAGACATAACTCCCTTAAGGGTCTCTATGGTGTCCTCTTCTCTGAAGGTGTATATATTGTCCTTTATCATAAAATGCTTTATAGGCATACTCTGACCTATAAGTCTCGCAACGGTGTAAGTGTCATACCCGCTTATGATCACAGTGCATCCTGCTGCCTTCGCCTCCTCAAGCACCTTATCTGACACACAGTCAACCAGACATACAATAAGCATGCCTGCACCATTTTCAATAGCTGTATGCTGAGGTTTCTCTCTGTCTCCAAGAATTATTATATCATGGGGCTTTATATATTGCTTCATAACGTCCACATGAGCAGCGCCTATCATGACCTTACCGGATGGAACCACTGCATTTTCATCTCCAACCAGCAGCTCACCATGTATGGTATCTATAACATCCTTACAGGTGGTTCCTGCCCTATAGAGTACATCAGAATCATTTGTAAGAAAATATGCCTCTGCTATATCACCTACGGTAACAAGCCCCTTAATCTTTCCATCATCTACTACAGGAAGTGTCGTGGCGTCATTTTCCTGCATAAGTTCAAACGCTTTCTTTAAGGTAATATCTCCCGACACTCCATCCACCAGTCTATAGGTTATGTCCTTAACCTGAGAATCAACGTCTGAAAGCAGTTCCGGTGTCTTAACTCCAAATCTCTTAAGTACATATTCTGTCTCTTTATTCAATTTTCCTGCCCGCTTAGGGAAATACTTATTCTCAGTCAAGTTCTTAAGGTTTGCATAGGCAATGGCAGAACATATGGAATCCGTATCAGTGTATGGTGACCTTTAATATGTCAAGAAGTGCATCATATTAC
>OLOA01001770.1_pt1 | contig 20856 bp, 25 predicted proteins | sample 1672201 | NCBI WGS metagenome assembly OLOA01 (sample SAMEA3136658, study PRJEB25190) | human gut metagenome
CCTCCTTATTTTGTTCTGCCAGATGAATTTCCGGCATGGGTTTTCCTTTGTGATCGTGTTTGGCGCTGTAGAGTTTGCACAGGTTCAGCCGCAGCGCGTTCGACACCACGCAGAAGCTGGACAGGCTCATGGCCGCCGCGCCGTACATCGGATTGAGCGTCAGCCCCAGCCCGACGAACACGCCGGCTGCCAGCGGGATGCCGATGACGTTGTAGATAAACGCCCAGAACAGGTTCTCGTGGATGTTCCGCAGTGCCGCACGGCTGAGGCGGATGGCGGCGGCGACATCGAGCAGCGTGCTCTTCATAAGCACCACATCCGCCGCATCGATGGCGACGTCGGCTCCCGCGCCGATGGCAATGCCTGTGTCGGCGGCGGTGAGGGCGGGGGCGTCGTTGATGCCGTCGCCGACCATGGCGACGGGGCCGTATTTCTGAAGCTCACGCACGACGGCCTCCTTGCCGCCCGGCAGAACGCCCGCGACTACATCGTCCACGCCCGCAAGCTTGCCGATGGCGTCGGCTGTGCGCTGGTTATCGCCCGTCAGCATCACGACGCGGATGCCCATGCCGCGCAGCTGCCGGATGGCCTCCGGGCTTTCCGGCTTGATGGCGTCCGCCACGGCGATGAGGCCGAGAAGTCTGCCGTTTTTCGCGAACAGCAGCGGCGTCTTGCCGGATTGCGACAGTGCGTCCGCCTGCTTGTGGATCTCCTGCGGCAGGGCGAGCTGCGAGGCCATATATTTGACGCTGCCGCCGAGCAGCTGCGCGCCCAGTACCGTCGCGGTCAGACCGCTGCCGGTGATGGCGGCGAAGTTCTCCGCCGCTTCGGGCTGCAACTTTTCTTCCTCGCCGCGCTTCATGATCGCCGCGGCCAGCGGATGCTCGCTCTTGGCCTCCAGCGAGACGGCTGCCTGCAAAAGCTCCCGCTCCGTCACGCCGTCCGCCGGGATGAGATCTGTGACCTCCGGCTGGCCGGAGGTGATGGTTCCGGTCTTGTCAAGGGCGACGATGCGCGTCCGACCCGTATGCTCCAGACTTGCCGCCGTTTTGAAGAGAATGCCGTTTTTCGCGCCCACGCCGCTGCCGACCATGATGGCGACCGGCGTGGCAAGGCCCAGCGCACACGGGCAGCTGATGACCAGCACGGAAATGCCCCGCGCAAGCGCAAAGGAGAATTCCCGGCCCAGCAGCAGCCAGACAATTGTTGTGACAAGCGCGATGGAGATGACCGCCGGGACGAACACGCCCGCGACCTTGTCCGCCGTTTTGGCAATCGGCGCTTTCGTCGCCGCCGCATCGGAGACCATGCGGATGATCTGGCTGAGTGTGGTATCCTCGCCGACGCGGGTGGCCTCGCAGCGGAGGAAGCCCGAGCAGTTGACCGTCGCGGCGGAAACGCCGTCGCCGGGGGCTTTATCGACCGGGACGCTCTCGCCGGTCAGCGCTGCCTCGTTGACGGCGCTCGCGCCGTCCAGCACAACGCCGTCGACCGGGATGCTCTGGCCCGGACGGACGACGAACACGTCGCCCTTGCGGACCTGCGCGGCGGGAATTTTGACCTCTTTGCCGTCGCGGATCACCGTCGCCGTCTCCGGTGCGAGGGCCATGAGGCTCTTGAGCGCGTCCGTGGTTTTGCCCTTGGAGTGCGCCTCAAGCAGCTTGCCGACGGTGATGAGCGTGAGGATCATGGCGGCGGACTCAAAATAAAATTCGTCCATATACGCCATGGCGGCTTCGCTGCCGCCGTGGAGCTGCGCGTCCGTCATGGCAAACAGCGCGTAGACGCTCCACCCGTAGGACGCCGCCGCGCCGAGCGAGACGAGCGTGTCCATGTTCGGCGAGCCGCGCAGCAGGCTCTTTGTGCCGCTCACGAAAAATTCCTGATTGATGACCATGACGATCCCGGCCAGCAGCAGCTGGACAAGGCCCATGGCGACGTGGTTGCCGCTAAACCAGCCTGGCAGCGGCCAGCCCCACATCATGTGTCCCATCGAGAAATACATCAGAATGAGCAAAAATGCGACAGAGGCGATCAGCCGCTTTTTAAGATGCGGCGTCTGCCTGTCCTCCAGCGCGCTTGCGTCCGCCGCAGGAGCGGCCTCCTGCCCGCGCACAGACGCGCCGTAGCCCGCGTCCTCGACGGCTTTGATGACGGCGGCAGGCTCCGCCGTACCCTCGACGCCCATCGAGTTTGTGAGCAGACTCACGGCGCAGGATGTAACGCCCGGCACCTTTTTGACCGCCTTTTCCACACTTGCGCTGCAAGCAGCGCAGTGCATACCGGTCACGGTATATTGCTGCATGAAAATCCCTCCTTGGGAGCAAATTACTTCATTAGCTTTTGCAGAGTTGCCGCCAGTTCATCCACGATCTCTTCATGGCCGTTTTTCAAATCCCGCGTCACGCATGTGCGCAGATGCTCGGCCAGAAGCTCGCGGTTGAAGGCGTTGATGGCGGCGTTGACGGCAGCAGACTGCGTCAGCACGTCGTTGCAGTAGGCGTCAGCCTCGACCATCGCCTGCAGCCCCCGCACCTGTCCCTCAATGCGGCGCAGGCGGTTCAGAAGCTTCTTTTTCTCCTCCTGCGCGCGCAGCGTATGCTTCTCACAGCAGGAACATCGCTTGGGTTCCGGCATGGGGCAGCCTCCTTTTTATGTTTAGATACCCCATCGGGGTATCTTCACTATATACCCTGATGGGGTATTTGTCAAGTGTAAATTTACAGGGCTTCCTGTAGGGGCCGATGCCTACTCGGCCCGTTGGGAAGCTGCGAATTCGCAGTAGATTTCCGTAAAAGCCGGTGCGTTCTGCGGGCGGACAGAGTCGTCCGCCCCTACAGGGAGCGGAGGGGTATTGTAGGGGCCGACGACTCTGTCGGCCCAATAAATGTGACGAATTCGCCGAAGATTCCAGTAAAAATGGTGTGTTCTGCCGGGCCGATGTGGGCATCGGCCCCTACAAAGCTCCCACGCCGGTGTCACCCCATCTTACAAAACTGTAAGACGCGCCGGGAAAAGTGTAAGCCAAATCGATAGCGCTTTTCCGTGCGGCGCGGTATACTGGGGACAGAAATCAACACAGGAGGCATTTTCATCATGCAGATTCTCGAAGTAAACGGACTGCGCAAGGTCTACACGACGCGCTTTGGCGGCGCGTCAGTCGAGGCGCTCAGAAATATCAATTTCAGCGTGGAAAACGGGGAATACGTCGCCATCATGGGCGAATCCGGCTCCGGCAAGACGACGCTTTTAAACATTCTGGCCGGGCTTGACAAGCCGACCTCCGGCTCTGTCCTGCTGGACGGCAAGGACCTTGCCTCCATCAGGGAAGCCGACCGCGCGGCCTTCCGCCGCGACCATCTGGGCTTCGTATTTCAGGAATTCAATCTGCTCGACACGTTCTCGGTCGAGGACAATATCTATCTGCCGCTCGTACTGGCGGGCGTGCCGCAGAAGGAACTCTCCGTGCGGCTCGAACCCATCGCGGCTCGGCTCGGCATTACGGAGCTGCTGAAAAAGTACCCGTATGAAATTTCCGGCGGCCAGAAACAGCACGCGGCCGTCGCCCGCGCGATCATCACGAACCCGCGCCTTCTGCTGGCCGACGAGCCGACCGGCGCGCTGGACTCCAAGGCGACGGACGAGCTGCTGCGCGTGTTCTCCGACATCAGCCGCAGCGGGCAGACGATCCTGATGGTCACGCACTCCGTCCGCGCGGCCAGCCGCGCCGGACGCGTCCTCTTTATCAAGGACGGCGAGGTCTATCACCAGCTTTACCGCGGCAATCTCACCGACGATCAGCTCTACCAGAAGATCACCGACGCGCTGACCGTTCTGCAGGCAGGGGGCGAGCAGGCATGACACACAAGCTCTATCCGCGCCTTGCCTGGCAGGGCATCACGAAAAACAAACGGCTGTATCTGCCGTTCCTGCTGACCTGCGTCGGCATGGTGATGATGACGTACATTCTGCTGTCGCTGGCCTCCTCTCCCATTCTCCAGACCTTCCCGGGCGGAGACACCATGCCCATGATTCTCGGCATGGGCAGCTTTGTCATGGCGGCGTTCGCCGTGCTGTTCCTGTTCTACACGAATTCCTTCCTTATCCGCCGCCGGAATCGTGAATTTGGCCTTTATAACATCCTCGGCATGGGCAAGGGGAATCTGGCAAAGGTTCTGGCATGGGAAACGGTCATCATGGCGCTCATTTCCATTGCGGGCGGCGAGGTGCTGGGCATTGCGCTCGGAAAGCTCTTTGAGCTGCTGCTCGTCAATATCGTGGACGGCACCGTACAGATGCAGTTTACCGTCTCCGTTCCGGCCACGACCATGACGACGATCCTGTATCTCGCCATCTTCGCGCTTTTGTTCCTGCGCTCGCTGGTGACGGTCTGCAAGACGAACGCGGCGGCGCTTCTGCGCAGCGAAGCCTGCGGCGAAAAGCCGCCGAAGGCGAACTGGGTGTTCGGCCTCGCTGGCTTTCTGATCCTTGGCGCGGCATATTATATTGCCGTGACGATCAAGCAGCCGCTGACGGCGCTGGCGGTGTTCTTTATCGCCGTTCTGATGGTCATCGCGGCGACATATCTGATCTTTATCTCCGGCTCCGTGGTGCTGTGCCGCGCGCTGCAGAAGAATAAGCGGTATTATTATCAGAAAAACCATTTTATTTCCGTCTCGTCCATGGCTTACCGTATGAAGCGCAACGGCGCGGGACTGGCCTCGATCTGTATTCTTGCCACGATGGTGCTCGTTATGCTTTCATCGACGACGTGCCTCTATTTCGGCAAGGAGGATGCGCTGCGCACGCGCTATCCGAGCGATCTTTCTGTTGAACTGCGCTTTGCCAAGGACGAGGGCGGTATGGATGAAGCAAACATCGCCATCGCGCGCGGCATGATCGAGGACGTTATCAAACAGGACGGACTTGACGTGCAGGGGCAGTTCGATATCCGCAGCGCATGGTTCTCCGGTCTTCTCACGGGCAATACTTTCTCCCGCGCCGAAGAGAGTACGCTTATGGACTATGAGCGTGCGGTCGATCTGACGATCCTGCCGCTGGAGGACTATAGCCGCATGACAGGTGAAAGCCTGACGCTGGAGCCGGACGAGGCATATTTCTGCTGCCCGCGCATGGCCTACACACAGCCGGATATCCGCATCGGCGAGCTGACCTATCAGATCAAGGGCCAGCTGCCAAGCTTCGGCGGCTTCGGCGCGGACAGCGCAAACATCACGACGACGATCTATCTCATCGTCCCGGATTTTGACGCAGCGGTGAACGCGCTGCGGACGCAGAACACCCGCTATCCGGTCGTCGTAAGCTGGCAGTATTCGTTTGATTCCGGCAGCCCGGATGAAGCGCAGATCGCGTTTCTCCGCGATATGATGGGGACGTTTGCCGATAACAGGGAAGGGCTGGTCTACGCGTCGTACACGGTGGAATCCATCGCGTTCAACCGCGGGGATTTCGTCGGCACCTATGGAAGCCTCTTTTTCCTCGCGATCCTGCTGAGCATCGTGTTCCTTGCAGCCGCTGTGCTGATCCTGTACTACAAGCAGATCTCCGAGGGCTATGAGGATCAGGCCCGGTTTGAGATCATGCAGCGCGTCGGCATGACGAAGACGGATATCCGCAAGTCCATCAACTCTCAGCTCCTGCTGGTGTTCTTCCTGCCGCTTTTGTTTGCGGGGCTGCATCTGGGCTTTGCGTTCCCGTTCATCCATAAAATGCTGATGCTGTTCAACCTCACAAATCTGAAGCTGCTCATCGGCACGACGGTCATTACCTTCGCTATCTATGCGGTCTTCTACACGCTTGTCTACCGCATCACATCCAATTCGTATTATTCCATCGTCGCAGGCGCAAAGGAGGAAGCAGCATGATCCGGTTTTTGCTCCGTCTTGTTCTGGTGCTGGTCCTGATCGCGGCGCTGCTGGTCGGCATGACGTGCTGCGCTGCTAAGGCCGTGTTCGGCAGCTGCGCGGAGGTCGGCGTGCAGCAGACCGTCCGCAATCTGGAAGACTTCTTCCTCTGGCTGCGCGACGTGTGGACGCTTGCACGGGAGAAATTAGAGCTATGCGCAGTGATTCGATAAAAAAAGCAAAGGACGGCGTCTCAGGCGGCGTGTTTTATCTGGGGCTGGCCGTGATCGGCGTGCTGGCCATCCCGGCGGCAGTCCTGCTGGGACTGATCGCGGGCGTGTGGACGCTGACGGACAGGCTGACGGCGCTTTTATCCGAAAAGCATTGACGTTTCCGCGCAATTCGGGTATCCTAGCGGCAGGAGGGATGAATATGACCGACTGTACGTCCTGCGGAGGCTGCGCGGGCGGCTGCGGCGGGTGCAGGAGCCACGTGCTGCTGCTGACGGAGCCGGAGCTTCGGCTGCTGCGGCAGTTTGCCGAGCTGGCGTTCCTGCCTGCCGCCTGCACGAGAACGGACGAAACGCCCGTGTATCTGGACGGCTCCGAAAATCGCGCGCAGACCAGCGCGGCGATCCTCGCCTTACAGATCAAGCGGCTCATTTCCGTGGATTTCGCCCTGCCCCTGAAAGGCTTTGACTACACAGGCTACGAAGCCTGGCCCATCCGCGGCAGCATGGCCCTGACCGCCGCCGGTCAGGAGGCGCTCGACTCTCTGGATATCCAGGGCTGCGGCGAATAACAGACCGCCGGGAGAAGGCAGCTGCCTTCCCCCGGCGTGCGTCCGCTTTTCTGTTCCAAAACGGGACTTTCTTGACAATCCGAATATGCCACACTATAATCAACATATACCCCTTACCGTATGGATGTGCAAGCCATGAAGCAATGCATGGATGCAGACAATCTGCATCGGCGTTTGAAAAAAATCATCGGGCAGGTACAGGCCATCGACCGCATGGTGGATGAAGACGTGCCCTGCGAGGATATTCTCTCCCAGATCAACGCGGCCAAGTCGGCTCTGAACGGCTGTGGAAAGGTCGTTTTGGAGGGCCATATCCAGCACTGCGTCCGCGACGGCATCCAGCACGGCGACGCGGACAAAACCATCGAAAGCTTCACCAAGGCCGTGGAGCGCTTTGCGAATATGCAGTAACCATTACACGCTTCCGAAAAGTCAGCCGTATGGGCTGACTTTTTTCTTTATACAATCAACGGCCCGGATGCTTCTGAAGCATCCGGGCCGTTGGTTTATGAAGCAGTTCAAAGCGCCTCGACGGCGGCGCGGACCTCATCCATCAGGGGGATGGACGCTGCTGCGCCGGGGCGGGTGACGGAGATGGCGGAGGCCATGGACGCATACTGCATGGCCGTCTGCCGTTCCATGCCCTGCGCGAGGCAGCCGACGAAATAGCCCATGAACGTATCGCCCGCGCCGGTCGTGTCGACGGCCTTGACCGGGTACGCACACTGCCGGATCTCCGTGCCGTCCTTCCAGCTGACGGATCCCTCAGACCCGAGCGTCAGCAGAATGCCAAGCGACGGATAGCGCTGCTTGAGCGTCTCATAGCCCGCCTGCGCATCGCCGCAGCCCGCCATGGCCGCGCATTCGATCTCGTTCACGACCAGCCAGTCGACGCCGGAAAGATCGGCGTTTAAAAGCTCGTCCGAAATGGGCGACGCGTTCAGCACAACGCGCAGACCGCGCCGGGCGGCGGCGCGCAGCAGATAGGTCAGATTGGCGATCTCGTTCTGCAGCAGCAGATAATCCCCGGCGTTCAGCTGCATGAGCACCTCGTCGATCTCCTGCGGCGTGACCGCCTGATTGGAGCCGCCGTAGAGGAAAATGCAGTTCTGGCCGTCCGGCTGGACCTGAATGACGGCGTGGCCCTGCGGAACGTCGGTATGCTTCAGATAGCGCAGATCGACGCCGCTGCCGGACAGCAGCTCTGCCAGCCGTGTGCCCTCCGGGCCGAGCAGACCCGCGTGATGCACCTTCTGCCCGCTGCGTGAAACGGCGATGGACTGGTTCAGCCCCTTGCCGCCCGCGTTTTGGGTATAGCTTTTTGTGTGGATCGTCTCGCCCGCGCGGCAGAAATGGTCGACGGCGTAGACGTGATCGATATTCAGAGAGCCAAAATTGACGACGTTCATCGGATGAACCTCCATCGTTGGAATTTCCTATATCATATCCGCTCCGCAGACCGGTTGTCAAGCCTTGCGCGGGTCGAGATAGACGGACGGGTGCTTTTTGCACGTTGCAAGGCTCACGAGCACGAGCGCCAGCGCACAGGCGATCGCCCCCGGCACTGTCGCGCCGAGGCCGAACGGCTGGCCCAACAGCTTCCACGCGATCGTGACCGTAAAGCCCGCCGCCATACCGGACAGAACGCCTGCCTTCGTCGCCTTTTTCCAATAGAGCGCGGCGAACGCTGGAAGTCCCGCCGCAGCGGCATAGAAGCTCCAAGCGAACATGAGGATGTTATACGCGTTTTTGATGTACAGCGCGATCAGCAGCGCGCCCAGCGGCAGTACGACGGCGAACACGCGCGTGAGCCGCAGCTCCTTCCTTTCCGGCGTATCCGGCCGGAATACCTTGTAGATATCATGCACGCACGTCTGCACGGAGACGATGAGATAGCTGTCCGCCGTGGACATGATGACGGACAGAATGCCCGCCAGTGCGAGGCCCGTCAGGCCGACCGGGAGGATTTCAATCGCCAGCGCCGGAACGACCGCGTCGGTCGAGCCGTAGGCCGCGATCTTCTCCGCCGGGACGAGCTGATGCGCGACCACGCCCATGAACCATACCAGCGGGATCGTCAGCCCGTAGGCAAGCGTGCCGAGGAACAGGCCCTCCTTGGCGGATCTGCGGTTCTTTGCCGCGAACGCCCGCTGCCACATCTCCGCGCCGGCCAGCGTGAAGACAAAATAGGTGATGATATCGCCGACGATGCCGCCGTCGATGTACGGCTTTGCCAGCTCCGGCGCCAGATTCTGCACAAAATTGCCGATCCCGCCGAGCTTGACGAGCGACGAGGCCGGGATCAGGATATACACGAACAGGATCAGCATGACAAACTGGAACACGTCCGTATAAATGACGCCGAACAGGCCGGACGTGGCCGTGTAGATGATAAATACCGCGCAGGCGATGAGCGCGCCCAGCTCATAGGAAATGCCGATCTCGCCGCCGAGCATATTGATGATCGTGGCTGTCGCCGTGACCTGCGAGGCGACCGTGCCCATCATGGTGAACGCAATGAGGCAGCCCAGCACGACCTTGGCGGTCTTGCCGAAGCGCTGCTCAAACAGGTCCGGGATGGATGTGACACCGAACTTTGTGCCGACGTCCGAGATGCGCCCGGCGAGGCCGGAAAAGATGAACATCCCAAGCAGGTACGGCAGCGCCGTCATGATGGCCTTGAAGCCGCTTGAATACGCGACGCCCGCACGCCCCATCAGGCCGCTGCCGCCGATGATGGTCGCGCAGACGGTGGCCATCAGAACCAGCGGCCCGAAGGAGCGCCCGCCGAGATAATAATCGTCCATGCTCCGGACCTTTTTGACCACCACAAGGCCGATGAGCACCATTGCAATCAGATACGCGCCGATGATCGCCAGATCCAGCGCGTGAAGTTCGTTGTGAACCACGTGTGTCTCCTTTCCTTCCGGCAGGCAGACACCCGCCGGATCATGTTGTTTCTGTTTTGCTGAAGAACCGGGCGACGGCCTCCCGTGCCTCCTGGTCGCCCACAAAGAGAATGCGGTCCTCGCTGCGAAGCTCGGCATACGGCCCCGGCGAGACGGTCAGCGCGTCCGCGCGCGCAATGGCGACGACGGTCGCCCCCGTCGCCTGCCAGAAATGGAGCGAGCCGAGGGTCTTTCCCGCGTCCGGCCAGTCCTGCGGCACGCGGCAGGAGAAGGTCTTCAGCTGCTCCGCAGCCTGTTCGGGCTGCACGGAATCATCGAGAATGCTGCCGCACAGCTCCGACACCTGCCGCGCCACGGCCTCCTGCTGGGCAAGCAGCGCGCGCAGCCGCTGCTTTTTCTGCCGCAGCTCGTTTTTTTCGCCGACCATCTGCAGATAGCGCTTCGCGTTTTCCGCAGAGCGCACGTACACGCCGCTCTGCTCCTTGACGGTCACGACCTGCATATCGCGCAGCAGCTGCACGGATTTGCGGATCGTTTCGGGGGAAACCTGATACTCCGACGAAAGCTTCGAGCGCCCGGAGAGCTTTTCCCCCTCCGCAAGCTGCCCGTCCGCGATCCGACCGGCCACGGAGACCGCGATCCGCATATATTGCGGGAGTTCCTCATTTTCCATCGCTGGATCCCCTCCTTTTTCCAAGAATAGAACTATTATATCAACTGACAACTTTCTTTTCAAGAAAGATTTTTAGTTTTTCGAATAAAAAAACAAGGCTGCGGAAAAGCAGCCTGAAAAAAGCGGCCGGGGAAGACAGAAAAACTGGCTTCCCCGGTTTTTGATGTGATCAGCAGCCTCAGCTGATGGATACGACGAACTGCCAGACCGGCTCTGCCAGAAAAAAGCCCAGCGCAGCCGAGCAGACGTTGGCGCACAAGCCGCACAGGAACGCGCGGCGCTTTGACCGGCCCCTGAGTGCGGCGCGGTAAATAAACGCCTCCAGCAGCGCGATCACCAGCTCTGCCGGGAAGAAGAGCATGAAATATCCCGGCCCGACGCCATTGTTGACGGCGAACAGCGCGAAATACCCGTGCAGCAGCCCCTGCGTCACGAGATTGACGAGCAGGAACGGCTTCCAGTTTTCTTTCAGCTTGAACCCGAACAGGAGCAGCACCACAAGCTCGATCAGAATCGTCGGCACAAACGTCGCGGCGAATTGCAGCAGATACCCCACGGACTGCAAAGGCGGCTTTGCCGTTTTCACCGTCCAGTCGACCGTGACGGAGGACTGCAGCGTCCTGCGCGTCAGCACATCCGACAAAAACGTCTCGCCGGAGGCCGTGACCATCAGAATGCGGTATGTCTCCGGAACGCCGTAGTAGCGGAAGCTGTGCAGCATCGCGCCGGAGCCGTCCGGCTCGCCCGTCAGCTCGCCCCAGATGGGTGCGCGCGTGGAACCCTGTGCAATGCAGGCGTGCCAGCCTGACGGAACAGCCGCGCGGAGCGCGGCCAGCAGCGCCGGGTCAAGCTCCCGCTCGTCCAGGTCATAGAGATTTTTCGCCCAGTCGCCCGTGTCCAGCAGATCGAGATAATACTCCTCCTGCGGCGGCTGCTCGACCCGGACGACCAGCTGCGGCTTGGGGCCGAAGTCGGCGAAGACTGCTGTGGTCAGCAGCAGAAGCACGGCGAGCAGGAGCGAAAGTCTTTGCAAGAAGCGTTTCATTTTTTTCTCCTTTGTCAAGTGTTACGTGATGACGAAGCCTCCGTTGACAGGCAGAACCTGCCCGGTGACAAACTCTGCGTCTGCCAGATAGACCATCGCCCGCGCGATATCCTCCGGCGTGCCCAGCCGCTCGATGGGCGTCTGCTGCCGCAGACCCTCCATAACGCTGGGGTCTACGTGCGCGCACATATCGGTCTGGATGACGCCCGGCGCGACGGCGTTCACGCGGATGCCGGACGGCCCCAGCTCCTGCGCCAGCGCCTTGGTCAGAGCGAGGATCGCGCCCTTCGTCGCCGAATACGCCGCCTCGCACGACGCGCCGATCTGCCCCCACATGGAGCTGACGTTGAGGATGCAGCCGGACTGCTGCTGCAGCATATGGGGAAGGGCTGCGCGGATGCAGTAAAACGCGCCGTCGACGTTGACGGCAAACAGCCTGTGCCAGCGTTCGGGTGTGATGGTGTTGATGAGCGCATAATCCGCGATCCCGGCGTTGTTGACGAGAAGATCTGTGCCGGGAAGCTGCGCGAACGCGGCGTTCACCGCCGCCTCGTCCGCAACGTCGCAGCGGACGGCAAGCGCGCCGGTCTCGGCGGCGACAGCCGCCGCCTTTTCGTCTTCCTTTTCATAGAAAAACGCGACCCGGTCACCGCGCGCGGAAAACGCGCGCACGGCTGCGGCCCCGATGCCGCGCGAGCCGCCGGTAATCAAAACATTCATAAATAGCTCCTCGCCCCGGCGCGGCTGACCGCTCCGGGGCGTTTTCCGGTTATCGTTTTCTGGTCTTGGTCTTGTGGTCGGAATAGGCGCGGATGGAGGACATTTTGCTGTCCGACTCGGACATGAACTGCTTGAGCATATCGTCGAACGATTTCTGCTGCGGCGCGGACGGCTGTTGCCGGTTCGGCTGCGCCTGACGCTGCTGGAAGCTGCCGCGCGGGCGCTGGGTCTGCTGCCGCGTGGGCGCAGGCAGGGTGCGCTTGATGGAAAGATTGATCTTTCCGCCTTCCAGTCCGATGACCATGACCTTGACAGTCTGGCCCTCGGTCAGATACTCGTGCAGATCGCTCACATAGGCGTGCGCGACCTCGGAAATGTGGACAAGTCCGGTCGTGTTTGCGTCCAGCGCGACGAACGCGCCGAATTTGGTCAGGCTCTTGACAGTTCCTTCAACAATTTCTCCAACCTTCAACTGCATCTTTCTATCCTGGTCCCCCATTTTGTTTAGTCACCGACATCTTCAAAGACGATCTCACCCTCTGATACCATGCCGAGTTGGTCGCGCGCGACCTGTTCCAGCCCCTCGGGCGTGTCGAGCGCGTCGATCGAGCTCTGTAGCCGGTCATTTTCCTGCTGTGTGCTTGCGATGGAGCTTGTCAGCCCGGCAGCCTCTGCTTCCTTTTCGCTGATCTGGGAGCGAAGGCGCACCAGGGTAACAGTGGCGTACACAACGAGGATCAGAATCACCAGCTTGACCAGCAGAGACGACTTGACGAATTTCATTCCGGCGTCTGCTCCTTTCCAGTTGTGCGTGTTTCCAATCGAGAATATGCTTACAGGTCATTGTACCCCATTTTCGGAAGCTTGCAAAGAGGGTTTTTGAAATTTTTTTGAGAAATTTCAAAAAAAAGCGCACAGGCGCGAACAGCGTCCGCAAAATCCGCCCCAGCAGACGGCAAAGTCCCCGGAACACGCGCAGCATAAGCGGGCTGAGCGTCAGGAAATACAGAACGGCGGTCAGAAATACGGCGAGGAACACATACAGCCGGAACTGCCCCTGTCCCGCCGTGAGCGCGAAGGACAAAAACGAGGCCGTGAGCAGCAGGCCGAACAGCGCGTCCGCCGCAAGTCCCGTCCGCGGGCAAAGCTGCCGCAGCGCACGCAGCAGATCGTAGGCCAGACACAGCCCCAGCCCCAGCAGCGCCCCCTGCGCAAAGGTCAGCGCCTGCGCCGAGACAGGGATCTCCATCAGCCGAACAGGCGGGCGAAAAAGCCGCCGCGCGGGATATCGTCCTCATACGAGATCGCGTCGACGCTCCCGTCGACCAGGACCTGCCCGCCGTCGATGGACAGCTGCTGCAGATGCAGTCCCTGTCCGCGGATGGACATCGGGCCGCGCGTGGAGGTCAGAAGGATCTCCGTGTCGTCAAAGCTTTCGACCTCCAGAACGCCTGTGATGGAAAGACGGCTGCGCGAGTCGAGCGTCAGCCGGTGCGGCTGCTGGGCAAGATTCGTTTCGATCAGCGCCTGCTGCATGGTATCATCCTTTCTTCTGTCCGGGTATGCCGGCTTCTCCCTACATATATACGCAGGAAACAGGATCGTATGCAGCAATATGATCCGCTATATTTCGCGGTACATGGCCGCCGCGTCGTCCTTGCGCACGGCCTCGGCCACGGCGAGCACCTCGACCGTAACGGTCCGTGCGCCGAAGGCGATGGAAATATGATCGCCGACCTTCACGTCATAGCTGGCCTTGGCCGGCTTGCCGTTGACCGTCACGCGGGTATTGTCGCAGGCCTCGTTCGCGACCGTGCGGCGCTTGATGAGGCGGGAAACCTTCAGATATTTATCAAGTCTCATGCTGTCTGCCTTTCTGCCGGAGGCTCCGGCAATGTGTTTCTGTTATCATACCGCGAACCGCCGCTCTGTGTCAACGTCCGGAAGCGCTTTGCTGTCTGAGGATTTTGCGGTTGACGGCCCGTGCAGCGGCAGCTACAATAAAAGAAAAACGCAAAGGAGAATCTGCAATGGACGTAACGCGGATCCCGAAGATCGAGCTGCACCTGCATCTGGACGGCGCAGTGCCGCCGGAGACGATGTGGCGCATGGCGCAGGAAAAGCACGTTTCGCTGCCGGTGGACACGCTGGACGAATTTTACGCTTGGCTGGTCAAGACGGCGGACTGCCGCGACGTGAATACCTATCTTGCCCGCTTTGAGCTGCCCCTGCAGCTCATGCAGGATGCGCCAGGCATCACGCGCATCACCTGCGATGTGCTCACGACGCTTGCGCGGCAGGGACATATTTACGACGAGCTCCGGTTTGCGCCGCAGCTGCATACGCGTGCCGGACTGCGGCAGCAGGACGCCATCGAGGCCGTGCTGGCTGGGCGGGAGCAGGCGCTGCGCGCCTTCCCGGACTATCGCTGCGGCATTCTGCTGTGCTGTATGTGCATCGGCCCGGAGACGGCCAACATGGCGGAAAACCTTGAAACCGTGCGGCTGACGCAGGAATATCTCGGCTCCGGCGTTGTGGGGATGGACTTGGCGGGCGCGGAGGGGATCGTCCCGCTGCGAAATTTTCACCCGATTTTCGACCTGGCGCGGGAGCTGGGCCTGCCCTTCACGTGCCACGCGGGCGACTCGCAGGGGCCGGACACCGTGCGGGACGCGCTGGACTTCGGCGCAAAGCGTATCGGGCACGGCCACCATATTTTTGACGATCCCACGCTCTGGCAGCGTGCGATTCAAAACGGTGTCACGCTGGAGATCTGCCCGACGAGCAATATCCAGTGCAAAACACAGCCGTCCTATGCGCAGCACCCGGCGAAAAAGCTGCTGGATGCAGGGCTGCGCGTGTGCATCAGCACCGACAATATGACCCTCGCCGCCGTGACGCTCGAGGATGAGTACCGGCACTGCGTCGCGGACATGGGCTTTGCGCCGGACGATCTACGGACCATGGCCCGCTTCGCGCTGGACGCTGCGTTTCTGCCGGAGCAGGAGAAGCGGAAGCTGGCTGGGAAATTTTAAATTAAAACAAATATTCGAATATTTCTTGACGCATCCACTTCCTCTGTGGTACACTTGCCGCAGAGGAGGCGGATATCATATGCTGAGTGAACAGGAGCTTTTGGAGATGGAGCGGCCCGTCTCCGCGCGCCATGCGCCGATGCGGCGGTGCGACCGCGCGGCACAGTTTGCGCCGTTCGCCGCCTTGAGCGGCTTCGGCGAGGCTGTGCAGGAGGCCGGACGGCTGGCGCGGGAGCGGATCGAGTCCGCTGAGCGCTCTGACAAGCTGCCGGACGACGCGTTTTTTGATTTTGATCCCGATTTTATGGACGGGATGCCTTGACAAACTTACTCTACAGATGTAGAATGCAGACATACTACAAATGTAGAGGAATGATATACCATGACAGAACGCATTCGGACGCTGCCGGACGCGGAGCTGGCGGTCATGCAGGCCGTCTGGGCCTGCGAAGCTCCGGCAAAGCGCGCGCAGCTCGCCGCGATTCTGGACAAGACCCACCCGATGGCCCCGACGACGCTTTTGACCGTTCTGTCGCGGCTGGCGGACAAGGGCTTTCTGCGCATTGAAAAAACAGGCCGCAGCGCGGAATACTGGCCGCTGGTCGCGCGGGAGGCGTATCTTGCCCGGCAGGGGCGGAAATTCTATGATACCCTCTGCGGCGGGAGTCTGCCCGCGTTTGCCGCCGCGCTGTGCGCAAGCGGCTTAACGGCGGAGGAGCTGGAGGAGCTGCGCGAGCTTCTGCGGGAGGGCACGCTGTGAGCGCGGCGATGGCGCTGCGGCTGTTGTTCGGGGTGCTGTGCGGCGGAGTTCTCGCGTGGGTCGTCTGGGACCGCTCCGAGCGGGAGCTGGCAGACCGGGCGGGTAGGGAAGAGCATGAGCGGCCGCGCTTCCTGCCCTTCGGCGGCTATTATTATCTGCCAATGATGATGCTGCTCTATCCGATTCTCGGTGTGATCGTCGGTGGGGCGCAGATGGCGGTGCAGCTCACGCTGTGCGCGCTGATGCGCGTGTTTCTGGAGCTGGGGGTCTATTATGTGCTCCTGATGGCCGTGATGCCGTGGCTGCGCAGATGGGTCTCCGCTCGCGTGTGCGCGATGCTCTGGCTGCTGCCGGACTGGATATACGTGTTTGTCGGCAGGCTCGATTTGCCCACGGACGGGAAAAAGCTCGTCCTGCATGCGCCGGGCGTGCTCGTCTATGTGCTGCTGGCTATCTGGGTCGTGGGCGCGGTAGGCGTGATGGTCTGGAAGAGCGGGTCGCACCTCGCGTTCCGCCGTCGAATTTTAAAAAACGCCGTTCCGGTCACGGACCGGCAGACGCTGCATGTCTGGGAGATCGAGCTGGAACGCGCGTGGATCCGGAAATGCAAGTGGAAGCTCGTGCGCTCCGACGCGGTCACGACGCCGCTGTCCATCGGCCTGTATAACCGGACGACCCGCATCGTGCTGCCCATGCGCGAGTATACGCAGGAGGAGCTGTCGCTTATCCTGCGGCATGAGATCATTCATATCTCCCGCGGCGACCCGGAGGCGAAGCTATTTCTGACGTTCTGCACGGCCATGTGCTGGTTCAACCCCCTCATGTGGGCCGCCATGCGCAAAAGCGCCGATGATTTTGAGCTCAGCTGCGATGAATCTGTTCTTCTGGACGAGCCGCAGCCTGTCCGGCGGCAGTATGCGGAGCTGCTGCTGCAGACCGCGGGCGACGAGCGGGGCTTCACGACCTGTTTGTCCGCGACGGCGGGCGCACTGCGCTACCGGCTGAAGGCGGTCATGAAGCCTGAAAAAAAGCGCACGGGCGCGATCCTGATCGGACTGACGCTGTTCGTGCTAGCGATGTGCTCCGGCTACGTGGCGCTGGCCTATGACGCGCAGCCGGGTACGCAGCGGATCTTCGACGGGCAGGACTTAAGCGCCGTGACGGTCAGCAGCGTCGACCCGTGGAACGATCCGCGCGGCAGGGATGGCACCTGCATGGACGAAGACGCGCTGAAGGACTATCTCGCGTCGCTGGAGCCGGAATTGTATACAGAGAAGCTCGACGAATACGCCTCCGGCGAACAGCGGGAGCTGACCGTCATGTTCGACACGCCGCAGGGGCGGCTGAGTGTCCGCCTGCTCGATCAGGCGGTTCACGTCGCGCGCCTGTGGGACGGCCCGGATTTTCATTCGGACAGCTATTATCTGAAAACGCCTGTTGACTGGGACTATCTCGACACGCTGATCGCACCGCTGCCGGGACTGGGCCTCGTTTTCCCGGACGGCGAAATGGACAGTGTCCTGTGCAATTCTCTGACACGAATCGCGGCAGACGAGACAGAAACAGTTCTACTGGAGCCTGAGGACTGGCGCTATGACGACTATAGCAACAGCGCGCAGGAGGTGCAGCTCCTGTTTTCCCTGCCGCTGGCCGGGCCGTACACCGTAACGGTCGAGCCGCTGCGCGGCGGCGCGCGGCAGACGCTCACGCAGGACGATCTGCCCGGCGACTGTCTCCCGCTCACCGGCCCCAATGCGAAATATACCGTCGCCGCCGACCTGCAGGGCGAGGACGGCGCGGTCTACCACGCACAGTATGTTTTCATATTCCGAAAAGAAGCATCCTGAACATAAACCAGCGGCTGCCCGACGCGAAGGAAAGCCGGATCATGAACTTGACTTGTGGGTACTGCAAGCTTAGAATGGAGCTATCTACCAGAACCTGTTGAAGGAAGGATTGTATGCGGCTCTTTGAGAAAACGCCGGAGGCGATGACCGGCAGCAGGATCGCCGCCGTTGATTACGCGAAAACGCTTGCGATCGTCTGCGTGGTGATGATCCATGTATCCAGCGAGATCCTGCTCGGCAGGCAGATCGGGAGCGCTGCGTGGCTGGAAGGCCTGTTCTGGAGCAGCCTTGCAAGAGGCGCGGTTCCGCTGTTTCTGATGTGCAGCGGCGTTCTGTTTCTGGATAGAAGCGGCGGCCTGTCCGTCCGGCGCATCTGGAAACGGAACATTCCGCATATCCTGCTTGCGCTGCTTGTCTGGGCGGCTGTTTACAAGCTGGTTCCGCGCTTTCTGCATGAAAAGCTCACTGCGGAAGCGCTGCGCACGATTTTGCTGGAGCTGTTGTGCGGCCAGCATGAGGGCCATCTGTATTTTCTGCATATCATGCTGCTGGTATATGCCGCGCTGCCGGTCACATACACGTTTGCGGCAAATGCGGATGAAAAAACGGAGCGCTATGCGCTGGCCTTCTGGATCGTATCCGGCGTGCTCCTTCCGACGGCCAAGGGCCTCGGACTTCTCCATGCGTTTTCCGGCATTTTTCTGCAATGGCCGCTTATGCTGGCCTGGGCTGCGATCGGCTGCACCTGGCTGGGCCATTTTCTGATGAATCGTGATCCGCTCCCGGTGCATCTGGCGGCCGCAATGCTCCTCGCTGGATTTCTCATCTGCTTTGCCGGTACGTGGCTCCGATCTGTCCGGGCAGGAAAGCTGTCCGCGCAGCTGCTGGAGGGGTTGTCGCCGGGGCCGTGCCTCATCGCGGCAGGCGTCTTTTCACTGTGTATGCGGGTCGGGAAAAAGGAATACGGGAAGCTGGCGCGCATGGCAAAGGCGCTGTCCGGCGGCTCGTTCTGCGTGTATCTGGTGCATCTGCTGGTCCTGCGCGCACTGACGCGCGCCGGGCTTTCGACCGGCCGCTTCCGCCCCGCCGTTTCGGTCCCGTTCCTTACGCTGCTGTGCCTCCTTGGAAGTTATTGCATCTATTTGATTTTAAAAAGGATCCCATGGGTCAACCGCTGGCTCATTTGATCTGCACAGCGTTTGCTGACGAAAAGCACAGAATGCAAAAGAAGGGGCTGTCTCTTAGTGAGACAGCCCCTCTAAATTAAGGCTTATGCTTCTTCACTGAACTGGTCTTTGCCGACGCCGCAGAGCGGGCAGACCCAGTCTTCGGGGACTTCTTCCCAAGGCGTGCCGGGGGCGACGCCGTTATCGGGATCGCCGACCTCCGGGTCATAGACATAGCCGCAGATATCGCAGACGTATTTCATGCTCAAATTCTCCTTTATTCTCAGCCGCTGAGCCGCTCGGAGAGGACTGCCATGATCTTATCGTGGCAGCCGCCGCAGCCGGTCGAGCAGCTGGTCAGCTTCTGCACCTCGGCAAACTCCTTCTCCACATCGGAGAAGCGCGCGCTCCTCTGTAGAGCGTCGTCAATGTCCGCCAGGGTCACATGCTTGCAGTTGCAGATCACGGTGTTTTCCGTGTATTCCATCTTACTTGAAGTAGCGCTCCAGAAGGCCCTTGAGCGCGCGGCCGTGTCTGGCCTCGTCCTTGGCCATTTCATGGACGGTGTCGTGGATGGCGTCGAGGTTGTTCTTCTTGGCGCACTTGGCGAGGTCGAACTTGCCCTGGGTTGCGCCGAATTCGCAGTCGACGCGCCACTTGAGGTTGTCCTTCGTGGTGGCCTTCATGTTGGGCTCAAGCTCCTCGCCGAGCATCTCGGCGAACTTGGCGGCGTGCTCCGCCTCTTCGTAAGCGGCCTTTTCCCAGTACAGGCCGATCTCGGGATAGCCCTCGCGGTGGGCGATGCGGGCCATGCAGAGATACATACCGACCTCAGAGCATTCGCCGTTGAAGTTGGCCTTGAGCTGGTCGAAAATATACTGCTTGTCGGCCTCGGAGACGTCGGGGTTATTCTTGACGGTCTTGGCGTAGATGCCGTACTCATGCTCGGCAGCCAGGGTCAGCTCGCCCTTGACTTCCTCGAACATATTGCTCTTTGCATGACAGACGGGGCATTCTGCCGGAGCAGCGTCGCCTTCGTAGATGTAACCGCAGACCTTGCAAACAAATTTCTTCATGATAAATTCCTCCGTAAAATAATTTTTTGATGATAAAATTGTGGATGGATGAATGTCAGTGCGCGTCCTTTTTTGCGCAGTCGGCGCAGACGCCGGTGACGGCGATGCGGCAGCCTTCGACCTTCGAGCCGGTCTGCTGTTCGACCTCGGAAAGGGTATCCGCAGGAAGCTCCAGCCAGTTGATGTCGCTGACCGCGCCGCAGATGCGGCAGATGAAGTGCGCGTGGGGATCGGTACGGAAATCAAAGCGTTCCAGTCCGTTGTAGACGCCGACGGAATCGATCATGCCTTCGTCCTTGAACATGGCGAGGTTTCGATAGACCGTCGCGAGCGACAGGTCAGGGATGGTGGGCTTGAGCTGCGTGTAGACCCACTCCGCCGTCGGGTGGCTCGTTGTACAGCGCAGACATTCGAGAATTGCATCGCGTTTGCGGCTGTGCTTACGGGCAATGGGCATGGGCTGATCTCCTTTGCTGAATTGATATTGATAATAATTATCATTACGGTTATAGTATATCCATGTACCCGCCATTTGTCAATAGGGTTTTGAAAAAAATTTTTGAATTTTTGATATTTCGAACAGCTCAGAAAATTTGTATGTACCCGGCTCCCCTTGGGCACAAGGGGCCGATTCCCCCTATCAGGGGGAAATGGCCCGAAGTGCCAAAAGGGGTAGGGACGCTGGCCCAAAGGGCCTGAGGGGATTCGAACGCTGCAAATTTAGGAGGACTGCGACATCATGTAAAACCTTGGTAGGGGCGGGGCTCTGCTCCGCCCGGCAGTACGAGCTGTTTTTTTACGGAAATCTGCGGCGAACCCGCATTATTTTTTGTAATCGATGATAGATTTTACAGTGTAGGAACGCATATTAGAAATTTGCAACTGCCCATCAGCATTTTCTTTTACTTCTCCAAAAGAAAACGCTGGCAAAAGAAAACGAGCCCGGAGGGATTTCGATTT
>OLOA01001777.1_pt1 | contig 20799 bp, 17 predicted proteins | sample 1672201 | NCBI WGS metagenome assembly OLOA01 (sample SAMEA3136658, study PRJEB25190) | human gut metagenome
GGTATGTAAGCATGCAGTGCGTGGTTGATTGGCACTATAATCCCAGTTTTCAAAAAATTATCTGGCAACGAAAATTATGCTCTCGCTGCTTAATCGAAGTATAGTAGATTAGCTTTATTTCTGCCAAAGTGGTAGAAACGGGATGTCGCTCAAAAGCTCTTGTTCCGAAGCGTTTGGTAAAGTGGCACAGCAAATTCGGGAATAGTTTGAGTTTTTCCCCGTAGCTCTTACGAAATATTAGGGGATAAGGCATAAGTTGGTGGCTTTGGTCTTGCTTATGCTTGAAAACTTTAGGCAAAGATAAGCATGTAGAAAGCGTATGGTTTCCTCGTTTGGACGGGAGTTCGATTCTCCCCAAGTCCACTTAAAAAAAGTAAGGTTTGCAATGAGCAAACCTTACTTTTTAGATGTTATTTGTCTTCGTAAAATAAAAAAATCATTTTTCATAATTGTTTTTCAATGAAGGTAGAGTCTTGTTGTATTTTCCATAGAATGACAGCAAATAGTATAGTCCAGCCTAATTGGCACATTAGATAGAAGTAAGGTAACGGTATAAAGCTAAATATATTTGTTATCATTGCGGCAATTCCTACAATGCAAATTGTTTTATCTTTTTTCCTCAAAGAAATGAATATGATTATTAATGCCAAACAAGAAAGCAGTTCTACAATCATACGTACAGTAAACCAATGGCTATTTTGAAGAGAAAAAAGCAGAAAATATCCAATTCTTTCATTTTCTTTCCAATAGTCTGCTGGCATTATAGTTTCACCAGTAAAATGGAATGTTAAATAAGCACTGGTTAACATCCCAATAAAGGTAAAAATAAGAGATAAACACCATGTTGCAAAAACAATATTCCCTACCCATTTATTGGTAAAACTTCTTAGCTTCCACACAAATGCTGTGTAGAATATATAGAAGCAAACATAGTATGGAATATTTAATATAAATTTGGTAGAATCAATGGAAACCGTATGGCTCTCTCCAAATTCACTAAACCATCCAATTTTAACTATATTCTGAATATCTTTGAATATGCCAGTATCAATCATTATACTAACAACAGTTAAGTATATTGTTCCTATAAGCGCAACGGTTGCTATGGTTTTGAGTTTCATATTTTCAGACTTAATATTTATACTAAATTATCTATTTATCTATTACTGTTATCTGTTTTTTATTTGATATAACTTTATTGTTGTTATGTTCATAAATAACAGCTGGTAGTTGATATACTCCTTTTTGAGTCGGAACAATTATATATTTAGCAATCACATTGGTTGATGTTATGGATTTTCCATTAATTATTTGACTCGAAACAGAAGTGCTGATAAATGGACCTGCTAATATATCAAACCATTTCTTTTCGCTTGGCTGCATAGTAAATTTTCCATCTGCATTCTCTCCATTGAATACGTAATTAATAATCTGCTCTTTCCCTATCGTAAATGTATCAACACATTGTATTTCTTTAAACTTTAAAGAAGGTACATTGGGGGCAGAGATGATTTTCATCTTACCCGGAAAAGTCTTAGGATTGAATGAGCCCTCTCTTGTGGCATTACCTGTGCTGTCGTAGTAACCGTATATATATATTAAGCTATCCTCTTGTTTACATATTGCACATTTTTTCAACAAAGATTCTAATTGAGCGTCCGATAGTTTGGATAAATTTAGATATGGAATATTAGAATAGGGAGTATTAGACATAGCAAATGCTTTGCCATAAGTTATTTCAAAATATCCGTCACTGTTCTGCTTTGTAGTTATATTTTTTTGAGAAGGAATATATACTGGTTTAAACTGGAACATTTTCAAAAGAAAATTTTCATTTGTGATTCTTCCTACTTTGATAACAAATCCAATATCGGTTTCTGCAACATCAAATGTATAATCTGTTAATTTGCCTGATTTTCTGAAAGTAACCTCGTACCCATGTTTACTCATGAAGTCTTTACTTATTGGGTGAGTCTTTGTTTGAGGCTTTTGTGTTACTTTTGTATATTTTTTATTGATATAAGGGTAATAATCATTCCCCCATATACTGTAACTTATACGATACCATTCCCCAACTTCATCTATTACATCGAATGTTGGATTATTAGGATGCCAAGGAATAGTTTTCATGCCCGGTTTGATTTCGTCAGACCAAATAACCCAAGGTTCCATGCTGCCATCATCCACTGCCACTAATTTTGCACTGTTGGCATTTGGCTTTTTACGCATATTTACTCCTTGTGAAGTAATTTTAAGAGAATGTGTTAACTGTGGCAAACTAAACTCTAAGGGATTTTGTGCAGAACAAAATATCGATATAAATGCAGATAACAATAAATTGATAATTTTTTTCATTAGACAAAAGTTTATATTGTACAACAAATTAGGTGAATTTTTACTGATTAAATGATTCGAGAACATATTAATTCTCTTTTCGGTATTTAGGTGGTGCAAAGCGTAGATTATCTTCTTCTTGCTTCTTTTTTTCTTCTTCTTTAGAATTATACCCACAATAAGGACAAGTGTTCCAGTCTATAGCCATAGGTTTGTGACATTGGGGACAAATGTTTTCAGGTGAAGGGAATACTGTTACTTTGTCTGTTTCTAAAGGTATTGAACACATCGTTTTATTAACATCTGTAATAACCTTTCTTTGCATATCTTTGGTGCATAGTACAACAATCCATGCATAGATTATGAAAGGAGTATGTGTGTAAAAGAAAAATGTTACTACATACATAGAAATATCTTTAAATTTGTCCATATCTGAACGAAGATAATCTATATGTGGCATCGGTCTGATTGTCATCATTAATAAAAAGGATATTACAGCAAGTATAGTAACTGTTCTCATATAGATTGTATATCGAGCATAGTAGTTCTTGCCTACAGTAGTCCACGTGGCTATTATAGAGGAAATTGTGGCAAAGCATGTAATGTAAAATCCTATTCCTGCGAATTGTGTAAAATCAATATTTTTCTTAGAAAAATCTGTTAATGCCACTATTGCACCAATAAATAAAGCGCAAATAATCATTGGAATAAGATTAAGATAAAAAGCAAAACGTGGTGAGTTCCATATCCATTGCCAAATCGTATTAAAAAATGCGAGGGCTGGAATAAGCAAAAGAAGTACTGGATATATAGTGTATAGGGAAAAAGTATCAGGGGAAATATTTGATGCTTTTTGGGCTGTTTTATTTATTTGTATAATAGCTTCAACAAGTGAAGTAGAACCTTCAAAGCCCATAAATGAGATTTGAAGCCAAGGCAAAAAATAGGCTATCAAAATAAGTGTAGCACATATTCCTTGCAAAACTGAAATCTTAACTTTTGTTTCCATAGCAAATGAGGCTTCCCAGTTCCTTTCCAGCCTTTTATTAAAATGTGAAGCGTGGAACTGCAATGCCATGTCTAAACTTGAAGGTCGTAGGAAACCTATGCGAACAGATATGAATATAGCAGCCCACGCTATAGCGTGAGAACCACTATGCTATCCTTGTTCGCTTTTGAAAATTTCCTACGTTTTCAAGTTACAAGATAAGCATAACGCTTCTTTAATTTCTAAAATGTCTTGGAAAGAACAATTGTCCAGTCCGATGCAAAAATAACAAAAATAATCCAAAGGCTCTATAAAACATGATTATATATTTCTTTTTTATGGTGTTTTATAGCCTAAATCCTCTTTTGGGGGTGTTCTCTTCTTTTTGGGTGTGGGTTACACCCAACTTTTCTTTGAGTTCCTGAAACTTCATTCTGAACCATTCAAGTATCGGCATACCGTCAATACACAGCCGGAACTTTCCTTTCTCCTGCGGGTTCCTCTCTACGGTTGCCGTCGAGTGCTCCGTCCTGAACTTCTCGTTGTGCTCCTTCGAATAGAGCCTGCCCTTGAACCCTACGGGCTGCAGGCTGACAATTTGCCTTGTCAGTTCCTCGGTGAACCCCACTTCCCGGCATTGTTCGGCTATGGGCAGCAGTTCCATTACGATAGGGAAATAGGTGTCTATCTGTTCCAGTCTGTTGTCGTATTCCCTGATTTTTTGCTGGTAGTTCCGGTCTATCTTGTTTATCTCGCTGTTGTGGCGGTGTTCCATGTTCTTCTGTTCCCTCTGTTCGGCTTGTACTTGTCTTTGCAGATTGGCTATGTCTTGCTTCAAGCCCTCATTCTCCGCTTCCAGCCTCTTGACCTTGCTGCCGCCCAAAAGAGAACTCACCCCGTCCGCTATGGCTGTGGTGGCATTTACCGCCGCCCCCTTCATCTTCTGCACGTTGATTTCCCCCTTGACCTTTTTCAGTTTCTTCTGCGCTTCCTCTTCCAGCCCCAGCAGGGTTTCTATGTTCTCCTGCAGGCTGTCCTGCTGCTCTACCAGTCCCTTGTAGTATTGCATGGTGGAGATGTGTTTTGCCAGTGAACCGTCTATTCCTCTTTGCAAGCCGTATTTGCTCATGGCTTGTGCATAGGTGTCCTGATAGTGTTTCAGCTTGTGCCTTGCCATGACGTCATCAGCACACAGCCGTACATCCTGAGTGTTCTTCTTGCGGTATTTCTTTTTTCCGTTCTGTTCTTCCTTTCTGGCTTTTCTGCGCTCTCCGGTCACTATCGGTACGATAGTGGCGTGTATGTGCGGTGTCTTCTCGTCCATGTGCAGGACTGCCGATACGAGATTCTGCTCCCCGTATGTTTCCCGGAGCCATTTCAGGTTGTCGTTGCACCAGCCGTCCAGTCGCCCGTCCGCTTCCATTTGTTTCATGTCCTTGTTGCTTCCGGTGAGCAGTACCCGGATTGCCTTCACCTGGTTGGTGCCCACCTTACGTCTGATGCCTGCCGTCTCTATCCGGTGCGCTATCGCCTGCGTACGGTTCTTCACTCCTTCGGGGAACTGCACCAGTTCCCGGTTCATGTGCGTGCGAGTCGCGTCCGCATTCTTCGGGTGTATGGTGCGCTCTATGTGCGTGGACATTGCGCCGTCCGCACCCTTTGCCTTTTCCAAATGCAAAACTGCATATCCCATAATTGTAATACATTTTTCGGTTAATACTTCCCTTGCCCTGTTCCCATGCCGCATGGCTCCGGGGTTTCAAAAGGGGCGGCGTCCCTTTTGCTCATTGGGGCTTTTTTAGCGATGCGTGCATTGCGTGAAGAAAAAGCCCTAATGAGCTATGGCTTTTTCAAAGCCTTCCGGTGACTGTACGGTTACATTCTGATGCCTTTGTTTTTCGGCTGCCTTGCCTGCCGTTGTCCTCCCTCCGGTTCCTGCTTCTCCTGCCGCCGTTCCGCTTGTTCTGACCGTTTACCACAAAGGAAGTCGTTCAGGTCGTTGTAGCCTCCGTATATGTGCGACGCGTCCCGGACACGCAGCCCGTATTCCTCCCGCAGTTCCTGAACGGCTTCCATTCCCGCCTTGTCGTTGTCAAGAAAACAATGGATGCGTCCGTAATCGCCCAAAGGTCGGATTGCTTTGGATAGGTTGGAAGTCGAGTTCAGCACGATGTAGTCCTGCCCGTCAAGGTCGGGGCGGTCAGGGCACCTTTCCAGCCGCAGGGTGAGGAAGGAGAGGTAGTCCATGAAGCCCTCGAAGAGGCAGCAGGTTTCCCTCGTCTGTTCCTGCCGTATGTGGGTGATGTCCTTCGGTGCTATGCACCCCTTGAAGAACTTGTTGCGTATCTCGTAGCCTCCCGAACGGTTGAGAAAACCAACGGCAAAGTAGGGTTTGCCGCCAGTCAGATAGCGCACCTCCCTGCATTCTCTTTTTGCCAGTTTCGTATTTATCCCCCTCTGCCGCAGATAGGACAATAGGGCGGGGGAAGAAAGCGGCACCACCTCCAACTGCCGGAAACTCGGTTTAGAGAGTGGTTGCCCGCCAAAAGAGAAGGAGACCGGGCGCACGCCGGGTGCCTGCTCCGCTATCCGTTCCAAGAGGTAGGGCAGGCTGTCGGACGCGTAGAGCTCCTGCGCCAGTGCGATGATGTTCCCGCCCCTGCCCGCGCCAAAATCGTACCATAGGTTGCGTTCCGTATTCACCTTGAAGGACGGTTCCTGCTCGTCCCTGAACGGTGACATGTACCATAAACTTCCTCCCTGCCGCCTTACCGGGTCGTAGCCGAGACTGTGCAGGTATTCCTCTATGCGTATCTGTTTCGCTTCATTCGTATTCATATGGGTTTCTGTTTAAGTGGATATTGTTTTTTCTTTTCGCCCGTACCTTTCCGTATATTACGGGCTGTATCCACTTTACTTTACTTCCGTATATATATGGTACGGGAATAAAGTAAAGTGCTTTTATCAGCAACCGGAACACTTCACTTTACTCTGACATATATATATACCCCGACTAAAGTAAAGTGGTTTCCGGTCTGTGCCGCTAATAGTGGAAGTCGGGGTTGAAGGTGTATTTCCTGCCGTTCTCCTGCACTATCATCCGCTTGCTTTTGAGTACGGTGATGAGTTTTACCACCTTGTTGCCGCCGAGTGTGGCACCGACAGAGGCGTATGCTTCCTGCAAGGCTTCCGCAAGTTCCTGATAGCCGTATTCGTCTTTCAGGGTGAACGCCGCTTCCAGTGCGATGCGGTGCTGCCGCTCGGTGATGTCCTTGTACGGGTCGAACTTCTCCCTATTCCCTTTTGTCTCATCCTTGTCCTTGAACTGGTAGTCCTCCAGCAGTTCGGGCAATGCTTCCTCATTGATGCGGAATGCGAACGGCTCGAAGTCCACCGCCCTGATGTGTGCGGTTTTGACCGTACTTATGTCGGGGTTCTTGCTGTCCTTCTCCACTTGCAGCACCGTTTCCGCCTTGTTGCTTAGCTCGGTTCCGATGTGCCCCCTTGCGTTCTCGTCCCCCTTGTTCTGGTGCAGTATGGTATGGATGTGGATGTTCCTTTCCCCCGTCCATGTCATCAGCAGGGAGATTACCTTCGTGGATTCGCCGGGGCTGTTGATGTCGTAAACCATGTCCCGTATTCCGTCGATGACTACCAGCCCGATATTCTCGGTGCGGTAGATTGCCTCCCTCACGATTGCTATGCGCTCTTCGGGCGTGTATTTCCGCAGGACGAGGAACTCGAGGTTCTCATGGTTGCTGCCTGTCGGCAGTCCCGCCATGCGCAGGCTGCGCCTTGCCACTTTCGCACAGTGGTAGGAGCTCTGTTCGGTGTCCACATAGAGTATTTTCCGCTTGTTTTCGGGCAGTTCCGCCGTATAGTTCAGTACCGTCCCGTTTTTCAGCGCAGCCGCCACGATTGCGGAGACGTTGAATGTCTTCTTGCTTTTGGCTTTCCCGATTGACGCGCTGAAGTTTCCCAGCGTGCCGATGACGGAGCCCTGCACTTTCAGGATTTCGGGTGCCTGCTCGTAGTCTTCCGAAAGGTCGAGCCGCGAGGCATGCCATAGTATTACCGCCTCTTCGGGCGTGATGTTTCTTTCCTTGTTTTCCATATGGCACCTCCCTATCCGCGTCCCCCGCTTTTACGTCCTGCCAGTTCCAGCGCCATGTCCGCATCGACAATGATTTTGCGCCCTATCTGCGTAATGGCTCTGTCTATCCTCCCGCTTTTCTTGATGCGGTTTGCTGTGGGTATGCTGCATCCGAACAGCCGGGCTATGCCGCCTATCCCGTACACATACTTTTTTCCCTTGTCGGCTGCGGGCTGGGCTGGCTTCGTTTCGCTTCCCTGCAAGGCATGTCGGTTCAGGAATATGAACTCTTCGCCCGTCATCTGCCATACGGGCTTTGATAAAAGGTCTCTAATTTCCATGTCAGAATGAAATTAACGTTTGTACTGCAAGCCCTGCGCATGGGCTTTTTACCTCGTTCGAACAGTGCAAAGTTAGTTCCGGGTACGGGTGGTAAGGATGTGGATAGCGTGATTGGGGTATCACGCTATCTTGTTAAATATCAGTAAGTAATAAAAAGTGGTGGAAATTATTTTGAGTGGTAAAAGTGGTCGTATCGTGGAATGTCGGGACATATCACCGGCTATCGGAATATTGAGCGCATTTCCTTGGCAAATTCCTGATTGCTGTCACTGGGAAAATCGGAAACGGGCTCTTTGTATTTTGACTTGTAGTATGTATCTTCTATTCCCAACAGGTTCATGATGCCCTCTTTCCATTTCTCTCTGTCCGGCTTGGGCAGCGTTTCACCCATAAGGAAAATGAGATAGCATACGCGCGCCTTCTCCCTCGGTCTTATTTTCAGTCTGCCTTCGTATGGTTGCAGGTTCATGTTGGCGTAGAAGTCCAGTTCGGAAACGGCTTCGAACTGTTCACCGTTGCATTTCTCATAAATGGCTGACAGCAGCCGCATGGGGAAATAGGCGGGCGGGCTTGCCGGGGTGGTACCGGATGCGGACATTTCCTTTTCTTCCCCTTCCTTTTTCTTTTGGTCGGTCAGGTATTTTTCAATGATTGCCAATAGTGAGCCGCCCAGCCTGCAAATTTCCCCGCAACGGTTTTGCAGGCATTGCAGGGCTTCCCGCCTTGCCTGCTCCTTCTGCTTGTACAGTTCATCCAGCTTGGTTTTCTCCTTGTCGTATTCCCGTTTGCACCGTTCGTACCTTCTTTCCAGCAGTTCTTCTTCCTGACGGTCATGCTCCCTGAAGCCTACCGCCTCCAAAGAGCCGTTCGCTTCCATGAGTTCCCGGTAATATCCGTTTGTGACTTTCATCTGTCTGTCAATACCCCAGTCAAAACGGCTTTCATGCTGTCGGCAGACATATCCGGTATCGAGACGGTCGAAAAACTCCTTGCAGGCGCTGTAAGTCGAGATGTTGCTTTCAATCTCCCGTTTCAGGCTGTTCAGCAATATGGAGAAGTGCGCGGCGTCCATTTCAAGCATGAGGCTGATAAGTGCCGCCTCAAAGGTCTGCGTGTCCCCGTACTCTCTGTAAAAATCGGAAATGAATTGTTGCTTCTCAAAAGAGAAACTGCCGCCGGACATTATTTCGGTGTATATTTTGTTGAGTTTCCCGTAACGGGGTATCATTGAGGTTATTCTTTCTTCCATGATATTCTTGCGGTTACAGTTGGTTGAATTTGTTCATTGCATTAGCCTTGATGTCGTCGGCTATGTCTATGTAGGGCTTCATCGCCTTGTAGTCGCTGTGTCCCGTCCATTTCATCACCACTTGTGCGGGGATGCCCAATGCCAAAGCGTTACAGATGAATGTCCGTCTTCCGGCATGGGTTCCCAGCAAGGCGTATTTGGGTGTGACGGTATCTATGCGTTCATTTCCCTTGTAGTAAGTTTCCCTTACCGGGTCGTTGATTTCTGCAAGCTCCCCCAGTTCTTTCAAATAATCGTTCATCTTCTGATTGCTGATGACCGGAAGTGCTTTATGGTCTTCAAAGTGTACGTCCTTGTATTTTTCCAGTATCGCCTTGCTGTGGTTGTTTAACTCTATGATAAGGCTGTCCGCTGTCTTGACAGTAGTCACTTCTATATGGTCTGGCTTTATGTCACTCCGTTTGAGGTTGTATACGTCCGAATAGCGCAGCCCGCTGAAACAGCAGAACAGAAAGACGTCCCTTATCCGTTCAAGGTATTGCTTGGTCGGGGGTATCTTGTAGTCTTTCAGTCTGTTCAGTTCCTCCCATGTGAGGAATATCACTTTCTTGGGTGTGTTTTTCAGCTTGGGTTTGAAGCTGTCATAAGCCATGTTCTGATTGTACCCTTTCTTGAAACTCCAGCGTAGGAACCATTTCAGGAAGGCTATCTGCTTGCCTATGGTGCTGTTGCGCATGTCCTTCTTGTTACGCAGGAAGTCCACATAGTCATTCAGACCGTTCTCGGTGAACGTGTCAAAGGAAAGTTCATTCCTGAACTGTTTCAGGTGGTTTTTTACCGCAGCGAATTTTTCGTAGGTTGCGTCTGTCCAGTCGTTCTGTTTTCCGCATTCCCTTACAAACTCCTCGAACGCCTCCCAAAAGCTGGTTTTAGGTTCTTCGGCTATTTCCTGCTCTGTGGCTGGTGCATCCTTCATCCTTGCATTGAAACTGTCCTTTATCTGTACGGGTGTGGGGAGTACGTTCTGTACTTCAAACTCCTTGAAGATGTTCTGTATCTCCGTGTACTGTCTTAGCAGGTCTGCATTGATTTCGGATGCGCTTTGCTTCAGTTTGTTTGTGCATCCGTTCTTTACCCTTTGTTTGTCCGCATCCCATTTGGCTGTGTCAATGCGGTAGCCCGTTGTAAACTCTATGCGCTGGCTTGCGAATATCACACGCATACGGATAGGCACATTCTCTGTGATTGGCACACCGTTTTTCTTCCGGCTTTCCAGTGCGAAAATGATGTTTCTTTTGATATTCATAATTGGGTGTGTTTGAAAATTGACACCCAAAAATACACCCAAAAAGTGAGATATGCAAAGATATTAAGAGATATTTTATTTTCTGTTTACTTTGTAATAACTTGGTAATTAACAAGATATTACGAGCTTGTGATATTGTTTGAAATGGTAGGTGATAGAACCTGTCTCTCCGCTGAACTAACTGGATAATGAATAGGTAAGTCTCATAAATTCAACGATTTGTGGGACTTTTTTTATTCCATTATCTCTGCCCTATCGGATATTATTTAGCCCTTTATAGAATAAGAATTTATACTTTAGTTTTGACTGAACTTCAGTATATATGTGCAATTTTAGAACAAATAATCTAAAAATGATTTTCTTTTGTAACTTAGCATAATATTTAAAACAAATATGGTAAAAGCTACAAAAGATAATAGGCCTTTTTCAAGTGGTGTGTTTGATTTAGAGGAGTTCAATATTTATACAAAGGTAATTGATTTGCCTCTTGACGGGATTCCGACATATCTAGAAGAAGGGATAAATGGAGTTTGTACCGGAGGCTCTGCTCTTTTTAATGTGTTTTCTAATAAACGCAGGGTTGTGAAGAATGATTTGATAACTATTTTTCCTTATCAGTTGGCAAGTATAACCGAAATCAGTACAGACTTTGCCGTTATTTTCTTTAAAGTACCAAAGAAATTGTTTATGGATACCATTAATGGGCTGGGTAGGCTTACACTTGACTATTTTTTCTATATGAGGAAATATTATAGCTCTCCGCTCAGTGAAGAAGAGTATAAGCGCTTTGTTCATTTCTGTCATATATTGTCATGCCGTGTAGATTTATCTTGTGCCTTTCTTAGGAGGGAATCGGTGATGTATTTATTGAGGGTTTATTATTGGGACTTGTATGTGGGCTATAAGAGTAACCCCAAGGCTATGGCTTCCGTGAAGTTTGTACGTAAAGAGAAGCAGGTTTTTGAATTCTTTTATTTGGTTATAGAGTATCATACTATAAGTCGTGATGTGGCATTTTATGCAGATAAGATGTGTATCTCACCTAAATATCTGACAATGTTAATAACAGATAATACTGGTCGTTCGGCTAAAGAGTGGATTGTGGAATATACCATACTTGAGATAAAAGTCTTATTGAAAGACTCCAATCTTGAAATAAAGGAAGTGGTTTCACGAACTAATTTTCAATCGAATTCTACGATGACACGTTTTTTTCGTAAGCATACAGGCACTACTCCGTCAGAATACCGTGAGAGAATGTTTGTCTGATATTTGGATAATTTGTACTTATACCAAAAGGCAAGAAAGATATGAAAGAATATCTTAAAATAATAGATGAAATAATCGCTCTTGTGGGGTTACATTTAATTCCCAAATTTGTTAATCTATATCAAGGCCAGGTTGACATAAGATGTGAGGAAAATGATACTGGAGTCTTAATTAATATTATTGTGTCTTTACCAGATAAAAATGAACTGCAGGCTTTGCAAAATCAAGTTGGTATGGACTCACTACAAGCCAAACAGATCTTAGAAGGAATATTAAAATTGGAGAAAATGGATTCATGCAAACCATTGGAAAACAGACAACTGGAATTGAAACGAATTTGGCTTAACAAGCTTGTTTCAGTGTTGGAAGAGCATATGGAAAATACAGAGTTTAATGTTGCTATGCTCTGTCAACTGTTGGGAATGAATCGAAAACTGTTGTATCGAAAGATTAAACAGTTGACGGGGGTTACTCCAGTAAGCCTTATTCGGCGTGTTAGGATGATAAGAGCCGCTACACTTTTATTACAAGGCAGATTCACTGTATCGGAAGTAATGTATATGGTAGGCTATTCCAATCCTTCTTATTTTTCCAGGTGTTTCATGGCAGAATATAATATTTCTCCAAGTCAATATGCAATAATTCAAAAAAAAACAGGTGGAGCGTCCGAATAAGGGGGCACTCCACACATGATTCATTGTCTTTTGTTCTGTTATTTTTTATACCAATCCTTACAGTCATTTCCCATTGATTTTGCCCATGTAGCAAAACCGGGATATTGGCTGTCAATTCTGTTCCTTTCTGTTACCGGGGTAAACCCTAGCATCGGTATATCGATAGCAAATGGATATGCTCCTTTACGGTCGATATAGTAAGCATCATCATTGCTGCCAATCAATGACTGATTGGCATAAACTGTAGCTTTGTGTTTGGGCAGATGAACCTCTGTGCGATTCTGTTCTCCTTGTGAATATTTTACGATGATGTATGGATTATAGGACAATAGCTGATTCTTTAGGAAAGAACCGTTGAATTCTCTGGTGACTACATATTTATTGCCTATATTCTGTTTGGCATTGGACATTACGATAATGGACGAAGTCTCTTTTTCCAATATTGCACCTTCCGGCAAAGTGATTTTATCGCCAATTTGTGCTGCATCTATCTGATAGGCAAATGCGTTAACATATGTAGCGCCATCATGTACCGGAGTGAATTCGTCAACGATCTTCGTTACTATATTCTTTTTGTCGAAATAGACTTTGCGTTCGTATTCTACAATTACGTCATTCATGTCATAATCGCCACCGGAAGGCCAAATATCTTCGAATGCCAGTGTGCCGGTAACATTTTCATCTTCATCGGGTTTGGGTTCTTCTTTATCACCTTCATCGGGAATAGACGGCCTTTCAGGATCGTCAATAGAACTTCCCGGAGTAGCATCTACATAAAATAAAAGGTCACAGTAGCTTTGATTTACACCATCTTCTGCTCCAAGAATCGTCTTGCCGCTTTTTTGGTCTTTAACAGAGACAAAGGCCGACATGTTGTTTTGGGGATTGGAAGTGCGAAGATTTGAATTGTATGGATTATATAAATCAGGCAATTTAAGATAATCTTCTAAATTATTTCCATAACCGTTCTTAAAACCGTCGGCATAAAGAAACCAGCCTACTGTATATCCTGCTGGGAATGTATCATGGGCTTGGCCGTCTTCATCGAAGTAAAGCAGACGAACTTTATTCCCGGATTCTAAAATCAATATTTGGCCGCCATACCAGTCAAAAGACACATTGGGGAATATAATGTATTTCCTCACTTGGTCTACATCGACGGACGTTCCGGTTTTATAAAAATAATATCCGAAAGTATTGTTATAACTTGCACTTCGATTGAGAAAAATGAGATTCAATGCGGTGTTGTCCTCCTTTATCGAAATATTGATAGTTTTTCCATTACCAAGTAATTTTGAATTGTCTTGTCCTCCTTTATTGAAGAATGTTTTCATCCGGTCTGTCAAATCCAAAATACTTTCATTACCAATATTTTTTTCCTTTGTCATATATTGGCTGTTCAGCTGACCTCCTTCTCCCCAATAGCACAGTGAGTATAGATTTTGGGATTTGTTTACTAAATAAGGTACATCAGACGAAGCGCGAGTGACAGACTTTGTTTTAGGATTTGATTTTGCCGACATGTCAAAAATGACAGCATTGTCTTTAATTTCAAGTTCTATGCATCCCGGCAATCCCCATGTCGCAGTATATAAATAAACTTTATTAAGATAGGTAGGAAGCTGCATTTTTCCCTCATACTTACCGCTGTTGTCGGTATAGGTTTTGAACAAGGCTTCTATACCCTCTTTCTTTATCGGCGTACCTTCCACTGTTTCCATCGGATTTTCACCGTAAATTTCTATCAAAGGAGTAAACCCGTAAATGTCATAGTTGACAGAAAGCCGGACATCACTGCGCATCTCAAAGCCGAAATATTTATCCGGGTCAGGAAGAGGTTCTTTTTCACGATTCGGGTCGTATACGTCTTTCTCCATACAACCTGTCATAAGGCCTGAAAGTGCAAGCACTAAAATGAAAGCCCCAATGCTAATTAAGCGGTTTTGTTTCATAAGATATAAAAATGTTATGTTAATTTTATTTGTATGTATTTTTGATTAGTTACTTGCTCTTTAAATACCCGATACATTTTATTATGCAAATTTAGTCTGTATTGCTCAAACTCATTGATACAAAATTGACAAAAGAATGATAGAAAAAGGACAGTTGATTTTTTTTGTATATCCATGTGATAGTTTGTCGGGAGTGTCTTTTTGTTCTTCCTTTATTGGATTTTACCCTCTTTTCAGTATATTTGCGCTCGGCGTTTTAAGAATATTATTTTTGAGCCGATTCCAATACTAAACTAGATAGAATTAATGGAGAAAATAAATGCAGTAATTACGGGAGTGGGAGGGTATGTTCCTGACTATATTCTGACCAATGAAGAAATATCCAAAATGGTAGATACGACAGATGAGTGGATAATGGGGCGTATCGGTATAAAGGAAAGACGTATCTTGCACGAAGAAGGATTGGGGACTTCGTTTATGGCCCGTAAAGCTGTAAAACAATTAATGCAACGTACAAAATCTAATCCTGATGATATTGATTTGGTGATTGTGGCCACTACAACGGCCGATTATCATTTTCCTTCAACAGCATCCATATTATGTGAGAGAGTAAAGCTTAAGAATGCTTTTGCTTTTGATATGCAGGCTGTTTGTAGTGGCTTTTTGTATGCATTGGAAACTGGAGCCAATTTTATCCGTTCGGGAAAATACAAGAAGGTCATTGTAGTAGGGGCTGATAAAATGTCGTCGGTGATTGATTATACCGATCGTGCCACTTGTCCGATTTTTGGTGACGGTGCTGCCGCTTTCATGCTGGAACCCACCCGGGAAGATATGGGAGTAATGGATGCCGTATTGAGAACAGACGGGAAAGGTCTGCCCTTTTTACATATCAAAGCAGGAGGTTCCGTATGTGCTCCATCTTACTATACACTGGACAATCGGATGCATTATATTTATCAGGAAGGACGTACAGTCTTTAAATATGCTGTGGCCAATATGGCGGATGCTTGTGAGGCGGTCATGGAGAGGAATCACTTGACGAAGGAGGACATTGACTGGGTGATTCCCCATCAGGCAAACATGCGTATAATTACTGCAGTTTCGCAACGCTTGGGAGTATCTCCCGAAAAGGTAATGGTCAATATAGAACGGTATGGAAATACAAGTGCCGGCACGCTTCCGTTGTGTGTATGGGATTTCGAGGATAAGCTTAAAAAGGGGGATAAACTGATTTTTACAGCATTCGGAGCAGGATTTGCCTGGGGAGCTATTTACGTGAAGTGGGGATACGACGGAAAAGGTTGAGGCTCACTGATAAGATTTAGGTTGTTTGTTTTTTTTCTGATACAACTTTTAGTATCTTTGCGAAACAGCAGTTTTTTATTGTGACAGAAAATTGCATGTGTTTTGTTAACCATATAGAAAACTAAAAACAATCAGCGTATTATGAACCAGGAATTATCCATGAGCCCCAATCTATTGGTGGCTGCCCTTCAAAAACCGGCTTCCGAATTTACGAAAGCAGACATTGTTTCCTATATAAAGGAGAACGACATTCGTATGGTGAACTTCATGTATCCTGCGGCAGACGGGAGACTGAAGACACTGAACTTTGTCATCAATAATGAAGCATACCTTGATGCCATACTTACATGTGGTGAACGCGTAGATGGTTCCAGCTTGTTTCCGTTTATAGAGGCCGGTAGCAGTGATTTGTATGTAGTGCCGCGTTTCCGGACCGCTTTTATAGACCCTTTTTCTGAATTGCCCACACTGTCAATGCTCTGTTCTTATTTCAATAAGGATGGTGAACCGCTGGAAAGTTCTCCGGAATATACCCTGCGTAAGGCATGTCAGGCATTCACTACGGTTACGGGGATGGAATTTCAGGCTATGGGAGAATTGGAATATTATGTCATTTCTGAAAATGACGGATTGTTCCCGGCTACCGACCAGCGTGGTTATCACGAATCGGCCCCTTATGCCAAGTTCAATGATTTCCGTACGGAATGTATGTCATATATTGCGCAGGCAGGCGGACAGATAAAGTATGGGCATTCTGAAGTCGGTAATTTTACGCTGGACGATAAGATTTATGAGCAGAATGAAATAGAATTCCTGCCGGTGCGTGCCGAGGAGGCTGCTGACCAACTGGTGATAGCAAAATGGGTTATTCGTAATCTGGCTAGCCAGTATGGATATAACATTACTTTTGCACCGAAAATCACGGCAGGAAAAGCCGGTTCCGGATTACATATACATATGCGTATCATGAAGGACGGGCAGAACCAGATGCTGAAAGATGGGGCACTTTCTGAAACAGCCCGTAAGGCCATTGCGGGCATGATGAAGCTGGCTTCTTCCATTACAGCTTTCGGTAATACAAATCCTACTTCCTATTTTCGTCTGGTTCCTCATCAGGAAGCACCGACCAACATTTGCTGGGGCGACCGCAACCGTTCGGTATTGGTACGCGTTCCGTTGGGCTGGTCGGCAAAAACGGATATGTGCATGTTGGCAAATCCGTTGGAGACCCCAAGTCATTATGATACTACACAGAAACAGACGGTGGAAATGCGTTCGCCTGACGGTTCGGCCGATTTGTATCAATTGATTGCCGGACTTGCTGTAGCTTGCCGTTATGGATTTGAGATAGACGATGCTTTAGGAATTGCAGAAAAAACATATGTCAATGTAAATATCCACAAGAAAGAAAATGAAGATAAGTTGAAACAACTGGAACAGCTTCCTGACAGTTGTGCCGCTTCTGCCGATTGTTTGGAAAGACAGCGTGCTGTCTTTGAGCAATATCATGTGTTCAGTCCTGCAATGGTTGATGGGGTTATTTCCAAACTGCGTTCTTACGAGGATAGAACCTTGCGTGCAGAGATACAAGACAGTCCGGAGGAGATGCTGAAACTGGTCGAGAAGTATTTCCACTGCGGATAGGAGAAGAAATGAGGGCATAACTCGCCGCAGGTTACACAGATTGCTATAGAATTTCTGATAATCAAGAACTTTTATCTGTGTTAATCTGCGGTGATTGTGTATTTTGATACCTCTCCATTATTCCTTTGGCTTTGAATACTGGTTCTGCTTTTTGTATTTCCGATTCGAAGCCGAACCAATAACCATTTTGGGTATTGTCGTCAATGGGTAGAAAACATAAGCGGAGGCTTTCTTTGTAGTTTCCATAGATGACTTCCCAATATTCCGGTGGCATCTGGCGCTTGGTCTTGACTTTCTCTGCTGGTTTTTTCTTTAATGACATGCCTGCCTCTATCCAGGCAATGGTGACCATGATTTTATAGGCCGGATAATGCATACTGCAGAATTCATAGAGTACGAGGCCTCGCTTTTCCAGGCTCATGGGCTGGTCTATAAGATTTTTATCGATTAAAAATTCCAGAAAGCGACGTAGGAAGTCGTTGTCATCCAGAATCAGCTTGCGGGTGATGGCTTGCCAAGCAGTTGTGTTATAGAATCCATCCAGAAGACGTGACAGTTGCCGGGCTGTTTGAAGCTCGTTGACACTGATTTCATTTGTTTGAAGCACTTCATAAGGGGGGAGAGGAGAATATCGGATGCCTAGTTCTTCCGCTCTTCTTCTCATTTCTGTGCCGGGAAGTAACTTCAGGGATTCAAGCTGTATCTCGCCGGCATTGTATCCGGCAAGTGTACGCACATCTTCAAATATTTCGGATAGGCGGTATAGAGGCAAGCCGGCAATGAGGTCGGCGTGTGTTTCCATATTGGGTAGGGAACATAGGAAACGAAGACCTTGCAGTGAGTCCTCCAGGCTTCCCATCCGACGGCTTTTCTGGAGGACCGGTTCGCGCAGGCTTTGAATACCGGCCTCGAGATGGAGCAATCCTTTAGGTAGCTTTTTCAATTCATTTTTCAGCTCTTCGGATAATAGTGCAGGGTGTATTTCTAAGTGAAAGCATATGTCCGGGTTGAATTCCAGGAAAAGTTGCAGTAATTCTTTAGCACGGCGCGGATTATAATTAAAGGTCCGGTCGAGGACGCGTACGTTTTTTATTCCATGACTGTGGATAATTTGAAGGCGTTCACGGATACTTTCAATGGACAGTGTGCGCACCGGTTTTTCTTCACCGCTGACGCAGAATGCGCATGTGTTGAAACAGCCTCGGGTAGTCTCCAGTTGTACGAATGGTTTGCTCCAGTTGAAAAAACAGCTGTTTTCCGGTGGTACGAGCCGTGAAAAGTTAAGTACACGGGCTATGCCGTTGTCTATATATTGCTTTTGAGGATTCATATAGCAGAGTCCCGGAATACTGTTCCATTTTTCCGGCTGGTTCCAGCAAGACAGCCATTGGGGGAATGCTTCTTCTCCCTCTCCCCTGAATACACAGTCGATGAAAGGGTTTTTATGCAGAAAGTCTTCATTGTTTCCTAAGAATTCAGGTCCACCCAAGATGAAGCAGCTATTGGGAAGCAATGCTTTTAATCTCGCTGTGACGTGCAACAGTTGTTCGTGGTTGAACAACCATGTCGTTGCGGCAATGATGTCGGGTTGGTGCCGGTATATTTCGTCGACAATCATTCCTACGTTTTCATTGATGGTGGCAGATACGATTTCCCATTTTACGGAATTGTTCTTTGCTATTTGTGCGTGCAGTGCAGGGAGTGCCAACGAAGAGTGTGCATACGAGCTATTGAGGTCTATCCAGAGAATTTTCATATTTGATTGAATTTCATCTTTGCAAAGATAACTGATTTTGCTTTTCGTATAAACAAAAAGGGTTATATTTGCATGTCGGAAATCGAAAATAGTAGAGTTATTGGTATAGAATGTTTTTTGAAAGATGAAATATTCTTTTTGTATTCTTATTTCTATAAGGTGATAACGGGTTGTCTTATCACTGGCTTGATAAAGTAAGGAAGGAAGTACTATTAAGTGTGATTGATACAGAATGCAAAATATCGGAATAAGTTTCCAGCTATTTTGAACATTTTGAGAAAGTAAACTCTTTTGTACAAGGACTGGTTTAGGTAATTGATTCCTTCCTATGATGTAGGGATACTCTGTGAGGAGTATCCCTACAATTTTTTACATTGATTCCACGTTGCCTCCCTTTGGGGGATTGTTTGGACAATAACAAAAAAAGAGGAATATTCTTTCGAATTTCCTCTTCTTTGCGGGTGGCAGATGGGACTCGAACCCACGACATTCAGAACCACAATCTGACGCTCTAACCAACTGAACTACAGCCACCATGTTAGTGCATTTCTTAAATGCGGTGCAAAGATAGGGATAATCTTTAATATTGCAAAGAATGAGACGAAAATTTTTGAGATTTCTGCATTATTTTTTCTTCTCGTAGATACCTATATTGTGCTGCTGGAGCAGCTTTCGAGAGCTTTTGACAAAGATTTCCAGGTGTTTACGAGCTTCCGGCGTTAAATGTTCTGTAGGAAAACTGGCAGGATAAAGAATGTAATTTTTTTCTTTAGTAAGTTCCGGCCGGCCGGTCCAGACCAGATTATATCCACAATAGGAAACACGACAGTATGGAAAAGGCAGAGGATTGGAGTCTGGTAGAGGCGTCTGACTCTGACCGGTGTAAGAGGGACGGATGGGTTGGGGGAGAGGATGTTTCTCCAACTGCAAAGTGAAGATGAGGCCGCCGTCAGTGTTGGCCTTGCTCATATTGGAAATGAAGTTTCCCAAGGAGTAGACTATGATGTGCTGTTCGGTACCATTGGTACGTAGTTCCATCGGTTGAATGACGTGAGGGTGTGAACCGATAATATGTGTTACGCCTTGTTGGAGCAACCAGTTGGCCAGTTCGCGTTGCTCACGGTTGGGAAGGGACTGATATTCCTCTCCCCAATGCATGCAGGCAATAATGGCATCCGGTTGGCGTGCCTTGGCACTTTGGATATCTTGCAGGATGGTATTCTTATCAATATAGTTTACGATATTGGGAGAGGTAGCCTTGATACCATTGGTGCCGTAAGTATAGTTGAGTAGGGCAATGCGAAAGCCGTTTCTGTTGATGAACAGGGGATAGCGTTGCCTGCGCTCCGACAGATTCTTGTAGGTGCCTGCGTAACGAATACCGGAGGAGTCAAGCAATTGTATGGTACGCTCCATTCCCTTTTTTCCACGGTCCAGACAGTGGTTGTTGGCTGTCAGTAAAATATCGAATCCGGCGTCCTTTATGGCCTGAAGATATTCATCGGGGGCGCTGAACATAGGATAGCCCCGATAGGGCCTGCCCCCCAATGTGACTTCCAGATTTCCTATGGCGAGGTCTGCCTGGGATATTTGCTCTTTTATGAGGGAGAAGCAGGAGGAGTAGTCATATTTTCCTTCAGATACATGTGCAGCGTCTATTTGTGCCTGGTGCTGCATCAGGTCGCCGACAAATAATAGCGTAATCCTTTCCTGCGAGGAAAGGGTTACGCTATACAGTAGGACAACAATGAAGACGGCGAGCGTTTTCATCGCCTTGTTATTGGTAGATTGCTTTCTTGCCGGCGAGCAATGTATTCTTCATAAGGGAAACGATGGTCATGGGACCTACGCCTCCCGGTACGGGGGTAATGAATGAACATTTGG
>OLOA01001778.1_pt1 | contig 20797 bp, 18 predicted proteins | sample 1672201 | NCBI WGS metagenome assembly OLOA01 (sample SAMEA3136658, study PRJEB25190) | human gut metagenome
ACCTGTGACCCTCTGCTTGTAAGGCAGATGCTCTCCCAGCTGAGCTATGCTCCCATCCATTGTGCCGCTCTTCAAGCGACTTCCATATTATACTCAATTGGGTCTCATTTGTCAACCCCTTTTTTAAATTATTTTTAACTATATATAACACTCTGTTTTTTCAGCATATACATGCAAATTCGAACGGTTTCATCCGATTATTACGTGTACGGTGTTGAAAAATTTTCCGTTCGGCATTATCATATATCCGTATTCGCTCCGTTCAAAGCATATTCGGAGTGGGTCCGATACCGCACCGGATGAAGGCTGCCCAAGGGTTGAGGCATTTTGCGTAAATGCCTTTTGGCTTGACCTTTTTCCGAACAAGGAGGCAAATCATATTGAAACATGCTGATTTAAGAATCTTAAGGCGCATTGCGGCGTTTTTGCTTGTTGTTTTGAGCATTGCGGGCATTGCAGCCTGCACCGTACCCGAAGAGGTTTTCCCGCCCGATGCCCCGACAGCTGCAATATCGGATGTATTGCACACAATCGAACCCACAGAAATCGGAACAGCCGCCGAAATTGAGCTCTCCGCAAAGCCGACTGCACCTCCGCAGGAACCGACTTCATCGCCGGTGAAAGAAAGCGGCGAATACAGTTCCCGTGATGAAGTTGCTCTGTACATCCACCTTTTCGGACATCTCCCCGCAAATTTCATAACAAAGAAACAGGCGCGGGAACTCGGCTGGCAGGGCGGCGGGCTTCAGGATTTTGCGCCCGGCTGCTCCATCGGAGGGGACAGGTTCGGCAACTACGAGGGGCTTTTGCCGCAAGCGGAAGGAAGGTTTTATACCGAATGCGATATCGACACCTGCGGAGCACCCTCACGCGGGGCAAAACGCATAGTTTTTTCGAATGACGGATTGATTTTTTATACTGATGACCATTATCAAAGCTTTATTAAGCTTTACGACGCGGACAATTAAACCGCGGGTTTTTGAGAATTTTTAGGGATGATTGAGGATAATTGACCATGACCATATCGGATAACAATTTCACACACAACAACTCCCGTTCCGAACAAAGCGGCGGCATTAAGAATATCCGCATTGACTTTACGGCGATTGCGGGAATTACCGATGCGCATCTGCGTATTGCCGAGGCATTGCAGTTTCCGGATCATTACGGAAAAAACCTTGATGCACTCTTTGACTGCCTTGCGGAAATATGCAAACCCGTTGCAGTGACTCTCTTCGGAACGAGCGCGCTGACTGCCGCCCTCGGCAGCTACGGGAGCATGATGCTGCGCGTGTTTTCGGACGCGGCAGCCGAAAACCCGAATCTTTCCGTTGAAATCGCCGATTAGTTTTATCGCATTCAATTTATCAAAGTTTTAGTGTTTTGGTTTTAGGACAAAAGCGGCAGACAGGATTTTTCCCGTCTGCCTTTTGCCGAATATGCGAAACTGAGTGTTGTTTAATTGCTTTTTATGCCGTTCCGAATGCTGCTTTACCGCTTGTTTTCAAGGACCGGAACCAATCCTCAGCCTTTGTAAATTATTCGGCTGCCTGCTTCGGCACTGCCCTTAATTGTTTTGCATTCAATACTGCCGCGAGCCTCCGCGTGTCCTGCGATATCGCCGCAGCTTATATTGCCTCCGCAGTCAACGTTTCCGTCAACATTTCCGCAATTCATGCTCCCGCTTGTCTTCGCATGTCCGAGTATATCACCGCAGTTCACATCTTTGCCCGCATTGACATCGCCGCTGACATTGCCGCATTCAACACTTCCGCCGGTTTCAATATCGCCGCCGACATCCGCACAGCTGACATTTCCGCCCGCATTGACATCGCCGCCGATACTGCCGCATTCAATGCTTCCGCCCGCTGAAATGTCTCCGCCGATTTCAGCGCAGTTGACATTGCCGCCCGCGCCGACATCACCGCCGATTTCACCGCAGTTCACATTTCCGCCCGAATATACATCACCGTTAACACTGCCGTTGATGTCGGCATTGCCCCAAATTTCAACATTTATCGAGCAATCGGTACGTCCGCCTTTTCTGCCGAACATACCCGCAATTCCGTTCTCTCGTTCGTATTTCAGTTCAACGGGAATGCAAACCGCAGGATCATATTCCTGACTTGACACGATCTGTTTTCCGCGCATCAGCACAACACGCAGGGTGTTATCATCCGGCATTTCGTCAATCATGATATTGCTCCATTCGAAACGATTTCCGTAATTACGGGTCGAAGAACGCGAATGTTTTTTTGCGCTTTTTTCAAATGCGCAGCCCGCTTTTTCAGCTTTTTTCTTTGCCATTCTCTCGATTTTTCTGCCGAATTCCTCTATGGCATCCGTGCTGACGCTTACAATGCCGTTTCTGCCCTTTTTCACAAAGATGCAGCTGCCGTCATCATCTTCTTCATCGTCATCGTCTTCTTCATCATCATCGTCATTTTCATCGTCGTTTTCGTCCTCATATTCGACTTCAACCGATTCCGGGTTGCAGGCAGCATCGCATTGCTGTTCGGCATCGGTATGAATTTCTTCACCCGCCTCGATGTTTTTCTCGTTCTTAACATCGCGCAGCAGCTCATCCAGCGAAACGCCGAAAAGATCCGCAATTCGCGGCATCAACTCAATATCGGGATAGGAAGCCGCCGTTTCCCATTTGCTGACGGCCTGAACGGACACTCCGAATTCGGCAGCAAGCTGTTCCTGTGTCATTCCGCTTGCCTTACGCAGCTCGCGCAGTTTGATTGCAAAGTTTTCTTTCATGGTATTTTCCCTCTTTCTGATTTTCGTGAGTCGCCGCACCGCATATCTGTTACGTTTAGAAAACGTTTTTGTGTTGCGCCAACTCTTAATTTCGCGCTCATTTTAGCAACGCAAGCTTTTCATGACAATAAAGCGGTGGTTGAAAACCCCAAAAAATCTGCTCAACCGTTGGTTGAATCCCGTGCCGCCGCAAATTATTTATTCCTTTCGGTTTGTTTTGCGTGTTTCTTTAAAATTATTTCTTGTTGAAATCTATTTTTCGTAGATATGTCTGCATTTATCAGCAAATCAACCAAAGGTTGAATCGCATATCATTGCGAAACTCTCTTTTGTGTTTGCGCAAGAAGCTGTTTTATCGCCGCATTCCGCGCCCGCTGCGCTGTGAATTCACGGAAAAAGAACTTGCGATGCAGCGGAACATTCGTTCCGAAGCAAGGCGCAGACGCGTCTCTGCATCACAGTCTCCGTCCGCATTCGGCTGTTCATCCGTAACAATTGTTGAAAAAACTCCCGCATTCGCAAGCTTGTAAATATGTTCATAGCCCCTTCCGAGCCTTCCCGCAACAATAAAGACGGGCACGGCGCCGCCGGAATTTGCGGCGCAGCGTTTCACAACCTCGCCGACGGCCTTCCCGTTGTCCGCACTTGATGCATCAAGCTGCCCTTCTCCGGTTATGACAAGATCGGTGTCCCCAAGCAATGCATCAAAGCCGACCGCATTGAGCACCGCCGCCGAGCCGTGAGTCAATTCCGCGCCCAAAAGAGCCGACAGCATTGCACCCATGCCTCCCGCCGCGCCTGCACCGCATTCGGCGGACACTTTTCTCCCTGCCGCAGTGTCATACAAGGCCGCAATGTTTTTCATCCCGTCTTCAAGAGTGTTTAATGCTTCGGCGTCCGCGCCTTTTTGCGGCCCGTAGGTGTACGTCGCGCCGTTTTTGCCGGTGAGAGGATTATCAACATCACACATAACGGTTATCTTTGCCTCGAAAACATCTCTGCGCAAGCCCGACAAATCAATTTTGCGCACCAAGGCAAGCTCTCGGCCGCAACCCGAAAGCTCATTGCCGTCCGCATCCAGAAACTTAACGCCGAGAGCCGCTGCCGCGCCCATTCCGCCGTCGTTGGTTGCGGAACCGCCTATACCGATCAAAATATTCCTTATCCCCTCGTTCAATGCTGAAGCGATAAGTTCGCCCGTCCCCCTGCTCGTTGCAGAAAGCGGATCCAATGCATTTTCATCCATCAATGCAAGCCCCGATGCCTTTGCCATTTCAATAACCGCTGCGGCGCACGCCGTTTTTTCACCAAACGAGGTCAGAACACCGTATTCGGCAGCAATTTTCCTGCCGTCCGGCGCAGTCACATTCACCGAACGCATATTCCCGTTAAAGGCACGAGTAAGCGTTTCGGCCGTGCCGTCCCCTCCGTCCGCAATCGGAAGCGTTCTCACACTGCATCCGGGAAGGTATTGCCGCGCTGCATTTTTGATAATCGTGCAAACTCTCTGTGCATCCATGCTGCCCTTGAACTTGTCCGGAGCAATAAGCATCCGAATACCTGCGCCGACAGGGTCAATACGCCTTCCGCCGTATTCTTCAAAAGGGTTCACGACAGGCTTTTCTGTTTTTTTGCAGCCGCACTCCGCCAAGTCCTTTTCATTAAAGACAAGGGTTCCGTTTTCGTCAAATCTGCCGTAAAAAGCCAGCTTCTCCGCCCGTCTGAGCGCATTCGTCTGAACGACGGGCCTGTATTCCGCAAGCGCACCCGAAACGAGCGGATTGTCGTTCAGCTTTTCAAACAGACTGCGTGTTTGTTTTATGCCGCCGCCTGCAAATGCAACCGTGAATATGTTTTTATCGTCGCTTTCATCAACCGGAAAATGACCCGCAAACAATTGAAGTCCACGAACGTCCGCCCTTTCAATTGCCGAAAAAATAAGGTTGAACGCATGTTCGCGTTCATCTCCGTTTTCAACAGAATCGAATCTGAATCCGATACCGAAGCGTGAAATATTCATAGTTCTGTGACCTCAACTTTCTTTTGTATTGTGCGGAACAATGCAAAGCCCCGTCCCGCCGTCTTCAACCTCTACCGTGCAGTCATTGCAGCAGTATGCATCCTCAAGCAGCTTTTCGCTGATAAAATCCTCGCATTCGTTCGAAACGCAGCGTGCAACAGCCCATGCACCGTTTTTTTCAAGTTCGACTTCATCGATTTTGCTTGCAATGTAATTTGCGGCGGAAGCACCGAAACGAACCGTTCGACCCGTTTTTTTGAGTTTATCGGACAGATCATCCAGCATCAGTTTTGCAATCTCGGGAACAGCGGCTTGAGCCGCAGGCAAAAGCGCAGCAACGCAATCCGCATCGGAAGCGATTTCCGGCGGAAGTATCTGCCTTGCGTCCCGTTCATCGCGGCTGCCGTTCAGCGCATTTGCCTCATCCGAAAAGCCCGCCCTGCGCTGTTTAAAGCTGTCGCCTTCACCGCAGGTGACGAATACAATCGCATTGCGGAAGCTTACATTTTTACCTTTTGCATCGGTCAAAACGCCGCACCGCATGATGCTTTGAACAAGCGAACGCACGGCAGCATTTGCGTATTGAATGTCGTCAAACAGCACCACTGCAAAAGGCTTCCGCCGCACGGCTTCGGTCAGTCTTCCGCCGGAGACAGAACCCGCAGGTGAACCCGTCAACGTGTTAACCGCCGAATAGTCGGAATACTCGCGCATGTCAAACCGCAAAAGTGCATTTTCGCCCGGATACAATGTCTCTGCAAGCACTGCTACAAGCTTGGTTTTTCCCGAACCTGCCGCTCCGGTTACGGCAATTGCGGCACGCGGACGGTCGGGATCGTTCCGCCATGTGAAAGCGGAACGAAGGGCTTTGCACACGGAAGCAACCGCGGTCTCCTGCCCGATTATGTGCGCATTGATCAACGAATCCAATTTTGAGAGCCGTGAACGGACGGTGCCGTCAAGACTGCTTACGGGAATCCCCGTCAATTCGTGAACAGTCTGTGCAACATCGCCGGCAGTGACGATCGGACGACAGCTCTTTTTTAAAGAAGCCGCTGTGAATGCCGAATTCTCCGCTCCCGCATGAAGTGCATCCGCTGTTCTCGGCCCGCCGAGCTGCTTTTCCTGTTTTCTTAATTCAGCCGCAAGTGTAAAATCCCGCTCATTCAATGCATCCTCAATACGCATTCGGAGGCTGGCCCTTTCCTGCCGCAGTTCCGCTGTATTCTGCGGAGCAAGCCGCCGGCGGGAAGCTGTTTCATCCATTATATCTATCGCCTTATCCGGAAGAAATCGCTCCGGAATGCAGCGAACGGACATATCAACACAGGCTTCCGCTGCCTCGTCCGTAATCGAAACGCCGTGATGCGCCTCGTATTTCGGACGCAAACCGCGAAGGATTGTGATCGCTTCCTCCCGCGTGGGTTCTTTTACGACTATCGGTGAAAAACGCCGTTCCAGCGCGGCATCTTTTTCGATATAGAGCCTGTATTCATCAAACGTTGTTGCGCCGATCAGCTTCAACCCGCCGCGAGCAAGCGCGGGTTTCAGGATATTGGCAGCATCGAGACTGCCCTCGCCCGCACCTGCGCCGATTATCGTATGTATTTCGTCAATAAAAAGAATTGTTTCGGGAGTTGTTTCGTCAAGAAGTGCTTTCAGTCTCTCCTCAAATTCGCCCCTGTATTTCGTTCCCGCAACGAGTGCGCCCAAGTCAAGCCGCAGCACCCGCGACGAACGCAGCTCGACAGGAACATCACCCGAAACTATCCTTTGAGCAAATCCCTCAACGACAGCCGATTTTCCGACGCCGGGATTTCCCGTAAGCACAGGGTTATTCTTGCTCCGCCTAAGCAGTGTCTGAATCAACCTGTTCAGCTGCGCTTCACAGCCTGTCAACGGATCAAGCTCCCCCCGCGCCGCCCTTGCGGTAAGGTCATCGGTATAGCTTTCCAACATCGGCGAACCCTGTCCGCCCCGAGGCTTATTTTTCCCGCGGGATACGTTTTCATCATGCGGCTGTCTTTCGGCCGAATCACTTTTTAAAGAATCATTCGCATTGCCTTTTGTTTTTTCGGCTGCGCTTTCATCACGGAGCGGCTCCGACTTTCGGCTTTCGCGCCCGTTCGAACCGAGTTCCCGCGATTCATCGTTCAAAAGCTTTTTCAGCATATGCCTGTCCAGCCCGATGGAATCGAGAATGCGTGATGCAAAACAGTCCGTCTCGCGCAAAACGGCAAGAAGGATATGTTTCGTGCAGATTGTGCGGCTTGCATATGCTTTTGCTTCATACAGCGCAAGCTCCAATACGCGTTTTGCAGGCGGTGCGAACCCCCTGCTGTCCGTGAAAATATGTCTTCCGCCGCCGACAAGGGTGTCCGCATACGGAAACACCATGCTTTCATCCGCACCGCATTTGCGAAGGCACTCCCCCGCCGTGCCCGGCGCACGGAGCAGACCTATCAAAATGTGCTCCGTGCCGATGAAGCCGTGATGCAGCTCCTCCGCCGCAGCCTGTGCCGCATCAAGAGCTGCGGATGCATTTTCGCTGTAACCTTCCCAATTCATTTTTTCACCGTTAATTCGTATGGCCGTTAATTCATATGGATTCAAATCCGATTAATCTCTCAATCAAATCGAGCGATTGAGCGGACACTTCGAATACCGCCCTGCAAAACATGCTTTTCTGTTTTTTAAACAACGACCGTCTTGCCGTTTTCGCGTATTTTGTCATGCTTCCGTTTTCGTTTCATCGGACGACGCATATAGACGTTCAGAACAATACCCACACCTATCATGTTTGTGAGCATATTCGACCCGCCGTAGCTTATAAACGGCAGCGGAATTCCCGTAACGGGCATTATTCCCATCGTCATGCCGATATTTTCGAAAATATGTGCCGCAAGCATTGCGCTGACACCCGTAACAAGGCAGGTGCCGAAATTATCCCGCGCTTTTATTGCAATATACATCCAGCGGAAAAGCAGTGCAAAGAAAACAATAATCAGTATCGCACTGCCGATGAATCCGACCGCCTCCGTTATGCCGCTGAATATGAAATCCGTGTGCCTTGCCGGAACATAGCGAAGCTGTGCCAGCGTCTGCTCACCGAAAAAGCCCTTGCCCGTGAGCCGTCCGGAACCTATTGCCATCTGCGACTGTCCGACATGGTACTTTGCATCGTCGCTTGCGGCGGACGGATTCAGAAAAACATCGATTCTGTCGCGCTGCTTCGGGGTCAAAACAAAAAAGTACATCAGCGGAAGCCCCACCCCGGCTCCGACAGCGGCAAGGATTATATAAATCCACTTTATCTGCGCAACGAAGAATGTCACAACCATGATAACAAGCAATACAATCGCCGTTCCGTAATCAGGTTGGAGAACTATCAGTATGAACGGAACGAATGTTATGCCGAGAGCAATCATAACGTCCTTGAATTTCAGCAATCGCCCGTCCCTGTCCATTGCGGCAGAGACGTATTTTGAAAGCATCACGATCAATGCAATCTTGCTCAGCTCGCCCGGCTGTATTGCCCTTTCAAGCGTGTCGAAAACAAACCAGCCCTGTGCACCGCCGCGCACCTTGCCGAAAATGAAAAGCAGCATCAGCAAGCCTATTATGCCGATGTATGCCCACATTGCAAAAGTTTTGAATATGCTGTAATCAAAAACAAGAAATATTATCATTGCAGCAAGTCCGACAAGGAAGTTTGTTATATGCTTTTGCAGGTATTCCATGTTGAGCTTGTCCATATAATCCGCAATGCCGTGTTCCGTGCCGTCAAAAGGCTTTGCCTGAACGGAGGCAAGCGCGATCGTGCCGAACACAACGAGCGCAAGCACGATTCCGACCGTTACCCAGTCTATTCTTTTCAGGTATTTCTTATCAAAAAGGCTCATTCAAAAGCCGCGCCGCGCCCACAAATGGCTTCGGCATTCCTTTCGTGTTTATGTGTTTACAAGATCTGCGGTGCGATACGAAAAGCCGTTTCCCCGCACCGCACTTTTTGTCCGCCGCATCAAACGATGAGTTTTTTCTTTGCCTCTTCGGCATTTTTCAATTCGTCGAGTTTGGCTTCGTATCCGGGTTTTCCGAGCAGGGCATAAGTTGCATTCTTTCCCTCCTCGACTCCGGGCTGATCGAATGCATCGATGCCCAGCATTTCTCCTGCGAATGCCGTCTGCATTTCAAACAGCATTATAAGCTGCCCGAGAGTGAATTCGTTGACTTCGGGCATGATGATGTTCTTGTTCATATGTCCGCTGACGGTTACGGCGTGTTCGGTTGCATGGAATTCGGCGGAAATCAGCTCACCCAAGCTGTGTCCGGATAGAAACGCAATCCCCGGAATATCGTCAAAAACATGCGGAACAGCAACATCACTGCGGTATTTTTCAACAGAGATGAAAGTTATTGTTTTGTCAAAAGGTCCGTCGGTGTAAAGCTGAACCTGCGAATGCTGATCCGTAACGCCGAGAGATTTTACCGGAGTCTGTCCGAATCGCAAAACCTTTCCGTCCTTCACGAGCTTTTTGCCCAGCGATTCCGCCCAAAGCTGCGCATACCAATCCGCCATGAATTTCAGCGAATCCGCATAGGGCATCAGCACGCCGATGTTTGCGCCGTGCTTTTCCGCCGCAATGATTTCAAGCAGGGCAAGCATCAATCCGGGGTTTTTTTTCACATCGGCGTTTGAGCAAAGCTCATCCATGTATCCCGCGCCCGCAAGCAGCGTGCGAACATCCGCTCCGCCGACGGCAGCCGCAACAAGCCCGACAGGACAGAGTTCGGAAAATCTTCCCCCTACGCCGTCCGGAATAATAAAAGTGCGCAGGTTGTATTTTTTTGCAATGCCTATCAGGTTGCCCTTTTGTTTGTCGGTTGTTGCAATCAAGTGATCGCGCAGCCCTTCTTCACCGTAACGGTCAATAAGCATTCGCGTTATAATAAGCAGCTGCGCCATGGTTTCGCTTGTGCTGCCCGATTTTGTGATAACGTTGAACACGGTTCGGTCAGTATCAATCACATCGAGCAATGCAGCCATGCGCTCGGGATCAACATTGTCTTCCACAAAAAGGCGCGGAGATTTTCGTTTTTCGGAAGGAAGATCGTTATGATAGAGATGATTCAGCGCACGATGCACCGCAATCGGACCCAGTGCGCTTCCGCCGATGCCCAGAATCACGAAATTATCCGCTTTTGACCTGACGAATTCCGCTGCCTCTTCAACGGCGGGAAGGATTTCAAGCTGAGTTTCGGGCAGAAGCCGCCAGCGCATTTCACCGCGCTTTTTTTCAACACCCGCAAATGCACCCTCTGCACGCGGCAGCATTTCCGATATTTCCTCCGCCATGATGCCGTGTTTGCCGACAGCCTCGGCGAGCATATTGCCGCAATCGATGCGAACACGCATTTTTTCACAGTATTCTTTTGAAAACACGCTCATTTATTTTTCCGTTCCTTTCTGTCCCGCAGAGGGATTTGTTCGGCCGAATTCCGCCGCCGCAAAGTCGTGTTCAATTCACTGACAGCGGTATATTCAGCCAATCATATTATACCACATGTTCACGCCGTTTGCTCATGTTTTTTTCGGAACGAAATTGCGGAAATCCGTGCATATCCGAATGCCGCCTGCCGTCCGCTCCGTTTGAAACATATTATATCCGTTAAATCAAATCAAAATATTCTTTGATAACGTTCACAAGCACATCGGCTTCCGCAGGGGAATAGCGCGGCGAAACGGCAAGCGAAGCAAAATCATATTCCGCCGATGCCGAAAACTCGGTGTAGTCATCAAAAACTTTGAAGTCCACTCTCGGTTCAATGCCGTTTTTTGCTTCAAAAAGTTTCGAAACAAAGCTTGAAAGCCGAATGAATTCATATTTTCCGCAGCCGCGCTGATTCTCCTGTTCACATCGGAATGCAAATTGCGGAATGTCCGGACGAGACTTCGGGTTTCGAACATTTTCAAGGCGTGAAATCCACCGAAATGCAAGTGCAAACAAAAGATAATTTGCTTCATCGAGCTGTTTCATTTCATAGTAGCGTTTGATGTCCGCTCTTTCCGCAGGGCTGAGGGGCAGCACGGAATTCAGCACAAAGCCGGGTCCGGGTCTGCCTATGCCGAGATCGCTGTGTGCATCGATATGCGTAACCTCAAACGGCACGGAAAGCTGCCCGGCCGCAATCAATTCCTGCCAGAATTGCAGCGCACCGTCATGCGTTTCAAAAACCCTTCCCGGAATCTTTCTTTCCGTGTTCAGTCCGCAGTTTTTTTCCAAAAACTCCCTTACTTTCTCCGCCTGCCACGGTTCATGCCCGGCAGCATCGGGCCGCGCGCCGGCCGGTGCCGGTTCGCAGCAGTCCGCAAGGAAAAAATCAAGATCAATGTCAAGCACTCTCATTCGTTTATCTCCCGGTTTCGTTATTACTCAAAGCTGTATGTTTTTGCGCATTCGGTCTCGGCACCGTGCTGAATTCAATGCGCAAACCCCGCCGTTAACGCATACAGGCAGGGTTTACGCATACTTATTTACTCAGTTGACTGCTGTGTCGTTCGCCTCAGCTTCCTTCATTTGCCTTTGTTTGCCCCTATTTTCCTTTCACAACGGCCTCGGCAAACGAGTTGTCAACGAGTTCGCCGAACTCAACTCTCGCCTTCAATTCACCGTTGATGTCAATAATATCCTGCAAACGTGTGAATGCCTCCTCCGTCATGATCGGGTCAGCCATCCATGAATCCGTCTTTCGATAACTGTTTGCAACGATTTTCAGCGTTTCAACATCCGCATCGGGGAAAAATTCCAGCATCGCTTCCGCCGCTTCGGCATCGGTCGCGTCCTTAAGCCAAAGCTGAGCCTTATAAACCGCACGAATGAAGGATTCAACGAGTTTCGGTTCCTTTTTAATTGTATCCGGCATGGTCATGAAAGTTGTGTACGGCACCTCGCCCGATTCGAGTCCGACATTTGCAACGATGTGCCCGCTTCCGCTGCGTTCAAAAAGCGTTGCTGTCGGTTCAAAAAGCGTAACATAGTCGCCCGTGCCGCCTTCGAATGCTCCGCCCATCAGGTTGAACTGAATGTTGTTGATAACCTCAACATCCTCCCCGGGCTTCAATCCGTTTTTCAGCAGAACATAGATAAAAGTCATATACGGCATTCCGCCGGCACGCCCCGCAATGACGGATTTTCCGCGCAAATCCTCCCACGAGAAATCATCCGTTTTTTCCCTTGAAAGAAGGAACGAACCGTCGCGCTTTGTGAGCTGCCCGATAATCATCGGGTGGTTTGCGCTGCCCTCGTTCACAACATAAACACCCGTTTCCGGCCCCATCAATGCAAAATCCGCATCGCCCGATATAAGCGCGGTCATGCTTTTGTCGCTTCCCCCGCCGGTCACAATTTCAAGATCAATGCACTCCTCCGCAAAATAACCGCGGCTGACCGCGATATAAAGCGGCGCATAGAACACGGAGCGAGTGACCTCGTTCAGCGTGATATGCCGCAGTTCGCCCGAACCGCCGCATGCCGCCGCAATCGGAACAAGCAGCAAAAGAACAAGAAAAAGAGCAAGAAATTTCTTCATTTCAATACCTCCAAAGAAAAGCCTTGCTCCATTGATATGCCGCAAACGGGTATGCGGTGCCTTTCGGCGATTATTTTTTCTTTCTGTTTCTTATAAAGGTATTTATCCCGTAATGGAAGAAAGAGATCAACGCTGCCGCTATGGCTGCAAAATATGCATAAAGATAAAACGGACATATGCCGAATTCAAGCTGCATAAATGTGAGCGTTATTGCGCCGACAAACAGCCCCGTTGCAATCTTTCCGAACCAATCGGCATAAACAACAACATGTTTTGAATAAAGGATTCCGCCGACAATTATCATTATCGCATCCTTAGCAAGGATTATCAGCATTATATAAAGCGGAATGACCCCTTTGAACCAGAAACATGCGAGAACGGCAATCAGCATCAGCTTGTCCGCCAGCGGATCGAGAACTTTGCCGACGTTTGTGATCCAATTGTTGCGCCGCGCAAGCCAACCGTCCAGAATATCCGTTCCGAACGCGAAAATATAAACAAAAAAGCTCAAAAGATAACGTTCGTTTTTAAACAGCGCGACAAAAACCCCGATTAAAATCAACCGAAAAACCGAGAGCATGTTCGGAATCTGTTTTTTAAATTTCATATTCGTATCACCTTTCTGCCGCCCTGCCGCTGACTGAGCCGCCTGTTCTGTCGGCAGGCTGAATTAAAGAACCGCCGCTTCGGCTGTCGGCCTGATTGAACCCGAACCGAACGATACAGGTTTGGCATTCCAACCGTATGCAAACAGTATAGCACATGTTTCAAATCAACTCAATAGCAATATCCCGTCATTGCGGCGGCAAAAGACAGGCTGTTTTCTGCTTCGAATACGCTTTTTTATCCGGCGTGCGCGGATTCGACCTTTTTTTCGAAAAAAAATGCGTTTAACCGGTTGCAATAAACGCCGAAATGGGGTACAATGCATGGGGTACAATTAAATTAAGCCCAAAGGAGATATTACCATGAACGAAGAGAGAGATTTTGTAGTATTCACCGATGACGACGGCAACGATTTCGAGCTTGACGTTATCGACTATTTCGATTATAACGACAAAGAGTACGCTGTCCTCGTCGACACCAACGATGAATGTGACTGCGAAGACGAGGAGTGCGACTGCGAAACCAACGTCTACATCATGCAGGTTGTTGTGAATGAAGCAGAGGACACCGAAGAATTCGTCTCCCCCGCCGAAGAGGATATGGACGCACTGATCCAGATCGTTCAGTCAAGGCTTGAAGAAGGCGACTGCTGCTGTGATGACGACTGCTGCTGTGACGAGTGCACCGATGACTGCACCTGCGATGACAGCTGCGCGGGCGACAACGCTTCCGCAAAATGCGGCACCTGCTGCAAAACCGAGGAATAAGATCCACTCAGTGTAAATCAACAAACGCAAACAAAAGGCCTCCGTCGAACATCATAATATTCGGCGGAGGTTTTGATTTTGCTGTTAACACGAAAAGCAAACATCGACTTTCACCCTTGAACTGTCTATCACCGAATGAGGAGGAATTTTAATTGTGAATATTGAACTTGTTCGGCTCACGCCGCAATACCGCGAACAATTGTTTGAAATGCTGACCGAATGGAAAGCGGATATTGAAAACAACCGCACAAATCCTTCCCCCTATGCAATATTCCGCAATGATTTTCACGATTTTGATTATTATCTTCAAAACCTTGAAACAAAGGAAGGGAATGCGGACGGATACGTTCCGGACACAACGCTGTTTTGCCTTGACAAAGACCGAAATATCTTTGTCGGCGCTGTCAATATTCGACATTATCTGAATGAAACGCTGCTGAAAACAGGCGGCCATATCGGCGACGGTATCCGCCCGAGTGAGCGCCGCAAAGGTTATGCAACGGCAATGATCTCACTTGCGCTGCAGGAATGCAGAAAGCTCGGCATAAACAGGGTTTTGATGTGCTGCGACAGGAACAATATCGGCTCGGCAAAATCCATCATCCGCAACGGCGGCGTGCTTGAAAACGAAGTTGTCGAGGACGGGGTTCCCGTGCAAAGGTATTGGATTCGGGTTTGAGGTTTTGAAGTGAATAGTTGATTGAGTTAAAATAGAAACTGAGCAGTTCGGCGTCAAATTCTGAAAATCAGTCTGTGCGATTTCAAATAGTAGCTTTGTATACTAAGTTTGTACATAAAAGCGTACAGTTATCTCCGGAATCGAGCGTTTTTGCGGTTGCATTATTTGTAAGAATGATGTATAATACCAAATATCAAGCAAAAAGAGGTGATCCTGTTGGCGAAAAATAATAATAATAATAATAATACCGACACCTGTGTTCTGACTCTGCCGCTTAGGGTTGAAAAATGGCAGGAGGATTGCCTCTTGAAGCGCTTTGAAGCGGCGCGTAGGATTTATAATTCTTTACTTAATTTTGAGCTGAAAAAGCTTCGTCAGCTCGAGCGCACTGTTGAATATCGGCAAATTCAATCCGTAATCAGCAGCGCTTACCGCAGCAACACAAAGGATTCGCCCGAATGCAAGGATGCTTTTAAACGCAGAGAGAAGCTTATTAGTGCAAACGGCATTAGCGAAAATGGTTTCAAAAGCGATGTCAAATTCTTTTATAAACATTTTGACGGTCTTATCGGGTCAAATGTTGCCGTTCACTGCATTGCGGTTCAGCTTTGGGCTGCATTCGATAAATACCTGAGCGGGAGCGGAAAGGAGATTCATTTCAAACGCCTTGGGGATATTTCTTCACTTAAAGGATACTCTGTAAAAGGCAAGAGCGGCGGGGGCGAAATAATTTTCCGCGGACAATATGTTGAATGGACAAGGAAAAAGAAAAAGCTTTTGCTTCCGCTGAAAATTGACCCCGATAACGAATACGAGCGTGAAATGCTTTCAAGGCGGGTTAAATATGTCCGTATCATCAAAAAACCCGGAAAAAATCGTCTGCGATGGTATGCTCAGTTAACGCTTGAAGGAAAACCTGCGCTCAAGTATTCTGCGGAAACAGGAAAGCCGATTCACTCTGTCGGCAAGGGGAATGTCGGAATTGATATCGGTCCGCAGACCGTTGCATACGCTTCCGATAAAGAAGTTGCTCTGCTTGAACTTGCTGACCGAGTCACCAATATCGAACATCAAAAAAAGAAGCTTCAGCGCAAGCTGGATCGCAGCCGCCGCGCAACGAATCCGGACAACTACAAACCGGACGGCACAATAAAGTGCGGAGTGAAACTGACCCGCAACAAGTCCAAACGGTATCTGAAATTGCAGTCAAAACTTGCTTATATTCAGCATCGGCAGGCAGAAATCAGAAAGCTTCAGCACACTTGCCTTGCAAACCATATGTTGACGCTCGGTGATCGTTTTTTTGTTGAAAAAATGAACTGGCCCGGTTTGGCGCACCGCGCAAAGGAAACTTCAATTTCAGAAAAAACCGGAAGATACAAGCGGAAAAAGCGTTTCGGCAAGTCTCTTGCAAACAAAGCGCCTGCTATGTTCATCAGTATACTCAAACGAAAATGTGAAACTCTTGGGCTCCCCGGAGTCGTTGAAGTCGATACGTTCCGCCTTAGAGCAAGCCAGTATAATCACCTTAGTGACACTTATGAAAAGAAGAGTCTTTCCGAACGGTGGAATTACATGCCGATTTCAGATGGCTCCGACAGCAGCAAAACAAAGCGGATTCAGCGCGATTTGTACTCTGCTTTCCTGCTGCAACACACGATACCGCAGCCTTGTTCTTTTGATAAAGAAGCACTGCGGATAGACTATCCGAATTTTGTCATTATGCATGATGCCGAGATTCATCGCTTGGAATCCCTTCCCAAAACGATCACAAGCATGGGTGTTCGGCGAAGTCATAGTTAACACTAATTCCGGTGCGGTTCGCACCAAAAAATCGGTCGATTGCCCGTCCGAAGCTGTCGTTAATGGCAACATAGGTTGCTTTGGCAGCAAAAGAGAAAGGGAAAATAGTCAGCGCAAGCCCTGATTCGCCCACGCTTGAAAAGCTATCTACCTTCTCGCAGCAAATTCGCAGTGCGCTGCATTGCTTTTCCGCAGTCGCAACCCGCGCGAATGCGCTGTGGCAAAGAAGCGTCTGCCCCGACTCCAGCGTGATGGTGTACTCAGTCGCAACCCGCGCGAATGCGCTGTGGCAAAGAACCGTGAAGAGTGTATGTTTATACTCTGGGGCAGTCGCAACCCGCGCGAATGCGCTGTGGCAAAGATAGCACAATACCGACAACACACACAATAAACAACCGTCGCAACCCGCGCGAATGCGCTGTGGCAAAGCAATCGGGACGGAATCGGGTTATTCCGCCATGATGGTCGCAACCCGCGCGAATGCGCTGTGGCAAAGCAGCAGAGTGTAGTGCTACTTTTTGTTTTTGAGCGTCGCAACCCGCGCGAATGCGCTGTGGCAAAGAAACGTGTTGCCGTCAAGCTCGGCTTCCAGCATCGTCGCAACCCGCGCGAATGCGCTGTGGCAAAGAAGCTCGTAAACAATGCAGCACCGACAGCGGCGGAGTCGCAACCCGCGCGAATGCGCTGTGGCAAAGTCCAAGCACAGCAGCGCAAAATACCCCGACAAGCCGTCGCAACCCGCGCGAATGCGCTGTGGCAAAGAACGTATCTCAATCGACAGCCCGCCGCAAGTGCAGTCGCAACCCGCGCGAATGCGCTGTGGCAAAGCTCTGACAGGATATAGTCGGCAATGTCACTTGCGTCGCAACCCGCGCGAATGCGCTGTGGCAAAGAAGACAGGCAAGAAGGAGTTGCGACGGCGAACGTGTCGCAACCCGCGCGAATGCGCTGAGGCAAAGAAACACGTTGCCGTGTCTGTTGCACTGGGATGGAGTCGCAACCCGCGCGAATGCGCTGTGGCAAAGATATCTGCGTTAATGTCCGTTTTGTGGTGCAACGTCGCAACCCGCGCGAATGCGCTGTGGCAAAGGACGTGACGCGACAGTTGACGTTCAGCCCCAGCGTCGCAACCCGCACGAATGCGCTGAGGCAAAGCGCAAGCATGACTGGCGGGATTTTTTGACGATGCAGTCGCAACCCGCACGAATGCGCTGAGGCAAAGATTTGCAAGTTGCAGAATATCATCATGGTTCGAGGTCGCAACCCGCACGAATGCGCTGAGGCAAAGGTCCTTCCAGTCTGCACGGCGGCGTGCTTGAAAACGAAGTTGTCGAGGACGGGGTTCCCGTGCAAAGGTATTGGATTAAGCTTTGATGTTTTGAAGTGAATTAAGTCTGAAAAGTACCGAAGCAATGCCGGCATCATCCGCCTCTTAGTGAAACAGCCGTATGCCCGAGCTTAAACTCAGCCGGTGAGCTTGATATTTCGACCCTCGGCTTTTTGCCGCCGCTGCAATGCGGCAGCATGCTTCGCCGCATTAAATTTCAGCCTTCCGCTTCATTTCCCGTTTATATGAGCTGCGGAAACGAAACGGAAGGCTCTGCATTTTTACTTCTCCGGTTCAGTCCTTCCAACCGAGATAGTTTTTATAAATAACACGGTGCGGAATGGAGTCGCCAAGCTGCGAGCTCTGCGAGCTGCATATGCTGAGAACAATTTCGTCCCAAGTTACCGTCGGATCGTTGACAAGAACATAGTTGTCATATTGTGTATACCTTGCTGCTTCCGACGGCGCATCACCCGTGAAATGCAGCAGATATTTATAGGTATCCCTGTTGCCTATGTATTCCGCCGTGCTTTCATGCCACCTCAGCACAAAAGTCTCGCCGTCGTATTCCAGCAAATTGAAGACCAACTGCGGGTACTTATCCTTATGCTGCTCGTACAGTTCGTCGCTTATGCCTTCTCTGCTCAGTGTGTAGTAATTTGCACACAGAACGATTGCGGGAGCGCCCTTGCTGACCTTTTCATAGAACGCATCCCATGTTTCTTTTCCGAAAACACAACCCTTGGTTTCGAAAACAACGGCATTCGATTTTTTCGCAAGTTCCAGAGCTTCATCTGCGGAGCAGACCGTTTCCAAAACCTGTTGGAGCCGCTGCTTTTCGCCGCTGTCAACGGCGGGAGCTTCCGTATGGCTTTCCGCTTGCTTTTCCGTCTGTTCCGGCTTGCCGGTGCACGCCGCAAACATTACAACCGACAAAACGGCCAGCAATAAACACACGATTTTTTTCATTTTATTCTCCTTTCATTAACCTGCATTTGTGAGCAGGGTATATATGATGATAATTATCAGCAGTCCGAACCCGACTGCGGAAAACGCTGTCATTTTCTTATACGAAAGAATGCTTTCAATTCTCGTTCGCACTTTTGCTCCTCCAAATGCCGAAACAAACAGGCTTTTGCTTTGAACGCAGTTCAAAAGGTCAAGTGCGTACTCCCTGCGCTCATCTTCACTGTACTTTGCTGTTGCGGCCTCATCGCACGCAAGTTCAAGATCCGAAAGGAACGCTTTTAAAAAAATCCATGAAAGAGGGTTGAACCAGTGAACTGCCGCCGTCAGAAAGCCTGCCAATCGCCAGAGATTATCCAGTCTGCGAATATGTGTTTTTTCATGTTGCAGAATATGTTTGAGTTCCGCTGCCGCAAACGACGTCGGCAAAACGATGCGCGGCCTGATAATGCCGTATACTGCGGGACTTTCCACTTTCGGAGACAGAAAAACATTCCCCTTGAGGTGAACGGCATCCCGAATTTCATGCTTTGTTGTTGAATAAAGTATTGTCAACGCAAGAATCAAAGCCAATGCCGAAATTATCCAAACCAATGATGAAATTTCAAACACCTTGCTCAGAATATTGACCTTATACGCAATGGGGAAATAGCTGTCTGCAAGCATTAGTGTGTTTGTTACGGAAAAGGCGATATCATCCGCGGGCTGATAAATCGTTACGGTTTTTGTTGTCAGTTGCGAAATCAGCGTCATCAGGCTGTATCGGCTGTTCAGGCCGAAAGGCACCCACATGCGCACAAACGGAATTATCCACAGAAATACGGAAAATCTGCGCGGAACGGCTTTAATCTTTCTTGCAGCCATAACGATAAGCCCCGTAACGGAAGCCGTTATGCTCATATTAACTATCCAATAGCAAAACTCTCCGAGCATGGTCGTCACCTTTTTTCAATCAATCGTCGAAGTTCGTCTGTTTCGCTCTCCGTAAGCTTTTCATCCTCCAACAAAGCTGAAAACAGTGCTTTGCGCGAACCGCCGAAAACCTTGTTGAGCAGGGATACGGCCTCCCTTTTTTGCATTTCCGCCCGAGTAACCGTCGGAGTGCAGATGAATCCGGGTTCGTCACGACGAATAAAACCTTTCGTTTCAAGTTTTTTTATGACAGTATAGGTTGTGTTCTTGTTCCACCCGATGGTGTCGGCAGCAATCAAACTGATCTCCTTTGCGGAAATCGCACCCCTTGCCCAAATTATTTCCATAACCTTCGCTTCACTGTCAAACAATTTTTCTCTCATTCTTTCGCCTCCGGACTATCTCTGTAGTCTATACTATCGCAATAGTCTGCAATTGTCAAGTTCTTTTTTTCAAAAAGGCCGAGCGCTTCCGACACTTTTTTGAATTTGTCATCAATTTCGGCTTCACCGTCCAAATGCAGAACCCTGCACGAAAGCTTTTTCTGCCACTGATCATGTCTTGCCTTGCTTCTGATTTCCGCACCGCCGCTGTCGTAGGATTTTGCCCATTCAAAAAACTCGACATGCTGTCGATACATATCCCCTCCCGGTTCAATGCGCGAACCGTAAATCGCCTGCTCTCTCTTCAGCAATCTTTCCATGCGCACACTCTGTTTCATTTCGATTCTTACAGCCAAAGTGAAACACGGAATCAACTCATCTCCCCAATCTGCAAGTGAACCGGATATAACGACATTTGCTGATTTATTGATATCATTTTTCATCAGTTCTATCCGCTCGTTCGCCGAACGTTTAAGCTTGAACGGAGGTTCCGTCGGAATCCAATAATATGTGTCCGTATCCATTAATGTATAACCCAATTCCGAACATATTTTTTTGCCAAGCGTTGTTGTGCCCGAACCGGAAGCTCCGAAAATATGAATTACGTTCTTCATTTTTAGTTTCTCCATCAGTAATACTTGCTGTGACTTTCTATTATGATAGCACAGCTTTTGAAACTTTTCAACACTTGTACAGCAAAAAACTTGTACAGCAAAAACCGCCGCATCAAAACTGTCCGATGCGGCGGTGTATTCTTTTAATAAGTGAACCCGTGTCAACAGAGCCCGCAGGAATCATGGGGTTATTCCCACTCAAGTCTTGGGCTTTGATTTAGGGTTATAAAATGCACTCTCGATACGCTTTTTGTCCAAATAATCCACGTATTTCGGGCTGTACATAGGTTCCTTACGAATTTTGTAGCCGTTTTGTAGCCAGCTATTTTATACGTACTAACCGTTCGCAACGACTTATTTTGAA
>OLOA01001780.1_pt1 | contig 20789 bp, 12 predicted proteins | sample 1672201 | NCBI WGS metagenome assembly OLOA01 (sample SAMEA3136658, study PRJEB25190) | human gut metagenome
CTCACGGGCGGCCGCGCCCTGGACGGCCGCAACGATAGCCCAAGCTTACGCCGTGAATCCCGCCACCGAAAAGGGACAGTTTCGCTCATATTCATGGGGACAGCAACAGCAGAGGAAGGGGACGGTTACACCTTGCTTACATTTCTTCTCGGGAAGGGACGTCCGGCGAGCCGATTCCCCCGGCTGCAACCGTCACTGCGACATCAACGTCTTTGCGACTTCCCGCCGATCCGCTTTCGGTACCCTTTTGGGAACGGCGGGGGCGCCCAAAGCGGAAGCGCAGGGCGGAAGTAGGACACACGTCAACGCAGGCGCCACAGGCCATGCAGTCGCCGGCGCGCACGATCGTATCCTCCCCCACCAGCGCCGGCGCGAGGATCTCGGGATCGGCGAGGCAAACGTGGGTGCACTTGTCGCAGTGGATGCAGGCGTCGTGATCAATGGCGACGTTCACCTGCCCCGCGCGCCCGAGCACTTGGAAGGTGCCGCCCAAGGGGCACAGCGCCCGGCACCACAGACGGCGGCTGACGAGCAGCTCAGCGATAATGATGGCCAAAAGCGTGCCCGCCCCGGCGAAGCCGCCGAACACGAGGCCCTTGTTCACCGCGCCGATGGGCGAAATCAGCTCGAAAATCGGGAAGCCCACGAGGGCCGACAGCAGCACCACTGCCGCCGCCACGCCGATCTTCGCGCGCCGCGGCACCGTGCGCTCGGGCACTTCAATGCCGAGCCGTCGACGAGCCGCATCCACGCCCTCGCCGACGAGGTTCACCGGGCACACCCAGCCGCAAAAGGCGCGCCCGCGCACGAGCCCGTAGACCACAACGATAAGCAGAGCGCCCGTAAGCGCCGATGCCGCCAGCAAGCCGCGCGACGCCGCCATCGCTTCCACGGCGCCCAACGGGTCGAACAACGGCACGCCGGCAACGCTCGAGGAGGACAGGCTGCCGAAGAACACGCCTTCAGCCGGCGTCGTCACTTCCCCGTCGCCGCCCGCGAACAGCCCCGCCAGCCCCCATCCGGCCAGCAGCGGCGGCAAGCAGAACAGCACCAGCATGCAACCCTGCACCACCCGCCGCACAACCGTTATCTTTCCCATAGACCGAGTCACAGGTCATTCCTCCCAACCAAGGCAATGATCAAAGGAGATACGGGGTGCCTTGACCGAGCGAGTTCCGCAGCGAACGAAACAGCCCAGTGGGCTGTTTCGCAGAGCGAGGACTGTCTGAGCGAATCAGGGTACCCCGCAGCCCCGCCCCAGGGGGAGTCGCAACAACACCGCCCCCAAATCGTCTTTCTCGCCCCCCAAGGCCGCCCCTTCGACGACGCCTACGCCGATAAGCTCGCCGCCGCCGACCACCTGCTGTTCATTTGCGGCCACTACGAGGGCATCGACGAGCGCGTTTACACCCTGGCCGACCACGTCATCTCGCTGGGGGACTACGTGCTCACCTCCGGCGAGCTGGCCTCCATGGTGGTCATCGATGCCGCGGTGCGCAAGCTGCCCGGCGTGCTGGGGGCGGCCGAAGGCCCCGTGGACGAGTCCTTCACCAGCGGCCTTCTGGAATATCCCCAGTACACACGCCCCGCCGACTTTCGCGGCATGGCGGTGCCCGAGGTGCTCACGAGCGGCAACCACGCCGCCATCGCGCGTTGGCGCCGCGAGCAGTCCCTCGCCCGCACGGCCGCCGCCCGCCCCGACCTCATTGCCGCCGCCGAGGCCGCGGGCCGCCTTACCCCCGCTGACCAGAAATTTTTGAAGTTGTTGGAACCAGCGTCAACGGGCGCGGTCGAAGGGGTATCATAGCGTTTCCGACAATTGTGAGCGCAGACGTGGAAGGGGCATCCCGAAGATGTACGACAACGGCTATGGGATCGACCCCTATGGCTACCAGCCGCCTCTTCACAAAGAGATTTCCAAAGGTGGGGCCCACGGCTTTCTGCGCACGGTGCTCTCCGTGCTCGTGCTCGTGGTTCTCGTGGTGCTGCTCTCCTGGGGGCTGCGCACCTTCGTCTTCCAAGCCTACGAAATCCCCTCCGGCTCCATGGAGGAGACCATCATGCCCGGCGACATGGTCTTCTCCGAGAAGATCACCTACTACGGCAGCGACCCGGCGCCCGGCGACATCGTCACCTTCCAAGACCCCGATCCGGAGCAGGGCGGCCGCATCCTCATCAAGCGCGTCATCGCCGTGGGCGGCCAGACCGTCGATCTGCGCGACGGCCGCGTCTATGTAGATGGCGTGCTGCAGGACGAGCCCTACACCCGCGGCGAGCCGTCCTACCCGCTGACGCCCTACTACGGGCTTACCATCGACTACCCCTACACGGTGCCCGAAGGCGGCCTGTGGGTCATGGGGGACAACCGCACCAATTCCCAGGATTCCCGTTACTTCGGCGCCATCAAGGAGTCGAGCGTCACGGGCAAGGCGATATTCATCTACTGGCCGCTGACCGACGTCGGCCCGCTGTAATTCGAGCAAAGGAGACCCATGGCACCAGACACTGCCGAGAAGGTCGGGAAGGCGACGCCCCCCACCTTCCAAGACGTCATCATGAACCTGCAGCGCTACTGGGCGAGCACCGGTTGCGTGGTGCTGCAGCCCTACGACAACGAGGTGGGTGCCGGCACGAACGCCCCGGCCACCACGCTGCGCTCGCTGGGGCCCGACACCTGGCGCACCTGCTACGTGCAGGGCTGCCGCCGTCCCACCGACGGCCGCTACGGCGAGAACCCCAACCGCGGGCAGTTCTACTACCAGTTCCAGGTGCTCATCAAGCCCTCGCCGGACAACATCCAGGATCTGTACCTGGGAAGCCTCGAGGCCATCGGCATCGATATCTCGGCCCATGACGTGCGCTTCGTGGAAGACGACTGGGAGAGCCCGACGCTGGGCGCCTGGGGCCTGGGCTGGGAGATCTGGATCGACGGCATGGAAGTGACCCAGTTCACCTACTTCCAGCAGGTGGGCGGCTTCGAGTGCGACCCGGTGCCCGTGGAGATCGCCTACGGCCTGGAGCGCCTCACCATGTTCGTCCAGGGCGTCGACAACATGTACGACATCGTGTGGGCCCGCGGCGACGACGGCGTGGTGTTCACCTACGGCGACGTGTACCTGGAGAACGAGCGCGAGTACTCCGCGTTCAACTTCGAGGTGGCCGACACCGAGTTCCTCTTCCAGGAGTTCGCCGATCGCGAGGTGGAGTGCCTGCGCACCCTGAAGGCGTCGCTCCCGCTGCCGGCCTACGACTCGGTGCTGAAGTGCTGCCACGCCTTCAACCTGCTCGACGCCCGCGGCGTCATCTCCGCCACCGAGCGCATGGCCTACATCCTGCGCGTGCGCACGCTCGCCAAAGCTTGCTGCGCGTCCTACATGAAGAACGTCGTGGGAATGGACGTGGACCCCTCCGATTTGGACGCCCTGCTCGCCGACGTGCCCGACCCGCTGGCGAAGCCGGCTGTCGAGGAAGCCGCCGACGTCGTGCCGGCGTGCCCCGAGCCCGCCTCCGGCGGCGGGTGCCCCGGCGCCGCGGCCGCTGCGGGCGATCGCTCCGAGCGCGCCTTCGAGTTCGTGACCATCGCCGAGGACGCCGTCTCCGCCCCGTCCGAGTCGTCCGATCCGTCCGAGAAGGAGGCCTAGAAGATGTCCGATACCGCAACCCTCGCCTTCGAGATCGGCACCGAGGAGATCCCCGCCTTCGATTTGAAGCGCGCCACCGAGCAGCTGGCCGAGCTCGTGCCCGCGGCTCTGGATGCCGTGCGCATCCCCCATGGAGAGGTGGCCATCTACACGAGCCCGCGCCGCCTCATCGCCATCGTGACCGACGTGGCCGCCCGAACCGAGGCTTTGGAAGAGGTCTTCCGCGGGCCCGCCGCCAAGATCGCCTTCGACGAGGCGGGCAACCCCACCAAGGCCGCCATCGGCTTCGCCCGCGGCAAGGGGCTCGACGTGGACGCGCTCGAGCGCCGCGACGAGAACGGCACCGAGTACGTCTACGCCGTGCGCCAGGTTCCCTCCCAGGATGTGGCGGCCCTGCTGCCCGAGGTGCTGCGCGGCGTCATCGACGGCATCTCCTGGCCGAAGTCCTGCCGCTGGGGCACCACGACCGAGATGTTCTCGCGCCCGGTGCGCTGGCTGGTGGCGCTTCTGGGTAACACGGTGATTCCCGTGGAGTACGCGGGACTCGTTGCCGATCGCGAGACGCGCGGCCATCGCTTCCTGGCCCCCGGCCCGCACACCGTGGCCTCGGCCGACGACCTCGTGTCCGTGGTGGAGGGCGCCTACGTCGTACCCACCCAAGAGGCCCGCGAGGCGGTCATCCGCAAGGGCGTGGCGGCCATCGAGGCGGCCACCGGCTTCACCGCCGATTTGCCGGCCAAGACGCTCACCGAGGTCATCAACCTCTCCGAGTACCCCACCCCCATGGTGGGCACCTTCGACGAGGAGTTCCTGAAGGTTCCCGAGGAGATCATCGTCGACGCCATGCTCATGCACCAGCGCTACTTCCCGCTGTACGACGCCGACGGCAAGCTCACCAACAAGTTCATCATCGTCTCCAACGGCGACCCGGCCCATGAGGACACCATCGTCGACGGCAACGAGCGCGTGGTGGCCGCCCGCCTCTACGACGCGAAGTTCTTCTACGACGAGGATCTGAAGATGCCGCTGGATGCCTACGTCGATCGCCTCGATGAAGTGGTCTTCCAAGAGGCGCTGGGCACCATGCGCGACAAGACCGCTCGCGTGGTGAAGCTGTCGGCCCGCATCACGTCGGCCGCCGGCATCGAGGCCGCCGAGATGCGCGACATCGCGCGATCCGCTTACCTGGCCAAGGCCGACCTGGTGACGAGCGCCGTCATCGAGTTCACGAGCGTCCAGGGCATCATGGGCAGCTACTACGCCACCGCCGCCGGCGAGCCGCCTCGCGTGGCCCGCGCCATCGCCGAACACTATCGCCCGCGCTTCTCTGGCGACGCCATTCCCACCGACATCATCGGCCAGGTGGTGGCGCTCTCCGATAAGATCGACACCATCTGCGGCCTGTTCGCCGTGGGCCAGGCGCCCACCGGCTCCTCCGACCCCTTCGCGCTGCGCCGCGCCGCCTTGGGCGTGCTGGCCATCCTGGAGGAGACGGGCCTGCCGATCAGCCTGGTGGAGACCATCGACGGCTCGCTCATCATCTACCGCGAGGCCGGGCTTCAGTTCGACAACGCCGAGGTGCGCCGCGAGATCATCGACTTCTTCATCACCCGCGAGAAGGTGGCCCTGCGCGATGCCGGCGTGAAGGCCGACACCATCGACGCCGTGCTCGCCTGTGGCATTGAGGAGCCGATCGTGCTCGCCCGCCGCGCCCGCGCTCTGGAGGCCGCCCGCACCGAGAACCCGCAGGTCTTCGACGACTTGGCCACCGCCTTTGCCCGTGCGAACAACCTGCGCGAGATCGGCCTGGGCACTGGCTACAAGAAGACCGAGCTCACCGCGGTGGAAACGGCGCTCGCCGAGGCTGTGGCCACCGCCGAGGGCGACGTGGCCGCCGCTCTCGCCGACGACCGCTACGCCGACGCGCTTGTGGCCCTGGCGGCCCTGCGCGCGCCGGTGGACGAGTTCTTCGACACCACCATGGTCATGGACGAGGATCCGGAGGTTCGCGCGAACCGCCTGAAGCTCTTGAACCGCTTCGCCAACGTCTTCGCCCACGTGGCCGACTTCTCCCAGATGGCGAAGAAATAATGCATAACAAGACGCCGGCTGAACGCGCGGCTCGCGTGCCCACCATCCACATCATCTCCGATTCCATCGGCGAGACGGCCCAGGTGGTGGCGCGCGCTGCCGCGGCCCAGTTCGGCGTCACGAGCCCGCACCTCGAGATCTTCTCGAAGGTGAAGAGCTTCGAGGAGGTGCGCGGATACCTGCTGGAACATGCGCGGCACCACGAGGAGGTGCTCGGCGACGACCGCATGCTCGTGATGTACACGCTGGTCAACGCTGATATCCGCGAGCCTTTGCAGGGCTTTCTGGCCGAGCATCCCAACATTGTTGCGGTGGACGTGCTCACGGCTGCCGTCGCCGCCGTCTCCGAGATGAGCGGCATGGAGCCGGTGGGCAAGCCCGGCATGCTGCGCGTGGTGGACCACAACTACTTCAAGCGCATCGGCGCCCTGGAGTTCACCATCGCCCACGACGACGGCCAGAATCCCGAGGACCTCACGAAGGCCGACATTGTGCTTCTGGGGGTCTCGCGCTCTTCCAAGACGCCGCTTTCCATCTACCTAGCCCAGCAGGGGCTGAGGGTTGCCAATGTGCCGCTGGATCCTACCACCGAGCCGCCCTCGCAAATCTACGATGTCGATCGCACGCGCCTGTTCGGCCTCATGATCACGCCGGAGGTGCTGCTGGACATCCGGCGCAAGCGCATCAAGAAGGCGGCGGGGAAGGCCGGCGGCGGCCAGTTCGCCATGCTCGCGAAGAACTACGCCGATCCGGAGTACATCTACCGCGACCTGGAAGCCAGCCGCGCCCTCATGCGCCGGCTCGGCTGCATCGTCGTGCACACCGAGGGCCGCGCCGTCGAGGAGACCGCCCAGGAAATCCTCCGCTACTACGAGCGCAGCCACCCCTCCAATACCGACATCATCGACTAGCTGCAGCGGTTCCGCCCCCGGCCGGCTGCTCGACTTTGTTCCCAATGCTGGTCAAAAAAGTGGCGGAAACTGCCTTTGCGGAGGCTTTGAGGGCAGGTTCTGGCCAAAAAGGAGCCGCTGGCTGCATCAGCTTCACGCTGGGCTCAATCGGAGTACTAATCGCGCGCTCCTGAACAGGGAAAACTCCAATCTGCTATAGAGCTCTTTTCGAAAAAACAAGGTAGTGGGCAAAATAAGGGCGATAGCTGCCAGCTAGCGTGGCATTTTTGGCCAAAAGAATTCATGAGGCGCGCCAGAGGATCCTGATTTGTCGGTCGCGCTCTGCTGCATGTGTTGCCGAGCACGCTCCTCTTGTGTCTCGTCGAGCCCTGCGCGCCTTGCTGCTCGCGCCCCGCCGCAAGCTTCGTCGAGCGCACCCCGCTGCGGATCCAGATATCTTTCAGAGCAATTGCGTGGAATGCCGTGAATGTGCGGATCTTGTGCAGTGGGTGCTCGCCGAAGAAGAGCAACGAGAAATTTGTTCCTGAAGTATTTTGCGTTTTGGGAACGGCACGACGATCGGCTTGCGTGGTTGTTGATAACTCCCCTCATGTGACCTCGTGCTTTGAAAACTTCAACGCAATGTCTCGTTTCATTCCCGATGGAGTCCCGACTGGCGCCGGGGATGACGGCAAAATGCACCCCTAGTCAATTGCCTGCTTCTGGCATAGAGTACGCGGAACACTTTCCTCTCGCCCGTTGCGTCGGATCGCTCAAGCTGCGCGCTGCGGAGGCGAAACGAAGCGAGAGGCGGTTGTTCAAACGATGGGAAGGGGAGGTTCATGCGCGTTGCTCTCTACGGCGAGTCGGCATTCGCCTACTATCTCGTTGCGGGCGATGCGCCTTCTGCGGTGGCGCCCCCCAGCGTCCTTGATAAATCCTGCTACCCTACGCAGGCTACCCTGGACTATGTGCGTGAGCGAATGCCTTACCTTACGCGCCCCGTGCATTGCTTGGTTCCTAAGTGGGAGCGCTGCACCCTCGATGATGTGCATCTGCATGGCTCGTCGTATCCCTATCGATCGGGATCCTTTTTGCGCATCGATCATGGCGTTATTGTTTCGTGTCCCGAATTATGCTTTCTTCAGCTGGCCCAGAGCCTCGATCTTCTCCCGCTGATTCAAGCGGGATGCTTTCTGTGCGGGACTTTCGGCCTCGATCCCTCGGTGCCGTCGGGGCTTATGGGACGAACCCCGTTGACAAGCCCTCGACGCATCGGCGCCTATCTCGAGCGATGCCCAGGTCACGATGGCCTTGCACGTGCACGGGAGGCTCTGCGGTTTGTCTGTGCCGAGGCAGCATCGCCGCCTGAAGTGTTCATGCGACTTGTGCTCGGACTCCCAGCACGGTTGGGCGGTTTCGGATTGAGCGGGTCGGTGATGAACAGGCGCATTAAGCCGTCGAAGCGGGCAAAAGCGCTTGCTGGACGGGAGAGCTTGGTTCCAGACCTGTATTTGCCGGACTGCAAGCTCGACATTGAATTCGATTCGAATGCCGAGCATCTTACGGCGCGCCAGGCGACGCTTGACGCGACAAAGCGCATGGCGCTGGAAAGTGACGGCCTGAAGGTAATCACCGTTACAACTTCGCAGTTGGCCAGCGCTTCGGCTATGCGCCACGTCGCCCAGGAGGCGCACGCAAGACGAGGCACGCGATTACGCTTGCGCTGCAAGAACTTCGCATTAAGGCAAAAACGACTCTATCAGCTGAGATGGTCCATGGACGATTATCTCGACGAGGGGTGGGTTGCGGCGCAGCGGTCTTGCTGTCGGTCAAGCGCGCTGCACGTAGAGGTGTTTTAGCGGGGGTGCCCAGCCACGGGCTCTGATCGCTAGCGTTGCTCGGGTACTTTCTGGACAAAAAAGCATTGCGAACTGGCAGTTAAGACGGGAAAATTGACCACTGTCTTCAGCTGGGAAAAGAAGGGTTATCAAAAGGCCAGGTCACGGGCTTGTGGTAGAGGACGGAGATGCGATTTGCGCGTCGCTTTTGCAGCTGAGGAATGCTTTTTGGCCAAAACCCACGAAGATGGCTTGCCAAAATGCAGTCAGCGCCACTTTTTTGGCCCGTGATGCAGTTAACGCCGATTTTCTGGCCGTGGAGGGCTTGCATCGAAATGCGGCTGTATGCCACTGTGTCTATTTCCTAGACTGTCCAGACTGTCGTGTGCCGCTGTGCTCGTTGTCCAGAGTGTTTTTCCTGCTGCGTTTCTTGAGCGCCATTGTCTCGGGCGAATGATGCACCATCGGCAGATGAGCGGGGAGAGTTGGGGTTGCAAACGACCGCTTGTGAGATTTTGGGGTACTGCGGCCTGATGGGGGAGGGGAATCGCGAAATAGGCGAGATTATCCCTTATAATTGAAGCCAACTTGTTTCGTTTCGGTGCTCAGGCAACAGGGATGCCCGCGACTCGGGGATGTTCGCGACGTTCGGGATATCCACGATGCTCGGGGATGCCCGCGATGTGCCTGCGGCTAAGCTCGGAACGAAGCGGGGCGCCTTGTCCGGCTCGGCTGGCATGGCGGGAAAGGCAGCTGCGGCAATCGCGCGCTGTCGGCAGGGGCGCTCGCGTCGCCGCGAAGGCGAAGCGGGGCGCATCGGCCGGCGTCGCGGGCGGGGTTCGCGGTAAGGCAATCGCGGCGCGCACAAGGGGCGTCGCTTAAGCTTTAAGGAGAAGTAAGGTGACAGAAGCAGTGAAGCGCGTCTACGCCTTCGGCAAGGACGCCAACGGGAACAATGTGACCGAGGGCAACACCGAGATGAAGTGGGTGCTCGGCGGCAAGGGCGCGAACCTCGCCGAGATGGCCAACATCGGGCTGCCGGTGCCTCCCGGATTCACCATCACGTGCCAAACCTGCATGGAGTACGCCAACGCCGGCAACGTGTGGCCGGAAGGCGCGCTCGACACCATCGCCGAGTACCGCGCCGACCTGGAGGAGCGCATGGGCAAGCGCCTCGGCGACGCCGAGGACCCGCTGCTCGTGTCCGTTCGCTCCGGCGCCCCCTTCTCCATGCCCGGCATGATGGACACCGTGCTGAACCTCGGCCTTAACGACGAGTCCATCAACGGCCTCATCAAGCAGACCGACAACCCGCGCTTCGCTTGGGACTCCTACCGCCGCTTCATCCAGATGTTCTCCAACGTCGTGATGGGCCTCGACGGCGATCTGTTCGAGAACGCCATCGTCGCCATGAAGAACGACCGCGGCGTCGCCTCCGACACCGATCTGACTGCCGAGGACCTGCAGGAGCTCGTCGACGAGTTCAAGGCCATCTTCGCTGAGAACGTCGACGGCGAGGCCTATCCGTCGCTCGTCGTCGATGGCGCCGTTGCCTTCCCGCAGGATCCCATGGTGCAGCTGCAGCTGGCCATCGAGGCCGTCTTCGGTTCTTGGAACAACCCGCGCGCGGTCCTCTACCGCCAGAAGGAGAAGATCGCCGACGATCTGGGCACCGCCGTCAACGTGCAGTCCATGGTGTTCGGCAACAAGGGCGACACATCCGCCACGGGCGTGGCCTTCACCCGCAACCCCGCCAACGGCGAGCGCGAGTTCTACGGCGACTACCTGGTGAACGCCCAGGGCGAGGACGTCGTGGCCGGCATCCGCAACACGAGCCCCATCGCCGATCTGAAGACCGTCGAGGGCTTGGAAGAGGCCGGCGCCCAGCTCGAGGAGATCTTCGACGTGCTGGAGAACCACTTCCGCGATATGTGCGACATCGAGTTCACCATCGAGCAGGGCAAGCTGTGGATGCTGCAGACGCGCGCCGGCAAGCGCACCGCAGCGGCCGCCCTGCGCATCGCCATCGAGATGGAGAAGGAAGGCCTCATCACCAAGGAAGAGGCCATCATGCGCGTGGCCCCCGACCAGCTCGACCAGCTGCTGCACCCGCAGTTCGACAAGAACGCCACCTACGACGTGGTGGCCCGCGGCCTGAACGCCTCCCCGGGCGCCGCGGTGGGCGAGGCCGTCTTCTCCGCCGCCGACGCCGTGGCCGCCGCCGAGGCCGGCCGTAAGTGCGTGCTCGTGCGCTGGGAGACCAACCCCGACGACCTCGCCGGCATGATCGCCGCCGAGGGCATCCTCACCTCCCATGGCGGCAAGACCAGCCATGCAGCCGTCATCGCCCGCGGCATGGGTGCGCCGTGCGTGTGCGGCGTGGAAGCGCTGAAGATCGACGCGGCCAAGAAGGAGGCCGCCATCGCCGGCACTGATCTGGTCATCCGCGAGGGCGACATGATCTCCATTGACGGCACCACGGGCATCGTGGTCTTGGGCGCGGTGGATCTGGTCATGCCCGAGCTCACCGGCGACTTGGACACCATCCTGGAGTGGGCCGACGAGGTTCGCACCCTGGGCGTGCGCGCCAACGCCGACAACCCCGAGGACGCCCAGCTCTCCCGCGACTTCGGCGCCGAGGGCATCGGCCTTTGCCGCACCGAGCACATGTTCCTGGGCGATCGCAAGCAGATCATCCAGACCTTCATTCTGAACGACGACGAGCTCATCCGCGAGAAGGCCGTCGCCGATCTGTTCGAGGCCCAGGTGGGCGACTTCTACGGCATGTTCAAGGCCATGGACGGCCTGCCGGTGATCGTGCGCCTGCTCGACCCGCCGCTGCACGAGTTTTTGGAGAGCCCGCGCGAGCTGGCTGTTGAGATCGCCAAGATGGAGGCGACCGGCGCCGCCCCCGACGCCATCGCCGAGAAGCGCGACCTGCTCGAGAAGATCGACGGCTTCGCGGAGCAGAACCCGATGCTCGGCATGCGCGGCTGCCGTCTGGGCATTGTGTATCCCATCCTCCCCGAGATGCAGGTGCGCGCCATCGCCACGGCCTGCGCTCGTCTACAGAAGGAAGGCTTCTCGCCGAAGCCCGAGATCATGATCCCGCTCGTGTCCGTGCTGCCCGAGCTCGCGAAGCTGCGCGGCGTGGCCGAGGCCGTCATCGCTGACGTGTCCGCTGCGGAGGGCGTCGAGCTGGATATCCCCGTTGGCACGATGATCGAGCTGCCGCGCGCGGCCGTCACCGCCAACGAGATCGCCACCGAGGCCGACTTCTTCTCCTTCGGCACCAACGACCTCACCCAGACCACCTTCGGCTTCAGCCGCGACGACGTGGAGGGCGAGTTCGTCCCGCAGTACCTCAACGAGCACCTGCTGCCGTACAACCCCTTCGCCACGATTGACGCCGGTGTGGCGAAGCTCGTGGAAATGGGTGTGGCGCTGGGGCATGAGGGCAACCCCGATCTCGTCTGCGGCGTCTGCGGCGAGCACGGCGGCGACCCGGAGAGCATCCACACGTTCAACCGCATCGGTCTGGACTACGTGAGCTGCTCGCCCTATCGCGTGCCGGTGGCCCGTCTGGCCGCTGCCCAGGCAGCCATCAAGCAGCGCTAGGCGTCTGCTGAACAAGCTTGAGTCCCGAGGGCCGCTCCGCACGACGGGGCGGTCCTCTTTTGCTTGACAGCGCGAACGAGGGCGCTATAATCGCAACTGAAATGGCAGGTGGACACCTTGGGTAGGACGGCCGCCTCTCATTGTCACATTACGTGAAGAGGGGCCGTTCCGCTGCTGGTGGGACGGCTCTTCTACTCTTTTCTTCGACTCAAAAGGTCTACCGTCAAGCGTATGAGCTCAATTACTATTAAGCAGAACGCGAATAGCTCTTGCAAAGAAACCATGGTAGCTCCTTCCGAAGAAGAGGCGACCACACCACCTGCCACGATTAATATAGCACAATAGTATCATGCACGAAAGTGCTAATATGAAAGATATGACATGAATCTTGATTTGGGGAACCTGCCGCGGACGATCTGGGTTGAGAAGAGCGAGGGAGGGCCCGTGGTGGGGTTCGTGGACCAGCGGCTTCTGCCAGATGATCTGGCTCTTGTGCGCACCGCGGACTGGCGCGAGGTCGTGGATGCCGTGAAGACGCTGGCCGTTCGCGGCGCGCCGGCTATCGGCGTGGCGGGGGCGGCGGCGGTGATGCTGGCCGCCTTCGAGTGCGCGGCGGACGAGAGCGCCGCCAACCTCGTGAGGCAAGGCGATCCGGAGGCAGGTGGCGGTTTCGGGAGGGAGGGCGCTCGTGCCGATTTCGACCGTCGCTTGGAAGAGGCTGCCCGCGTGATCACCGGGGCGCGGCCGACGGCGGTCAACTTGTCCTGGGGCGTGCGCAGGGCCGTGGAGGCGGCCCAGGAGGCCCGCAGCGCCGGCAAGACGGCCGCAGAGGCGGCCGAGGCGCTCTACGGGCTCGCAGGGGCCCTCATTGCCGAGGACGAGGCGGTGAACCGCCGTATCGGCGCCCATGGGGCCATGCTGCTGCGCGAGATTGCGGATAAACGGGACGGGAGGGGAGACGCCCCGGAGGCCTCCCATGGCATCGACGGCTCTTCGCGCGTGGCCGCACCTGTTCGGCGGCAGGGTCTCAACATCCTCACGCACTGCAACGCGGGCAGCTTGGCGACGGCTTTCTACGGCACGGCGCTCGGCGTTGTTTATGCGGCTGCGCAAGAAGGGCTTATCAACCGCGTCTATGCCGACGAGACGCGCCCGGTGAACCAGGGGGCGCGCCTGACGGCGTGGGAGTTGGCGCGCGCTGGGGTGCCGGTGACGCTGCAGTGCGACGATATGGCGGCGTCGCTTATGGCCGAGGGGAAGGTGGATGCCGTGATCGTCGGGGCCGACCGCATCGCCGCCAACGGGGATACGGCCAACAAGGTGGGCACCTTGGGGCTGGCGATCATGGCTCGTCATTTCCAAATTCCGTTTTATGTGGCTGCCCCAAGAAGCACCATCGATTGCATAACGAAGACAGGCGACGACATCTCCATTGAGGAGCGCGATTCGTCCGAGGTGCTCGCCGAACCCCTCTTCGGCGTTACGGTGCGCAACCCGGCTTTCGATGTGACGCCCTACGCCCTCGTCACGGCCATCATTACCGAAGATGGGATTTGGAAGCCCCTTGAACTCTAGAACCCTATAGACAACATAACATTATATGTAATAGTACGTCCCATAGAGAACGGCGCAGTGGGGCGAGGCCTCGTCGCGGCAGTAAGGGAAGGCTATGATCACACTGGCGGCCGCCTCTCAAAAGGGCGGCGTTGCGAAGGCGACGACCAACTTGGCCATCGGGGCGAAGCTGGTCGAAGACGGGGCGCGGGTGCTCTATATCGACCTCGACCCCCAGATGAACCTCTCCACCACGCTGAAGGCTCAGACAGGCGGCGTTCTGTCGTCGCTTGACGTGCTCACGGGCGAGGCGGGCGTGGCCGCTGCGGCGCAGACCATCGATGGCTACGATGCCGTGCCGGCCAGCCGCCTGAACGGGAAGGCCGACGACCTCATGCCCTCGGTGGGGAAGGACTACCGCTTGCGCAAGGCGCTGGAGGCCGTCTCCGATCGCTATGACTTCGCGATCCTCGACACGCCGCCGGCGCTCGACACGCTCACGGTGAACGCGCTCACGGCGGCCTCCTGGGTAGTCATACCCGCTCAGGCCGATGCCTATTCCCTGGACGGCGTCACCGATTTGGCGGCCACCATCCAGGCCATCCGCGAGTACACCAATCCCGATCTCAAGATAGCCGGCATCCTGCTGATGCGCTACAACCCGCGCACGCCCATATCGAAGATCATCCGTGAGGACGCCGAGGCGATGGCGGCCGAACTCGATACCAAGGTGTTCCGCGCCTGGATTCGCGAGGCCACCGTCATCAAGGAGTCCCAAGCGGTGAAACAGTCACTTTTCGCGTACGCCCCCTCGGCGAAGGTGGCCTACGACTACCGGTTCTTCATCGAGGAGCTGCTGGAGGACATCAATGGCTAAGAAGGATCTGCGCGCCCAGATGGATGCGGCGCGCGCGGCAGCCGCCTACATCGGCGCCGCCCAGGAGGATCTGGCGGCGCCCGAGAGGGGGATCTCCCCTTCGGGCAGCTCGGCGAGATCGTCCGAGAAGGACGGCGCGAAGGCGGCGCCGAGACGGTCGCGAACCCATGAGGTGAGAAGCGCCTCCCTTGATGTGACCCAGGCCGCCGCGATGCCCGATTTTTTCGCCGAGGACTATACGGAAGAGCCTCGGTGCGAGGCAATCCCATCGGTCTCCTACGGCATCGCCTCGGTGCTAGCGGCATCTGACGCGGCGGGGACGGCCGAGGCCGCCGATGCGGCGGGGATGGTCGAGGCCGCCGATACGGCGGGGATGGTCGAGGTCGCCGGTGCGGCGGGGACGGCCGAAATCGCCGGTGCGGCGGGGACAACTGAGACCGCCGATGCGGCGGCTGCTGCGGTGGAGGATGCGGACGCGCCTTCCCGGGCCGCCGGCGCGTCTAGGGCCGCTGCCCGTACGCGCAAGCCGCGCAAGAAAAGCGTTGAGGCCGAGCCGCCGGTCCAAGCCGGAGAGGGGACGAGCGGACGTATGACCGCTCAGGTGCGGGTGCCCATGACGGCCGAGCAGAGAGAACACGCCGACCTTTTGGCGTCGGTCATGAAGATCACGCGAGCCGAGGTTATGCGCCAGGCCCTTGACGAGTACTGGGAGAGCCACAAGTCCGACCTTCAGGCGGCAGTCGCGGCCTACGAGGCGCTCATCAAAAAGCTCATGAAGTAAAACCGCTCGCCCTCGATTGAAAAGAGGGGCGGATCGCTTCGTTTGCGCCAAGGTTGAAGCACCCGACCAACGGATTCGAATGCTGAGTCCGTTGGTCGGGTTTTTTGCACGGAAATCTCCTCGACGAAAAAATTTTTCCGAAGTTTCTCCTCTGTTACCTAGCAAGGGCCAGGACGTTGAGCTCGCCCAGTGGTTCTACCTTGAGGGCACGGGTACCGTGGCCGAGGTGACCGAGGGCGAAGGCGAGGCGAAGCGCACCTACAGCAAGGTGACTTTCACCGCTGCCAACGTTGTGAACAACAAGGGCACCGAGCTGCGTCCCGCCAAGACGTTCACCGGCGAGGAGTACTACGAGATCGAGCTGGTGCGCGACGACGCGAACGCGGTCGTGGGCGCCTGGATCAAGAACCCGGCCTTCGGCGACAAGGTCACCGAGACTGTGACCGACGAGGCCTCCGGCACCACGGCCACCGTGGTCACCGGGCATACCGGCTTCTACACCATGAAGACCGACGCCGATGGCGCCTTCGCCTTCAACGACGACAACACCGCCGGGCTTCTGCCCTACGTGCAGTTCGACACCAACGGCAACCCGGTGGCGGCCGGCGATGCCGCGGCTACCGACGACACCCTGGCCATGGCGTCCTACCGCCTGCCCGAGCCGAACCTGCCCGAGGGCCACGTGCTCACGGTGTTCCACAACGGCGACAAGAGCTCCTCGCCGGTGTGGGCCACCAACGCCGACTCGGATGCCAAGCGCGACATCCACCGCTCGGCCATGGTGGACGGCTACGACACGGCCATCGTGACGAGCTACCCGCAGTTCGCCGCTACCGACAAGAACGGCGCCATCACCGGCGCCGATGGCAAGCCTGTGGAGCAGGACGACAAGGGCCTGGCCGAGAAGACTGGCTTCATCGTGACCGCCAACTCCTCCACGCCGGCCGCCAACACCCCCCTACACCTTCTCTATGGAAGGCGTGACCTACGACGTGGCCAACCAGGTGTCCAAGCGCGAGCACGTGAACACGGGTCTCTTCAAGGCGCCTACCTCCCAGATCACCGGCATCGTGTGGGACGACACCGAATCCGACGACAACACGGCTCCCGATGGCGTCCGCGCCGATGACGAGCAAGGGCTTGTCGGCGAAACGGTGCTTGCCACCCAGTGGCACTACGTGCCCAAGGGCGCCGCGGCCTTCGCCCAGATCAAGACCGGCGATGACGCTGGTCTCGTGGAATGGGTCGCCGCTGACGGCACCAAGTCCACCGACGATACGGCCAAGGCGTCTGCCGTGGGTGCCTGGGTGCAGAACATCGGCTTCGGTTCCGACTGGGTGACCACCAAGGCCACCATCGTCAAGGATCCGACCGACATCACCGACCAGGGCAAGGTCGTCTGCATCCCGGTTGTGAGCAACGGCGAGAACCGTGCCGATGCCCGCAACAAGATGGGCGTGGTGGCCGTGAAGACCTATGCGGCCGGAGGTGCCCAGAAGGTCGTGGCCGACGCGAAGGAGGCCGCCGGCTACAAGCTGGTGGACGTGGTCGACGGCGAGTACGTCTTCGACAACCTGCCCACGGCCGTGGTGGTGCTCGACGCCAACAGCGGCATCGACGAGTACTTCCTTGCCGCCTACCGCGTGGAGCTGGCGGCCCCCAAGAACTACCTGAAGAGCGGCTACGTGAAGGGCGAGCGGGACCCCTGGCACATCACCACGCCGCATCAACCCGTAAGCTTCGCCGACGCTGACGCGACCGCCAAAGGGCTCGCCGTCGACTCCGACGTGCCCGGCACCAAGGCGGGCGTGGCCGGCAACGCCGATGAGCTCGACATCACCGATGGCGCCATCAAGGCCCTGTACCAGAGTTGGCCCATCCAGCACCGCTACGCGGCAGACGGCTCGGTGCGCGCCAACGACGGCCAGGTCATCCTGGCCGAGGTGAACAACGGCAAGACTGATGGCATCCAGGCCAGCTTCGCCGACATCCCGGTATCCAACGCCATGGACACCGCCGATGCGGCCACCTACCAGTGGACGCATCCGGTAGTGACCGAGGTGGCCGGCGACGTGGGCGAGATCGCTCCGGCCTACCGCGCCATCGGCGGCTACGTGTGGAAGGACAACGACTACAAGGACGGCATCTACAACCTTATTCCCGGCACTTACGAGGATATGGTCAACACTGGCATGACCATCGAGCTGAAGAACCCCGAGAAGCAGCCGGTGCCCGATCGCCCGACGAGGCTGTACCTGCGCCAGTGGTACTACGATCCCGACCGCACCAACGGCGGCAACGCGAACCCCGAGGCGGACGCCCCGGCCGACCACTGGTTCCCGGTGCCCCAGGGCGCGTTCACGGAGTACGGCAACGATCGCGACTGGAGCCCGACCGAGACGACCAAGGCGCCCTTCTACTACAAGACGGTGACCACCCGCAACAAGAGCGTTACCGGCAAGGAAGCGGACAGCTACTACCAGTTCGACGACCTGCCCGTGCGCGTGTTCATCGACGGCAAGGAGTACCTGGCCGGCTACACCGTGGCCATCCGCGGCAACGCCGACTTCAAGCCGGGCAACTACGAGGTGCAGACCTCCGACTACCCGGTGAAGAACAAACTTGCTGCCCCGAACTACCTGGTTGATCAGTGGAGCTCCAAGGGCAAGGCCAACGTGCGCGGCACCTCGTCGTTTGCCTACCGCTACGGCCCCGAGACCTTCCCGCTCGTCCGCAGCCAGAAGTTCAGCTCCAACGGCGACATCCATACCATGGACTCCGTCATCGTGCTGGCCGGCTCCACCACCGCCGATGCCAAGGGCGCCCGCACGGGCAGCACGCCGTATGTGGTGAACTCCGCCGAAAAGAACGGTGATGCGCCGCTGGCCTCCTTCGATCTGGCCTTCGGCAAGAACGAGACCCGCATGAACGGCGGCTACATCGTGCCGCCCTCCGCTCCCATTGAGGGCTACATCTGGGAGGATGCCAACTACGACGGCATCCGCCAGGAGGATGTCTACGATAAGGACGGCAACCTCGTCTCCGAGGGCGAGCGCGGCATCGGCGGCGTGCGCATCCGCCTGACCAAGTACTACCTGGACGACACGGACAAGACCGGCGGCCCGGACGGCACGTGGAAGCGCACCTACAGCCTCGACGAGGACGGCAACCGTGTGCTCGACCCGTACTATCCCTTCACCACCTCCTACGGCACCGACCCTGAGGAGGATCTGGAGCTGGGCCAGTACCGCACCGACCTTGTGCCCACGAGCTTCAAGAAGCCCGATGCCCAGAAGCTGGGCGAGGCGAGCGACCGCGAGTATCTGTGCGGCTACACCGTAGCCGTGGCCGACACCAACCCGGCCGACCTCTACCAGCAGGTGCCTAACGAGGCCATCGCCGGCTACACCCTGACCCGTCCGCACGTCGCGGGCGACCTGGACGACGTGGTGGCGGCGGGTGACGCCGAGGGCATGCGCACCGAGTCCGATGCCTTCCGCTACTACACCTCCGAGGGCTTGGACGCCCTCGACAGCACCACCAAGGCCTTTGGCCTGGTGAACCGCTTCATCGACATGCAGGACTCCGTGCCTGCGGCGGGCGATACCGACAAGAACGCGGCCTTCAAGAACCGCGTGCCGGCCGGCCGCGCCGACGGCATGGTCATCGTGGCCCACGAGGCGGTGGAAAGCTCCACCAACAGTAGGACCCGGAAGAAGTACAAGGGCGTCACCTACGACACCGACGAGAACGTCCAGGTGCAGCAGGGCGGCGACGGCGGCTTCATAAAGATCCCCGAGACCTCCGTCACCGGTGTGGTGTGGGACGACTCCTACAGCGACCAGTGGGCCGCCAGCAACCCGGTGCTCGACCGCGCCGAGCGCGAGCGCTCCTACGACGGCATCTACCAGCCTGCCTTCGAGAACGGCCTGCCTGGCCGCACCGTGGCGCTGACCCAGTGGCACTACGTGACCCACGACCTGTGGAAGAGCTTCGCCTTGCGCCACGCCCATCTGGTCTACAACCTGCTGACCAAGGAGGATCTTGAGAAGCTGGGCATCGACCAGGTTGAGCCCATCGAAGCTATGAAGACCATCGACCAGGCTACCGACGCGACGCTCGAGCTCGCCTGGCAGCTGCTGTACGACCGTGCTGAGCAGGGAGCCGCGAGCGATGTGTGCGCGGCGAGAGGCAACGAGGACGCCCTGGGATTCTGGGTGCGCACCCGCGCCTTCGGCGGCGACGTCACCTGGAAGAACAACGGCACCGCCGAGAATCCCGATTGGGAGCGCGTGGTCACCTACAACCCGACCAAGACCGAAACAGTGCGCGACGGTCAGGTCCAGTACGTCATCAACGGCGACGGCGACCGCACGGTGACCACCGGTCCTCTGGGCCTCGACTACCAGGGCAACGTGGTAGACGACCTGGATCCTGGCACCTACGCCTTCTATAACCTGCCCACCAGCTGGGTGGGCTGCGGCGACGAGGTTCACAAGGAGATCGAGCTCGCGCCGCGCTACGTCGGCAAGGCGGACGCCGCGGATGCCGGCACCACGCTGGTGAACGCCGATAAGGCCACCGACTACCCGGCCGGCTCGGCCCCGATGTACGGCGATACCTATTCGCTGGCCAGCTACGAGGTGGAAGTGGACGGCCTGGCCCACGACGGCTCCGACGTCGAGGCCAACGGCACCAGCTGGATGCTCACCCGCTACCACGCCGGCAACGCCGATGAGGTGGAGTCCAACGTGGCCTCTACCGACCGCTTCGGCGTGGTGAACTTCGCAAAATACGAGGGCGACGGCAAGACCGTGCGCCTGGGCCGCACCGTTACCGACCGCACCGTCATTGCGGCCGAGGGCGGCCTTGAGATCGCTGGCACGCGCACCTCGGTGGGCGATGTGGACGGAGAGGAGCACGGCGGACGCATCGTGGTGGCCAGCGAGGGCGTGACCGAGGGAGAGAATAAGACAAAGCTTGCTCACGCGAGCGACTTTGCCCGCGTGAGCACCGAGCAGCTGGTTCGTCCGGACGCGCCGCTGTACGGCGTGGCGGCCTACGACTGGCTCACGGTGGACATGGAAACGGTCGTGGTGGATTCCATTCCCGACGGCAACGGCGGCGCGTGGGAGCATAAGGTGCCGCTGCCCAAGGTTGTCCAGGGCGGCGACATGGGCATGGTGCACCCCACCCTGCAGTCCATCTCCGGCGTGCTGTGGAACGATGAGAACAACAACGGCATCCAGGACGTGACCTTCGACGAGAACGGCAACGTCGTCGAGGAGGAAGAGGCTCTCGACGGCTACGAGGTCACGCTCGAGCGCTACTACTTCGATGGCGCGAACTGGGTGCCCGACACCACGAAGTGGGCTGCCGGCAACACGGCGTCTGCAGCCGTGACCACGACCGATCGTGTGCTCATCGAGCGCGATACCGACAAGACGAAGCCCACCGAGCTCGGCGAGGACATCGACGGCGCGCTGACCGGCACGC
>OLOA01001781.1_pt1 | contig 20766 bp, 29 predicted proteins | sample 1672201 | NCBI WGS metagenome assembly OLOA01 (sample SAMEA3136658, study PRJEB25190) | human gut metagenome
CGTCAAGCATTTTTTGAAGATTTTTTTGTTTTCTAAGAAAGTACTAGATATTGTATTTTTTCTGTATTTTTATCATTCACGCCACATATCTGGCTTATTAAATTGTTATTTTTTTATCAAAATAAATAACCCCCAGAAGATTTAAGTCTTCCAGGGTTATTCTATAATGGCATATATTTTTTATTTTTATCTTGAAAATTCACAGGACTTCGCAGTTACACTCTTAATCTTATGACCGCTGGAGTAACCACAGGCTCTTAACCCTAACTGCACTACCTGATTCCAGCTTTTGCCGGAAAGTTCAATAATCGTATCATCATCGAATTCAATCACACAGGCGTCTTTGACTTCACATTCCGGTCCACACGCAATCTTATACATGTTCTTTCGACTTAATGCACCGATTTCTTCCAGAATATTAATCATGCGGTATACTGTAGCTGTTCCGATTCCAGAATCCTTCATAGATGCTTTATAGTAAATTTCTTTGCAACTGGAGCAGTCTTCATTCAAAATCACATCTAAAAGCATCTTTCTCTGTCTGGTAATCCGACAGCCACGCTCTTTTAACTTTTGCAATATTATCTCTTTCTGCATCTGTGTTCTGTGAATTCCCACATCATTAATCGGAAGATTCTGATTAGCTTTTTGCAGCATATCCACACTTCTTTCTTTTATCTAATCTAATCGCAACTATTCGGAATAGTTATACTTAATCTCTGTTAGAAGGAGTGTCACAAGGGGCAGAGCAATGTCCCGCACAATGTGAGCAGCTTCCTCCGCATTGAATTGACTTTCCGCTTTTCTTATCTTTTACCATGCTTCGAATAATAAGGGAAACGATTAAAACAAGGATAAGTCCCACAATTATTGTTCCCATCTCATACACTTCCCTTCTATATAAAATATCAATTATCGTAAACTATTGATCATCTGTTCAGAATCACAAATCATAATTCTGAACAGATATATAATCTTTTTAATTATTTTGCCTTTGCTACGCTTTTTACATTAACATTTAATGTATTACTTTCTTTATAAGGTCTGAACAGAAGGTAGATAAATCCGATGATAAGTACAAATGCTACTACTGTACCAATTCCGAATGTACCTGCTGTGATTAATGTACCAACCTGATAAATGCAAAGACCTACTACATAAGCAAGTAAGCACTGGTATCCAATTGCAAAGAAGAACCATTTAATGTTGTTCATCTCTCTCTTGATAGCACCCATAGCTGCGAAACATGGCGCACAAAGTAAGTTGAACACTAAGAAAGAGTAAGCTGCTACTGCTGGTAAGCTGTTAGCAAGCTGTCCCCAGAATTCGCTACCATCTTCTGCAACTTCTGCAAATCCGAAGAGAATACCGAATGTACCTACTACGTTCTCTTTTGCGATTAATCCAGTAACGGCTGCTACTGCCATCTTCCAGTCTCCCCATCCAAGAGGTGCAAAGATTGGAGCGATTACATTACCGATAGTTGCTAAAATACTGTCATTTAACTGTTCTGCCTCAAGCATTCCAAAGTTTCCGTCAACCCATCCAAAGTTCATAAGGAACCATAAGATGATTGTAGATAAAAGAATGATTGTTCCTGCTTTTTTGATGAAAGACCATGCTCTTTCCCACATACTTCTTAATACGTTAGAAACAGTTGGCATATGATAAGCTGGAAGTTCCATAACGAACGGTGCAGGCTCTCCTGCAAACATTTTTGTTTTCTTTAAAATAATACCAGAGCAAATGATTGCTGCAATACCAACAAAATATGCGCTTGGTGCAACCCACCATGCTCCGTTGAAAAGCGCACCTGCGATTAATGCGATAATCGGAAGTTTTGCTCCACAAGGAATGAAAGTGGTTGTCATAATTGTCATTTTTCGATCGCGGTCATTCTCAATTGTTCTGGATGCCATAACACCAGGAACACCACATCCTGTACCAATTAACATTGGGATGAAAGATTTACCAGAAAGACCAAACTTACGGAAAATTCTATCCATAATGAATGCAACTCTGGCCATGTAACCACAAGACTCTAAGAATGCAAGGAAAATAAATAATACGAGCATCTGAGGTACGAAACCAAGTACAGCACCAACACCAGCAACAATACCATCAAGAATTAATCCAGATAACCAGTCTGCACATCCAACAGCATTTAAAGCACCTTCTACAATGCTAGGAACACTAGGGATGAAAAGAGACTTAATACCAAAGAGATGCCATCCGTCACCAAATACTCCATCATTTGCCCAGGTCGTTGCCCAGTCACCTACCGTAGATACGGATACATAATAAACAATGAACATAACAACCGCAAAAATTGGAAGTGCAAGCCAGCGGTTTGTTACGATACGGTCAATCTTATCAGATGTTGTAAGCTTCTTAGCTCCATTCTTCTTGCAGCTATCTGCTACTACGGAAGAAATGTATACATATCTTTCGTTAGTAATGATACTTTCTGTATCATCATCGAATGCATCTTCAAGAGCTTTAATCTCATTAGAAACATCTGGAACTGTATTTAACTGTTCTACAATCTTATCATCTCTTTCAAGAAGCTTGATTGCGAAGAAACGTTTCTGTTCTTCTGGAACCTGAGAACCCAACATTACCTTTACAGCATCAATTGCATCTTCTACCTTCTTATCAAAGCTATGTACAACTTCTGCAGACTTCTTAGACTGTGCTAATGCAACTGCCTTTTCTGCTGCCTTCTTGATTCCAGTACCTTTTAATGCGGAAATCTCAACAACTTCACACCCAAGGTCTTTACCAAGTTTTGCAATGTCAATCTTCTCTCCAGATTTCTCTAAGAGGTCCATCATGTTGATTGCCATGATTACTGGAATACCAAGTTCCATAATCTGTGTGGATAAGTAAAGGTTACGCTCGATGTTCGTACCATCTACAATGTTGATGATTGCATCTGGTCTTTCTCCAATGAGATAATTTCTTGCAACTACCTCCTCTAATGTATATGGAGAAAGGGAATAGATACCTGGTAAATCCATGATGACAACATCTTTATGTCCCTTTAACTTTCCTTCCTTTTTCTCTACAGTAACACCCGGCCAGTTACCAACAAACTGGTTAGAACCTGTCAGGGCATTAAATAATGTCGTTTTACCGCAGTTTGGGTTACCTGCTAACGCAATTTTTACTGACATTTTTTTCTCCTTTTCCTCAAATTTCAAACTTACTAATGTTTTAAAAAAACAACTAAAGTTTATTATTGCTTATCTTTAGATGTCATTACTAACATTAACGCGCAACTGCTAATATATATTAGCAAGTACTAACTAAAAGAGTAAAAAAAATTGATTATTCTACCTCAATCATCTCTGCATCTGCTCTTCTAAGAGACAACTCGTAACCTCTTACTGTTACCTCTACAGGATCACCAAGAGGAGCAACCTTTCTTACATAAACTTCAACACCTTTTGTGATTCCCATGTCCATAATACGACGTTTCACAGGACCGGCACCAGAAAGCTTCTTCACTGTTACTGTCTGACCAACAGCGACTTCTTTTAATGTTTTCATGTCTTTATTCTCCCTTTTTATTCATACTTATTCATCGGAACAAAAAACTTGCTTTAAACAAGGATTTTATTAGCCATATCTTTTCCAATAGCAACTCTGGAATCTTTGACATTCACAATGAGACTGCCATTGATTTCTGATATTACGGTCACCAGACCACCAACAACGAAGCCAAGGTTTTCAAGAAACTTTTTCGTTTCTGACTTTCCTCCTACCTTTTTAATGACGTTTGGTTCTCCTGCTTTCACCATAGACAGTGGCATATTATCATCTCCTTTTCTAAAGCAAATTTTCCGACAGTGTATCTGATAATCACCTAGTACATCTGTATGAATTTCTTTTCTACGAAAGTTAGTATACCCTAATTATAATTAGAAGTCAATGCATTTATTGAGAAATATTTTCAATAACTAACTCTTATTTCATATGCCTATCAATAACCCCCTACATTTTTGTTCAACTTTTATAAAAAGGCAATAAAATCCACTATTGACTTTACCAAAAGTAAACATAGATATTTTTCTGCTTTCCGGTTTGGAATAACAAAACGAACAAAAAGTCTCTTACTTTCTGAAGATTATAATTATAATTTATTTTCTTGAATTTTGTTTATTGAAAATTTGGGGAATTAGTTGGAGAGGGATTTGCAGATGAACGCTCGAAAAATATGTTGGAAAGATTAAAGAAACTATATTTGTGACCTCGGAGCAAGGTTTAGATACGAGCGCATAAGCAAGTATTCAAACTGCCGCGACTAAAGTCACAAATATAGTTTCTTTTATTCCCGGAGGGTGCCTGCCTTGCCTGCAGCAACTCAGAATTTCTTCTTCCTCCTCATCGTGATTTTCTGCGTAAACAATTCCTTCCAAATCGCTGGATGGAATAAAATAAGTAACGGGAATAATTCCAGTCTTCCTGCAAGCATATCAAAAATAATAACAAGCTTGGAAAAATCACTGAAGAATCCAAAGTTACAGTCCGGACCAACCATACTAAGCCCCGGACCAATATTGTTGATTGTCGCTGCTATAGCAGTAAAGTTCGTTACAAGATCATGGCCTTCAAATGAAATGGCTATGACTGAAGCGACAAAAATAATCATAAAGGTAATAAAATATACATTAATGGAGCGTACTACTTCATGCTCTATTGGTTTGTCATCCATTTTAATCTTCTTTACACTCTTTGGATGGATGTAGGAATTGAGTTCCTTAATCATTGTCTTTACCATAACAATAAAACGAGATACTTTTATTCCTCCACCAGTACTTCCTGCACAGGCTCCCACAAACATCAAAAGGACAAGAATTGCCCGGCAAGTCTGCGACCAAGCATCAAAATTGACGGTTGCATATCCTGTTGTTGTAATGATAGAACCCACTTGGAATGCGGCATGACGAAGTGCATCAAAAAACTGCATATTTCCTCCGACTAAACTACCGGTAATAATTGCTGTTGCCACGAAAATAATAGCAAAGTATGCGCGTACTTCCTCCATTTGAAGTGCTTTTTTGAACTTTCTAAATAAAATCAAATAATAAGCGTTGAAGTTTACTCCAAATAAAATCATAAATATAGTGACAATCCACTGCTGCAGTGCCGTATAACTGGCAAGACTGTCTCCCTTTATACCAAAGCCACCGGTACCTGCCGTTCCAAACGACAGAGTAATCGCATCAAATGCAGGCATCCTGCTGATAAGAAGAAGCACAATCTCTACAATTGTCATTCCAAAATAAATAATATAGAGAATCTGTGCAGTGTATTTAATCTTTGGCACAAGCTTTCCTACAGATGGTCCCGGACTTTCTGCACGCATTAAGTTAATATGAGAACCTCCACTTAACGGAATAACCGCAAGAAGGAATACCAGTACTCCCATACCGCCAATCCAGTGAGTAAAGCTTCTCCAGAATAAAGCACAATGAGAAAGTGCTTCCACATCTGCTAAAATACTTGAACCGGTTGTCGTAAAACCAGAAACTGTCTCAAATAAAGCATCGATCAAAGATGGAATTTCTCCAGAAATCCAGAATGGCAGTGCACCAAAAAAACTTAAAAATATCCAGCTTAAAGCCGTTGCTACACAGCCCTCTTTTAAATAAAACACATGACTTTTGGGTTTCTTTATCGTCATCAATGTACCAAATGCCATAGATACCGCTGCCACTAAAAGATAGACAAAACCTGTCTGCTCCCGGTAGAGCACAGCAACAATACAAGGAAGAAGCATTAACACTGCTTCCATCTTCAATACATATCCTAATACAAAACGAATAATCGAACTGTTCATATTGTCCTCCGTACTTATGCCAAAATATCTCTTAAGTCATTAAAGCCTGTATGTGTGGTTACGACCATAACCGTATCCCCTACCTGAATGGAATCCTGACCATTTGGAAGAATAATCGCACCATTTCGATTGATAAAACAAAAAAGCAAATCTTTCTTCAGCGCTAAATCTTTTAACGGAATATTTGTTACGGCAGATTCTTCATACACTCTGAATTCAATCGCCTCAACACGATGGTCAAACATATGGTACAGAGTTTCAATATTACTGTCAAGAGAAGCTTGTCTCGCACGTACATAAGCAATAATTGCCTCTGATGTAATATATCTTGGATAAATCACGCTTCCTAAATCAAGCTTTGCAATAACATCCTTAAAATTAATACGATTAATCTTTGTAATTACTTTTGCCTTGGAAACTTGTCTTGTATGCAATGTTAAAAGAATATTCTCTTCATCAATTCCGGTAAGTGGAACAAAAGACTCTACATAAGGAAGTCCCTCTTCCCTTAATAATTCCTGATCGGTTCCATCACCGTTGATAATAATTGCTTTTGGAAGAAGAATGGATAATTCCTCACACCGCTCCTTATTGCTCTCTATAATCTTTACATCAATTCCAACATCTAAAAGGTTCTTTGCAAGATAATACGCTGCCTTACCTCCGCCGATAATCATCGTATTCTTTACCTGCTTTGTCTCAAATCCGATATGAGAAAGGAATTCTCTTGCAATTTTGCGGGAAGCAACAACAGAAATAACATCTCCCTGCTGTAATATAAAATCACCAGAAGGAATATGTACTTCTCCATCTCTCTCTACACCGCATACAAGAATATTCGTTTCTATCTTTCCACGGAGCTCTGCTATCTGAAGCCCATCTAATATATTTCCTGCAGGAATTGCAAACTTAATCAATTCCGCCTGACCGTGTGCAAAAGAGTTAACTTCTAACGCAGATGGAAGGAATAAAATCCTTGCTGCCTCTCTCGCTGCTTCAAGCTCTGGATTAATAATCATCGCAAGACCTAACTTTTCTCGAAGGTATCCCGCCTCTTTGCTGTAATCCGGGGTGCGGACTCTGGCAATCGCTGCACAGTCACCAACCTGTTTTGCTACTGTACAACAAAGAAGGTTCAGCTCATCCGATTCTGTCACAGAGATGATAAGATCCGTATCTTCAATTCCTGCATCCATCTGCACGCTGTAACTGGCACCATTCCCTACGATACCCATAATGTCGTATATATTCGCGATTTCCTGTACTTTTTTCGCATTCTTGTCAATAATGATAATGTCATGTCCCTCTTTACTAAGCTGTTCTACTAGCGTTGTTCCAACCTTACCACAGCCTACAATGATAATCTTTAATCCCTTTTTCGCCGGTTTGCTCTTTCCGGGATTCATAAAACTAAACATACTTTTTCCTCCTGTACTTTCGCTGAGTCCAAAAATAATTCTCTCTCAACTATAAGCCCTATCATTATAGCAGATATTGGTGATTTGTAAATAGACATTATCGACAACTCTATTCAATTATCTAAATGCTGCTGTCTTAACCAGATTTTCATCATTATACGCTGCGGAAGAAGCTTTGCCGCTACATGGGATATCTTCGTAAAAAGACTGTAAATAGAAATATCTTTGCCCTTTTTCGCATCTTTTAAAGCTTTTTTTGCCACCTTATCTGGAGTTACCATACCCACATAGCGAGTTGTTGCCTTCCTTGCTCCAATTTCTGCTCTCTTATAAAGGTCTGTTTTTATCCAGCCAGGACAAACTGCAGTAACATAAATACCCTTTTCCTTCAATTCCACATTTAACGCTCTAGAATAATTTCTGACAAAGGACTTTGTTGAACTATAGATATTCTGGTACGGAAGTGGCTGAAATGATGCCTGCGAAGCAATATTAATAAGATGGCTGCCCTTTTTCATATAAGGAATGCAGACAAGTCCCATCGCCACAACTGCATCAATGTTCACATGAATCATATTTAAAGATTCCTCAATACTTAAATCTCCATAAGAACAAAATTTTGCAAAGCCTGCATTATTAATCAGATAAGAAATCTCTAATTTCCGCCGCTGCGCCTCCTGCTTTAGTTCTTCTTCAAAACATTGTATCTGACGAACACTCGATAAATCAAAGGAATATATTTTTACTTTTTTACCAAACTTCTCTTTCAGACGCCCAAGCTTTTTCTCATTTCTTGCTAATGCCCATATCTCGTCTATATTTTTTTCTTTTAATAAAAGACGGACAAATTCACGTCCAAGTCCGCCAGTTGCTCCGGTAACAATGGCAATTCTTTTGACTTTCATAGCATCCATTTCCCCCTTAAACAATGTTTACTCAAATACTTTTTCACAAAACAAATTTACTATATTAACTTTACTTTTAGAAATTCCTTTTTCTTTATCGGTATAATGTCCTGCCTATAAAAATGTATTTCTGCCTTTTTAATTATTCGTACAGTTTGCTGCATCAATTGCAAGAACAAGCATCAGCCCCATCAGTTCATCCTTTGGATCAAGGAAATCAATCACATAAGTATCTCCCCAATGTAAAGGTTCCTTTGTAATATGTATAACCGCACTACAGGCTTCATATACATCATAATTCCAGGAAAGGAAATCTCCTTCCACATGCCAGCCATTATAATCAAGTTCATACTGAGGGTGAAAAAAGGTAAACTTCTTTTTTATAATACCGCAGGAATGCCCGCCTATCATCACTTCAAACTCCGGCAAAAAGGTAAGAACCTTCTCCTTAATCAGCCCAACCTCATGTCCATTCATATCATATACATGCAGGCGATGCCCCAACGATAAAAATTCCGCTTGTACAAAATATTTCTTATTCTCATATTCATCGTATATATCAAAGGTATCTGACCAGGAAAATACTCTTTGTTTGATTAAAAATTTCATAAACAAGCACCTCCGCTTCTTTTATTATATTCTTGTTTTATTATATCACGTTGTTTTTTTGTTGCCTACTACACAAGTAGTATAAAGTATTTTTATTCTACAAAAATTTATCTCTGAAAATATTCTATAAATCTCTTATCTTCATGTTCACATATCGCCGTATTCATTATAAATATTACAAGTCACATAACAATAAAAAAGCCATTCTGCAGGACAACAGTTTTTCTGTTATCGGACAAAATGGCTTTTTCACTTCTTATTATTTATCTATTTGGCATATGTAATTGAATAATAAGCTAACTAACGGGAAATATGAAATGCTCCCTTTCCCGGATAAACAGCGGCATTGCCTAACTGTTCTTCGATTCTTAATAACTGGTTGTATTTTGCAACACGTTCGCTTCGGCTTGGTGCACCTGTCTTAATCTGACAGGTATTTAAAGCTACTGCCAAATCTGCGATTGTTGTATCTTCTGTCTCACCAGAACGATGAGAAGTTACAGCAGTATATCCTGCATTATGAGCCATCTTGATAGCTTCAAGAGTCTCAGATACGGAACCAATTTGGTTTAACTTGATAAGAATGGAGTTACCACACCCACGCTTGATTCCCTTAGAAAGTCTCTCTGTGTTTGTAACAAATAAATCATCACCGACTAACTGTACTGTATCTCCAAGTTCTTTTGTAAGCTGCTGCCAGCCTTCCCAGTCTTCTTCATCCAATCCATCTTCGATAGAATAGATTGGATATTTCTCGCAAAGCTGTTTCCAATGCTCAATTAACTCTGCAGATGTAAACTTTCTTCCGCTCTTTGGAAGGAGATATTCTCCTTTTGTAGCACTCTTCCACTCACTAGAAGCGGCATCCATTGCTAATACAAAGTCTTCTCCTGGTTTATAACCAGCTTTTTCTACTGCTTCAAGAATACACTCGATGGCTTCTTCATCACTTCCGAGGTCTGGTGCAAATCCACCTTCATCACCAACAGAAGTTGCTAATCCTCTTTCTTTTAAAAGTGCTGCTAATGCGTGGAACACTTCAGTACACCAGCGAAGTCCCTCTTTGAAGCTTGGTGCTCCTGCCGGCATAATCATGAATTCCTGTACGTCTACAGTGTTTGCGGCATGAGCACCACCATTTAAAATATTCATCATTGGTACAGGAAGTCTGTTTCCATTCACTCCGCCGAGTAAACGATATAATGGAATCTGTAATGCAGTGGCAGCTGCACGAACTGCTGCAATAGAAACCGCTAAAATAGCATTTGCTCCAAGATTAGATTTATCTTTTGTGCCATCTGCCGCAAGCATTGCACCGTCTACTGCATAAATATCGGATGCATCAATCCCCTTTAATGCTTCATTGATTGTTGTATTAATATTTCCTACAGCTTTAGAAACTCCTTTGCCTCCAAATCTGTCTTTATTTCCATCTCTAAGCTCCAATGCTTCGAACTCTCCAGTAGAAGCACCACTCGGGGCTGCTCCACGCCCAACAGTCCCGTCTGCTAAATATACTTCTGCCTCAACTGTTGGATTTCCTCTGGAATCAATAATCTCTCTGCCTACTACTTTTTCAATTTCTAAATGTAACATCTTTTACGTCAATCCTTTCCCATGGATCTCCCTCGTCCCGGCTCAATGGGACGAAAAGAGCATCACATGAATTATCTCACATTTTAGTTAGGGATTACTAACTGATGTAAGAATATCATAACTATCTAGAAAAAGTCAACATTTTTATATGAGAATTATTCTCTTTTTAAATCTCTCGAAACCAGCTTAAATACTGGATTTTTAAGAAATAGCATTGATACCTTTTGATGCCCAGGGTATCAATTATATCTTTATAGCTTTCTGAACCTGTTCTTTTTGATGCGCTACTGTTTTGTTTGAATAATAATAATATTTGCGACTTGTATTGATCGACTTATGACCCGCCTGCTTCGTTACAACAGCGTCATCACATCCAGCATCTATCAGGGTGGTAATGTAAGTTCTTCTGCCCTTATGTGTAGATCTCAACGGCATTCCTAGATGAGCCAATGCTCCTTTCAAACGCTCATTGAATGTAGTTGATTTTGTACGTATTCCTTTTTCACTTTGCAGCAAATACTCTGTATGTGGGTTTAATTCTACGATTCTATTAAGAGTTTCTATTCCTTTCTCTGTGAGAATCACGTCTCTGAAACCGGCATCCGTTTTAGGAAAATCCTGCACGTCAACAACCGTCTTTTTGTTTTCATCCTTATATTTTGTTTCGGTACGGCGAATTTTTAAAACATCTCCGTCCCAGTCCGAACGTTTTAGTGCTGCTAATTCCCCAACACGAATTCCAGTTTCAAGAAGTAATAGCACTCCCAAGTCTCTTATAGTTCCTCTCTCTTTCAAGTATTCACAAAGTCTTGGCAACTCATCTTCGTTAAACACCTGTTTATCTGGTTCGGTCACTTTTTTTGCAAATGAATTTTTTGAAAGCTCCAGATCATTGAAAAATGTGGATATTGAAATCGTGGTCCATTTTCTTTTTTTCGCAAATTTAAAAATTCCACGTATAATAAGCCTTAATCCGGAATAGGTCTTTGGAGTAAGCTTATTTTCTATTATCTGTTTCTTTACAAAAACTTCCAAGTCATCTTCTGTAATCGTTTTTATTCTTCTGTCTGCAAATCCAGATTTTTCAAAAAAACGAATAAAATCTGCCTCGTATCGGTCGGCGCTTCCTTTTTTGATTTCTTCAAATTCTAGCTTGTTTTTAAGCCATTTTTCAAAAATCTCTGAAATTTTAGGGTTTTCTTCCTGCTCTTTCCAATATTCCACAATCAAGTCTTCAATTTCTTTTTTTGTCTTTCGCTTCCTTGAAATTCTTTTTTCTTCGTCCGGGAGATAAGTATGCCACTTTCCATCTTTGCTTTCCCAGATGCTATACGGATGTTTTTTTAATAATTCTTCTCTTTTTGTCATTTCAATTTCGTCTTGTATGCGTGACAAATCAATTATGCCATTTTCTATAGCATATTTCAATACTTCATCCATAAAAAACAACGAGGGGCCTAAACAGCCCCCTATCCTCCCTTCACATCACATTTGAAGCGAATCTTTGTTTTAATTTATCCATAAAGTCTTCTGGCATCGGAGAAGCATTGTCGCTCCAGCTTCTCCGTGCATTATTTTTATCCTCCAACTGCGCTTGGTTCTTACTTTCAATTTGATTTTTGCAATCTAAAATGTTCCTATTTGCAAACTTGCCCTTCTCGGCTCTGTATTGCCTCATAAATCCATTTTGATAAAAAGGCGAATGTTTGTCCCATTGTTCATCTAAAGCCCATTCTTGAAGCTGCCTAGGGCTTACAACAGCCTTCTGAATTAATAGGGGTAATTTATCAAACTCTTCTTGCGAATTGCTTCCAGAATTTTTGATTGCTTTTAAGATTAATCCCCAAGCTTCTAATTCGTTCATTTCGTTATCTTTTCCAAAAATTTCTTCTACCCTAGTTGTTAATTGCCCAATACTTGGAGCAAATCCTGAGGCATCATGGGTAATAAAATCACGCAGTGCTACGCCAATCTGCTTTCTGTCATAATCTTTGAGAAGTGTAAACCAGGTATTTATCGTGATAGTTTTATCCTCCGGCTTAAAATTAGGATAAGTAGCCTGTATTGTCATTAAGATTTCTTTTGTCTCATCTCTTGTCACTACGCATCCCTCCAATCGTCAAATACAGTTTTCTTTGCTGCCCCAGCATTATGTTGCCGGTTATCGTAATTGCCATCCAATACCTTGGGGAAATTATTCGGCCTTATAAACCAATCAAAAGTTATCTGCCAATTATTGGATTTTCCTTGCAAGTAATCGCTCTCTTTTATCTTATCAATGGCTTCTAGCACTTCTTCCAGGCTATATTGCCGCAGTCTTGCTTTTAATCGCTCTCTTCTTTGTGTTCCTGGCTTAAGTCCTCGAAGTGTTTTTATCCCATATTTTTCTAATTCATTCCATTTTTGAATGATTTCGTCCTCCGTAGAAGGACAAAGAATTTCTTTAGAAATTCTATTATTATATTCTATTTCTAATTCTTTATTCTTATTCTTATTCTGTTGCGTGACGTCACGTGACATGTCACGTGACACATCTTTATTTTTGGAATTTTCTAGTAATTCATTCTCTCTTTCTCTCTGTTTTTGCTTTCTAATTCTATTCTGTTCTCTAATTTTTTCCATTCCTTCAACATTTTGATATTCTCCCCAGCCCGGAATTAGCAATAAATCCTCGTTTCTGGTAATCATATCAAATTTTTCTAATGCATTTAATGCCAGTCGAACCACGCTCTCGTCAAATCCCAATTCATCAGCTAAAGTTTTTGTTGTGTACGGGATGTTTTCAGTAAGGAATATCATTCCACCAGAATTACATTTGCCTGCCATTGTCAAAAGCATCACCCATATAAGGACGATATTGTTACCTTCTGGTAAATTTCTAATACACTTAATTTTCCGATTGTCAAACATATCAAGCGTTATTTTTATCCATTTTACGTCTGCCATAATGCCGCCTCCACTATTTATTTTTTGTCTTTAGGAATTGCCCGGCAGATTCGCCGGAATAATCTAAGAAGTGTATTTATAATCTAAAAATAAGTTTGGATTTTAATTGTTTTTATTTGTTAATATTTCAACAATTTTTTGTCCCGATTCTTCGGGTTTACAGAAAAGAAAATGGCAGCCATATTTTAGTTCCATTGTCTTACAGGCTTTTGCCAAATGCCGTCCCTTCATGCAATTTGGATATTTCTGTACCTTTCTATATTTCGGTCTTCCGTTCTTATAAAACCCAATTTGCTGATTGGTATTCACAAAAATTTTGCTTCTAGGGTTTACCCATCTGAATAAATCGTCCACGGATGTAATACCGTCCTTGTTATCAACCAGAATGTATAAATCAACACCATAATTTTTGGCTCTTAAAAGTCCTCTATGAAAGAACCCTTGTCGCTGTACATATAGTTGTTGCAATTTACTCTGAACCCCTTCATTTATGCCGTTTTTGAAACAATAATCTGTGATTTCTCTTTCTGGAAATCGTTCAGAATCATCATCGCAAATCAAATGGTAAAGCACCTCCTTATGTTCAGATTTTTTAAGACCTAAATTATTAATTTCTTCAAGAATTTTGCTCTTGGCTTTCTTTTTTACTTGCACATCTCCAATTAATTCCTGAATAGAAAATTTTGTATCAACAGCTACGTCTCCTTTGCCTGGAAGTTGGTAATCTCCACATGTCAAACAGCTTCGATTCCAATGAATTCCGTTCCGAATAAACCATTGATGTTTGACTTTATGTTTAGATTCTTGCTGTCTTGTATCTTCCAAAATTGTAATCATTTTCTTGCTTCCTCCACAAAAATATTGAGTTTTTCTTGACAATCTTTGCATAAATCAAGGACGCCAGCGCCTAAACTTCTCAAATTTTTTGTAATAGAATATTTCCTGTTCTGAATTGGAACTTCTAGTGTATAATATTTCCCGCATCTGTCACACCTTTTTGCATTCATTATTTCACTTTCCTTTCTTAGTTTTATTACGTTGCCTTTCTCCACGGGCATCGTTCCCTTGGCAAATACGAATCTTCGCACCTGTGGCACAGTCCTTTTTTATTTTCCCAAGGCATAATCTTGTCCCCGCAACGATCACAATAATTGCCGCTCATTAATTTATTATACATTTTAATTGTGGCTCTTTGCTTCTTGTTTCCAAGTAAAAATACCGAATCTCGACTTCCCAAATCTCTTTTATCACTTTTAAATCTTTCAAAAAAGTTTAGTTTTTGAAGTTGAGAAATACGAATTTGTAGTTCTGAAGAATGAGTTTCGAATGCCCTGTTTTGCGTCAAATCAACACTAGATTTCATCTCTTTTTACCAAACAGCACTGTTTTTATATTGGAAAAGAATGTTTTTTTCTCATTACTGACTTGAATATATGTTTCATTTTTTTCTTCTAATCTACCAAGCTGTTCCCTCAATTCTTTAATATCTTCTGGGGTAGATATCGTTTTGGCAATATTTCTCTTTTTTAAGTTTTTTGTCTCATTTACCATTTTATCTAGGGTCAAATCACAATACTCATCTTGCCAGTCGCCCAAATAATAAAATCTATCAATTATCGTCCTATCGGATTCTTTCTGAAATGTCCCAAAAAGAATTGGATCCTTTTCCCTACGTTCCCTGTTTACTTGTCTTTCTATTCTTCCGGTGTAATCCGTAAAAACAATATATAACTGGTCGAACTTATCTTTTGTCGCTTTAATTACCTCAACAATCTCATCGGGAATTTCTCTTTCATAATTTTCTATTTCTATAATCTTAACTGTATCTTTTGCTACGTTATCAATATACTCTTCGATATCATCAAGATAAATGAATGTATTGATACCCATTTTTACAATTTCTCGTTCTTTTTCGATGCATTCTAAATGAAATAGTAGTTTTCTCATCCCTTTAATCTGCCCGGTTATTTTATATTTATTCAGCAGTTGGAGGCAGTTTTCGTATACTTTCAATAAACCTTCGTCATCAATATGATGTTTCTTTTTCTTTAACTTATCAAAATATTGCTGCGGAGTTAATTCTTTTTCTGGGTATTTACTTTTTGCTATTAAGGCATTACTCATGATGTTTACCTCCTTAATCTTCAATTTTTTCAAATTCAAAAATACTGTTTGCGGTTTCTATGATTAATTTTCTCTCCAATTTATTTAAATTAGTAACAGAGCTAGTTGTTAGATGCTTTTTGCTATAATCAGAACCGTCCGCATCAAGTAAATAGTTTAAATTCATCGGCTTACCCACTCGAATTTGCTGGACATCTAAATCAACAATTCTTCCAATTCCCAAAGGGTATCTTCCGTCTTTTCTAGTTTCGCCGTTACTGAAAACTTATAAAAGGTTATAAACTTTTATGTTTCATTCCTACTTCAACGAGTATGCTTTTGCACTGTCGAAACAGATACTACTCACAAGTTCTTGTACTCTCCATAGGCGTAAATTCCTGGCTAACGTATCAGTACATATCTGTAATAATTTTAAAGTGTTATGCTACAGATTCCTTCAAAGCATTCTCTCCATATCTTTTAAGATTCAAAGCTGCTTGAAAATCTCTGTCGATTACATTTCCACATTCACATTTGTAAATACGGTCTGATAACTTTAAATCTTTTTTGATACTTCCACAACAACTACATAATTTAGAACTTGGAAAAAATCTGTCTGCAATGATTACTGGAATATTATTCCATGCTGACTTATATTCGATTTGTCGTCTAAATTCATAAAATCCCTGTTGTTTCACCGCTTTGGATAAATGCCTATTCTTCATCATTCCACTAACATTCAAATCTTCAATACAAATAAATCTTGGTTTTCGATTTACAATTTCAGATGTAGTCTGATTTAAATAGTTCTTACGGATATTTGTTAGTCTATGATTTAATGTTAATAAAAGTTTTTCTTTTTTGATTACATTATTCGTTTTACAGTAACTTTCTCCTTTCTTATTTTTCTTGTATGAACGAGATATGCTACGCTGTAATCTGCGTTTTTGTTTCTCTAGTTTTCTAACTTTTTGAGTTTTATTAATGTTCTTATATTTATTACTATCAGAACATATTGCCAAGTCTTTAACTCCCAAATCTATTCCAATACCGTCATTAGATGGAATAGCAGTAGAATCTTCGTATTCAATGCCTACTGTAATCCACCAATTTATTCCATCATATTTAATATGAGGATTCCTGTATTTACAATCCGTAGGTATTCGATTATTTTCCGCAAGTCTAATCCAATTTATTTTCTGCTTATTCTTCTTTTTGGAAGTAGCAAATCCCTCAACTTTTACATGAGTATCTGAAAATTGAATTTTCACATTATCTTGATAAAAGGATGGTGTAGAAAATTTTCGACTTTTAAATTTAGGAAACTTTGAATATCCTTTGAAAAATCTCTTATATGCATTACAGGCATCTTTAATCGCTTGTTTTGTTACATTATTTGAAACTTCATTTAACCAAGAATATTCCTCTGTTTTCTTTAATTGTGTAAATTCTTTTCTTAAATCACCATCAGATAGGAACTTACCACCATTTTTATAGTTTTCTTTTACTCTTCCTAAAGCCCAATTATAAGCAAATCTGGCAGTATTGGCATATCGAAAGAGTTTTGTCTTTTGTTTATTATTTGGAATCAGCATTACTCGAATTGTTTTTATCATCTTTTTCACCATCATCGTCTATAAGTTCTTTTACAAGTTTTCATTAACTGATGTTTACCTCCTTCCTGCTCCTTTGTATTCCCTTTCTTCCGGAATAACTGCCAGATGTTCTTCTGTTTTAATTTGTTCTTGCAGCAAATGTCTGATTCTTTTTATAAAAGCCTTGTTGTTATTATCTGAAGCAAAATTATGAATTCCTTCATATAATTTCATAATGTCTTTCTGTTTTCTTCGCTCTTTCAGTTCTTTCTGCCAGGCTGTTGCAAGCTTATTGCGTTCTGATTTATTTTTACAATCTTCCAAGTCGTGTGTCCACTCATAAGTTTTCTTGTTAAATCCATCAACTTGCGATTTTGAATTTAGATATAACTCATGGCTCTCATCAAGCAATTCTAAGAAATCCTTAATAATTTCAGACGGTTGTTTGTCCATACGATCACCTCCTACTGGAATGGTAATTCTTCTTCAATGCCTTCTGGGATTGTCATAAATCCATCTGGAGCAGCCGGGCCTGTAGGCCGAGGCTGATACTCGTTCGACTGGCAATTATTTTCTACAGATGTACTAGACTTACTTTCTACAAATTCATATTTTTCCACAAAACAATTATTTGTATATACCTTTTCTCCATTTTTGTTGGTATAACTTCCTGTCTGCCATTTTCCTTCCACGATAATTTTAATTCCTTTTCTCAAATGAGTTTCGACAAAACTAGCATTTTTTCCGAAAGCAACACAAGAAATGAATGCTGTATTTTTCTCCCCTGCTTTATAATAACTGTCCACCGCCAATGTGTGTGTAGCCACTTTAGTTCCTTTTGCGCTTTCTCTTACTTCGGGATCTGCTGTTAATCTTCCCATTAAAATTACTTTATTCATACATTTTCCTTTCTTTATAACCCAAATTTCTTATAAAATTTTTCAAAATCGTCTCTTGACATTTCTCCAATATCGTTATCATTTTCCTCCTTTTTCTCCCTAAAATGCTTTATGGAACATTTATGACTGTCAAGTGCATCTATCTTCATTCTTGCATGCGTGACAAATCAAAAATTGACAACTGTTCTGGCGGCTCAAAATTCATCCACAACACTTCTTGTTTTTTACTTCCTGCTTGAGAATAGTTCATTTTATTTTCTTTATGCCAATCTTTCAATAATGAATTATATAACTCCGATTCATACCCACTAATTAAAGCTGACCCTTTATGTTCCATTAACATATACAATAATTGTTCATGGTCGCTTTCTGTCATTTCATTTTTATACTGTTTTCCACTACTTCGTGTATCGAGCAGATACGGTGGCCACAATAAATTAATACATTTTCATAATTAAACTTGGAAATGACATCTACGGCTGGTCTGCTCTCAATCTGTACCCCTCTAAGTCGTTCTGTTACTTCAATAATTCTATCCGGTAGGCTTTTCCGATCTAAAGCTGCATATGCTTTTTCTCTTCCTTGCACATCATTTTTCCATCCAACTTTAGCCCCTGTAGTACGATAACCATAGCCCATGTTCAAACGAATTAAAAATTTGTGTAATCTTATTTCTTTATGATGATATATCCATTATGTGTTGCATTATGAGAAGCAATTTTAATTAATTTTGTGACTGTGGTATACTTTATTGTTCCGTTAGTCGCAATGACTGTTCTACCGCCGGAACGACCAACAATAATGTTCGTATGAATCGGATTCTTCTGCTCTATTAAAACAAAATTCCCATTTCTGACCGCTGCATCAATTCGTTTTATATCTTCCGCACCGGTGTTGCTCTTCAATTCATGATAGGATACACCGTTTTTAATGTAACGCATTAAAAGGCGAGATGTACCATACAGGGTTAATTTATTTGGCATAAATCTTTTATAATCTTTTGCAGCTACTTTGTATAATTCAGATGGACTTTTAAAAATCCCTTTAAGCTGTAATCCAATGCAGGCCGCCACGATACTACAACCATGCTTATCAAGCCATTCTCCAAATGCATCCTGCTGCGGAACTTTAATATCCAGCATTTCAGAAGTACCATTGCTAATATGAAGGTTTAATGGATACGCTTTACTTGTCGTTTTTTCTGACTTGATAACATATCCCTTTAAATATTTGGCACATACATACCCTGTTTTTTTATTGTATTTCACCTTTACATAGGGTAAATTTCCGTCCCATCGGATAGTATTATTAAGAGTTTTTACAATTTTTCCTTTTCCAATCGTAAGAATCTTTAAAGATTTCTTAGCTGCGGACTTTCTTAATATTAAATTTGCCGTTGTCTTGTACTTCATAACTTATCTCCCATCAAATTTACACCACATAACTCATTAATCTCTCGGATATATTGCTTCATGATATTACTGTCAATCTTCTTTTTCTTCTCAAAACAGGCATGAATAAAACCTTCCTTTTTCTTCTTATATGTTTTCTTCCAATAGCCTTCCTTTAAAACATTCGTCACAACCGCAACAGCTAAACCAAAAGCCCTGTCTGCTACTCCCAGCACTCTGGTTAAGCTTTCAATCTGTCTCTGCAGGCTTTTTACCATCTGTTCATATTTGGACTTTCCAATGGTATGTTCTTTTAAAAATTCTTTATCAAGGTCTTCTCTTGTATATTTCTTTGCCGGATTTGGTTTTTCTCGAGTCCCATGAACTACGATTTCCGCTTCAATCACACGTTCCTTATATATCGTTTCTTCAAAAGGAGTTATCATAGCTGTTTTTACTGTTCCCATCTTATTTCGTTCTCCCATTCTATTTTTTGGCCGCAATGTGGACAATAGTCATATTTATCGACATCAACCTCATAACTTGCTCCACAGCTGGGGCATAACCATGTATCCCATACAAAAGTGCCGTCCGGTGCATATCCATCGCCTTCATATGTAGGCTTTTCTGGGGTTACTTTTTTCTTATACATTTTTAATTCCTCAAGCCATCTTGCAAGCTGTTCATGTTCTTCAGCGCATTCAACACAATTATTACATTGTTCATTATCCAAATTCGAACGATGCATCGTAGCTTCGTTTAACTGCTCAAATTCATAGTTTTTCAACAAACGCCCCAGCATATTAAAGCTTTGATAGCCTTTTTCTCATGTTCTATTATTTTTGCATTTAATATATGTAGAATAGGCACCTCCTCTACTATTCCTTCCGACCGATTCAATTGGAACCGTAAATATAACTATATCTCCGACCTCTAAGGTTTTGAATCCCTGTGCTTTGGATTTTTTGCTAATTGATACACATCTGGCAATACAACTCATTTCCATAAAATTTTCCTTCGCAATTATAACCAACTTTTAATATCTTATCTCTAGTTTAAATAGGATATATTATAAGAATTCTCCGCTTTTAAAATATCCTCTAATGTTAGAGCTTTAAATCTTCTCAGATCAACTCTGCCCCCAGCTGCTTTCATTATATTGTCTTCTACTGTACCTATATTCGGGTTCGTATTTTTGCTAAAATCAAAAAATAGTCTTTGACCTCTTTCTGTATCTATCACGAGATAATTGCCATTTTCCCCTTTCCACTGCTGACATTTGTAAAATTCTTCTGCTACAAGTTTATCTTCTAAATAAAATAACGCTCTCATCTCATCTTCTCCTTAATCATTAATAATTTCGTAGATAATATCATCACGGTAATTACCGTTCAGATCTCTAACAGAGTCTTTTAGAATATGCTTGTTTCCTCCATGTTTTTTGCAGAATTTATCGTAA
>OLOA01001782.1_pt1 | contig 20762 bp, 20 predicted proteins | sample 1672201 | NCBI WGS metagenome assembly OLOA01 (sample SAMEA3136658, study PRJEB25190) | human gut metagenome
GGCATAGAAAAAGTCCACCGTAATTCTATCAAAATTACGGTGGACTTATGGTGGACCGCCGCCAGCCAAAAACAAATTTTTTATTTCACCGTCCTTTTCCTCCAGCTCACTTAGTAATCTATCATTTATCTCTACCGTGTCATCTCCCGAATGAAATGTAATAGTTATTCTATCATCGTACAGAAAAATCTTATTAACAAAAATCTTTATCAGCATTTTCTTATATTTCTCATCGGTCATACTACCTTTTTTGAGAGCCGTCAAGAAAAATTTTATTTTCGGTTCAGTAAGTGAAGGAAACGGCATTGTTTCTTTTGAAATTTCTTTTTTTATGTTTTCTTGCTCGGATTCTAATTGTGCAATTTTTTCGTAGATGTTTTCTCTCAATCTCGGTATATCTGTTTCCAACACCGCATTTAGAGCATTATCTCGTTTTCGTTCACTTTCAGCCAAGCGTTTCTGTAAGTATCTCAAATTAGATGTGTCTCTTTCTGCTTCACACATAGCCGAAACCTCTTTCGAAATCTTTTCTATATTAGGCGCAGACAATAACTTTCTGCATCGATTCAACACGAGATTTTCGATATAGTCTTTCCTAACCATATCTTTTTCGCACCGTTTGGCTTTCCTGCCGTTACATATATAGTAGTTGTATTTTTTGCCCTGTTTTCCCGTTGCGGAAAAACCCGTCATCATTTCTTTACACCGACCGCAGAATAATTTTGTTGTCAAAAGATATTCGACCTTCGCTTTTGACCTTGCAGGTGCCTTTCTGTTCTTTTCCATTATTTCTGCCACCTTATTAAATAATTCATCCGAAATAATGCGAGGCATTCCGCCGGGAACCTCTTTGCCTTTGTATGTATATACGCCGATGTACCTTTTGTTTTTCAGCATTGTGTGGAGCGAATTCTTGTTAAATGGTACTCCTCTTGATGTTTTATATCCCAACGAGTTTAAATGCTTTGTTATTTCTGTAACAGTCTTTCCGTTAGCATACATCTCAAAAACGGTTTCTACAATAGGGGCGGTATTGGGGTCAACCTCAAATTGACCAAATTGATTAACTTTAAAACCGAGTGCGATGTTACCACCTGTGCATAAACAATTCTCACCGTTATAGTCCATACCACGCTTGATTTTTACTGACAGTTCATCACTATAATACTGCGCAATAGCCATCATAATATTACGGTGCAATCTACCTGAAGGGTCATCGGTGAAACTTTCTGTCGCGGATACCAAAAGTATTCCGTTTTCTTTTTCTATCTTGTCAGCATTATCAAGAGATTGCCTTATATCTCGTCCAAAACGGTCAATTGAATATACAAGTATCATATCAAACATTCCGCTTGAACACTCTTTTAATAATCTTTGCAAAGCAGGGCGTTTATCGTTTGTTCCTGTCATTGCACTATCGCTGTATGTCTTAATAACAGTATATTTATTTCTTTCAGCATATTCGGTACAAACCTTAATCTGCTCTTCTATACTTGCTTCTCTTTGTGAACTTGAGCTATATCTCGCATATATTACTACTCTCATATAATGTTCTCGCTTTCCAGTGCTTTTCTTATCTTGTTGAATATCAATTGATTCGGATAGTATCTGTAATCGGCAAATATCGAAATACCGTCTTTGCAATAATGCTCCAAAATTGCGGCGGCGCAGGCGGCGCTCCGCGACTGCCCGTATTCGCATTGGCAGATGATATCCAGACCGTCATCGTGCGCCTGACGGATAAACTCCGCAAGGCTTTCGGCTTCGGGAAAATATGTATCAAAGGTCAAACCGTAATCTTCAAGGATGTCGATATCAATGTCGTGAACGGCTGCGGCAAAAAGCCGTTCGGGTTTTCCTTTGTAATCCACAGGCTTTGAGATTTCACCCGTCCGTATGTTCGGCGGGTCATAAAAACTGATTACTGCCGTATTTTTCGGAAAATCATTTTTCAGCAGTTCTTCGACCGCTTTTCTTGCATAAATGTCTACTTTCATCGTTCACCCCTCAATCAATTTCAGATATTTATATACCGTCGGATAGGAAAGTTCGCAAAGTCGGGACAAGTCCTTTTTGGAAAGCTGCCCTTGCCGATATTTCGGATAATGTTTGTAAAACACGCTCGGTATATCGTCGGCGGTAACGGTGGGTCTGCCGATTTGTTTCCCTTTGGCTTTCGCGTTTTCCATTCCGCTTTTGACCCGCTGGCTTGTGATGTTTCGCTCGATCTCGCTGAATACACCCATCATTTTGAGCATTCCCTCGGTCATCGGGTCAAGCGCTTTACTGCAATCCACAACAAAATTGCCGAGTATCAGCTTTAGGTGTTTCTCTTTTGCAAACTCAATAATTTCACAAAGCTGTTTTGTGCTGCGGGTAATTCGGCTGACCTCGGTTGCCGCAACGGTATCTCCCGAATTTACTGCGGAAAGCAGTTTGTTTAGTTCCGCGCGGTCTGTTTTTGCTCCGCTTTCGTATTCGAGATATATCGTCTCGTCGGACGCACCCTGCCGTTTGAGTTCCCGTACCTGTCGGTTGATGTCCTGCATTTTCTCGTTTGTGGAACACCGTGCATAACCGTAAATCATAGCAAAACCTCTCTGTTTCTCGTTGTACTTATATTATATGACATCTTTCGGGAAAAAACAAAACCGTTAATGGTTTGTTAATATTTACGGATTAGACCATAAACGAAACGGTGTTCCGAATATCGTTTATAGAAAACAGCCGCAATCCTTTCGGACTACGGCTGTTATTCGGGTTATTCAATTATAAACGGAAAGATATGTTTGATTTTATAGGATTCAATTTGTTGTTTTTTACTGTGCTTAACTCCGTACAAACGAGTAATAACCCGATATTGTAATTCCGTCATATACCAATGATGTTTGCGTTGTATCTAACAATATTGCTGCGGCATTGGTATAATCCTGAAGCTCATTGGCAGACAAAGCCTTGCTGTTCTTTATTGTTTCATTTCCGTCAAGCGAAAACCGATGACGCCTTGTCCAGCCGTTTGGATTTTCAAAAATCGCTTCTTTGATACCCGAAGAAATAAACGCGCCGCTGCCAATTTTATTTACGTTGCTTGGAATGGTAATGCTGCTCAAAGAAGTGCAATTATAAAATGTTTTCGCTCCAATTTCAATTAAACTATCCGGCAGGTTCACCGTTTTCAGCGATGTACAATCATTAAAAGCGTAATTTCCTATATAAGTTATATTATCAGAGAAATAAATCTTTTGCAAAGATGCACATCCGAGAAATGCACTGCTGTTAATAGTTGTGATTGAATCGGGAATTTTCACAACCCGAAGTGCAGTTGCATTCTTAAACCCATTCAATGCTATTTCGGTAACCGACTCTCCGTCATATTCAGAGGGAATAGACACCGAAACCATGCTTGTACTGTAAGTGCTGTTTAAACCAACGCTATATGTACCATTAGCAAGTTTTTTGAAAACGAAATACTGCAATTCGTTTTGCACATTGTTCGCCTCTATCGGGAAGCGATCTATAGTGCCATCGGTATAAGTGATGATGAGTTCGCCGTTTACAAGCTCGGTCTTTGCAATACCTCTGCCGTCCTTGCCTGCGGCACCCGTTGCTCCCGTATCTCCCTTGTCGCCCTTGTCACCCTTTTCGCCTTTGATATTGCCGAGCGATTTGGTTGAGCCGTCGCTGAGTTTAATGGTGAGCGTGCCGTCGGTCAGTATGGTGACATCGCTTATTCCGATACCGTCTTTGCCGTTTGTTCCGTTCTTGCCGATTATTTTTCCGAGGTTGGCGGTCTGTCCGTCCGAATAGGTCAGTACAAGTTCGCCGTTATCGTTTATTTCGGATTTTGTAATACCGATTCCATCGGCACCCTTGATATTACCGAGATTGAAAACCGCGCCGTTTGTCAAAGTGACCGACAGTATTCCGTCCGTGCTGATTTCAACCTTGTCAATGCCGATTCCGTCCTTGCCATCGGTACCGTTTACGCCATCCTTACCGTTGGCACCTGCTGCTCCGGTTTCGCCTTTATCGCCCTTGGCTCCATCTACACCGTCTTTGCCGTTCTGTCCGACAATTCTGCCGAGGTTAATGCTTCTGCCGTCAGAGAACGACAGTTCAAGTTCACCGTCTGTATTGATACCAACATTTGAAATGCCGATACCATCCTTGCCGTCTGTACCTGCGGCACCCGTTGCGCCTGTATCACCCTTATCGCCCTTGTCACCCTTGTCGCCTTTTTCACCTTTTGCGCCGTCAGTTCCATCTTTTCCGACAACTTTTCCGAGGTTTTTGACGGTATTATCCGAATAGGTGATAACAAGTTCGCCGTCCGTGTTGATTTCGGTTTTGGCAACACCAATGCCGTTTTCGCCGTTTTTACCCGCGGCACCGGTTGCACCTGTGTCGCCTTTGTCACCTTTTTCGCCTTTGGCTCCGTCAACGCCGTCTTTACCATCAGCACCGTTTGTACCATCTTTTCCATCTTTACCGTCAGTACCGACAATTCTGCCGAGATTGACCGATTCGCCGTTTGAATAGGTAATCACAAGTTCGCCCTGCTCGTTGACAGAGGTCTGCTGAATGCCGATTCCATCGGTACCGTCTTTTCCGTCAGTTCCGTTTGTGCCGTCCTTGCCGTTTTTACCGTCTGCGCCGCGGATGTTCCCGAGATTAAGGGCTGTTCCATTTGTCAGCGTGACATTCAGTTCATAGTTTTCGTTTATCACGATGCTTGCAATACCGACACCGTCTGTACCATCGGCACCGTCCTTTCCGTCAGTACCGTTGACACCGTCAATGCCGTCTTTTCCGTCCTTACCGTTCGCACCAACCACAACGCCGAGATTCGCCATCGTGTTGTCCGAATAAGTAATAACAAGTTCACCTTTGCCGTTAATTTCGGATTTTATAATGCTGATACCGTTTTTTCCGTCGGTGCCGTTTGTTCCGTCTTTACCATCAGTTCCATTTGTACCGTCAACGCCATCTTTTCCGTCCTTTCCCGCGGCGCCGATCACACTGCCGAGATTGGAACGCTGACCGTTAGAGAAAGATAGTACCAATTCGCCGTCAGAATTGATTTCGGCACTTGAAACGCTTATTCCGTCTTTACCGTCAGAGCCGTCTTTACCATCGGTTCCATTCGTGCCGTCAACACCATCCTTTCCGTCTACACCATCGGTGCCATCTTTACCGTCTTTGCCGTTCGCGCCGATAATTACGCCGAGGTTAGCGGTCTGCCCATCGGAATAAGTCAGCACAAGTTCGCCCGATTCATTGATGACAGCGGACGAAATACTGATACCGTCAGTTCCGTTTGTTCCGTTCTGACCGTCTTTACCTGCGGCACCCGTTTCACCCTTATCGCCCTTATCGCCTTTGGCACCGTCAACACCATCTTTGCCGTCAACACCGTCAATGCCGTCTTTGCCATCCTTGCCGCTCGCACCGATAACATTACCGAGTTCGGCAGTCTGACCGTTTGTATAGGTGATAACAAGTACGCCGTCGGCGGTTATCTCGGTTTTCTCAATGCCGATGCCGTCCTTGCCGTTCATCCCGACAACGCGGTCAAGATTCACTTGACTTCCGTCCGAAAATCCTAAAATCAGTTGTCCGTCATCGTTTACTTTGGCAGAGCTGACACCAATGCCGTCTTTACCGTCGGCACCGTCTTTTCCATTAACACCGTTCTTGCCGTCAACGCCGTTTGCTCCGTCCCTGCCATTGGTACCGTCTTTTCCGTTGGTGCCGTCAGCACCCTTTGCGCCGACCGCCTTTCCTGCGTTCAGAACGGTGCCGTCCGAAAGAGTAATCAAAAGATCGCCGTCTTTTGAAAATCCTGCGGTTTTCACGCTGATACCGTCTTTGCCTGCGGTGGCTTCCAAGGTTTTTGTCCATTCTTCCTCAGAACCTGTATACCCGTTTTCTTTGGCGATTTCATATGCCGATTTTCCCTGAAGGGAATTAAGCCAATCCTGAATCGAACCGTCATAGCCGTTCAGAACCGCCAACTCATATGCCGACAATCCGTCCTTTACATTTGTCGAAGCAGCCACAGCGCCGTTTCGGTGAATGATTGTTGCCACCACAGCCGATATGCCGATCATTAAAAGAATCGCAATGATGATACACAGCGTTCTTTTGGCATAGTTCTTTTTCTCATGCTGTGCGCCGGATTTCGCATTATTTGTCCTTTCCATATTCAACCCTCCTGCTTGTCTTTATAATGACAAAATGATTTTGCGATGCAAAGTTCCATACACTTCGGATTCTTTTTCGTACATACCTCTCCAAAGCCGTTTGCACAATATGCCCACAAGATATAATCCACCTCGGCGGCGGGCTTGTTCAGGCTTTTTGCAATGCCGGCAATGATATCAATGGCTTCATACGGTGCAGCGTATTTGCGCTGTGAACAGCCGAGGTATTCACTGCCTAAAATACGGCAGATATGCCTGTCGGGCTTGCCGATATCATATCCGACATTTTTCAGATATTCCGCCGTCAAAGCTTCGCCGAGTTGGGCAAACTTATAGGGCTTTCCTGCCGTTGCCAGTTCTCTTACAAGCGCCTTCAAATTATCGTTTTTGTCCGCAAGGCTCTGATAGAAATGATCCACGCTGCCGTACTCTTTTTTGATGGCGAGCAATTTGCCGATGTTCACGCCGATAAGCGCGTTTATCTGATTTGTCAGATACGGCGTTCCGAGCCGATGTTCCTTGACCCGACCGACCAAGACTGCCGGGGCGGCGTTCAGTAAGGCATTTACATCATACTGATAAAAAATATCATCAACGACCGGGATTTGCCCTGTCGCCGTGTCGATATGCGGCTCCAACCGATTCCACGCCGCGCCCGATGTCAGCATGGAATAAACCATTCCGCGGATATGGTCGCTGACCGTAAAGTCGCCGCCGTCCCTTCGTTTGTCAAGCTGTTTTTTGATGTAGGTATTCTCCCACAGCTTTTTCGTTTGGATTTTGCCGTCCCGGATAAACAATTCCTCGCGTAGCTGTTTATCCATGAGCAGGACGGCGTTTGCGACCGTTTCCATGTCTTTCAAGAAAATCACCTCGCCTTTTTATTCAGCAGCTTTTATGTACTTCGATAAACAGTTCGGGGCTGACATTCAGCGCAAGACAAATGGCGCGCAGATCATCCGCATACATTGTCCGCTTGCCGTTCATCATGGCATTGAAGGTCACCTTGGATATGCCCGCCCTCTGCGCCACCGCTAACTGCTTATAGCCGTTTTCCTCTATGTAAGCCCGTACTTTTTTATAAACTTCCATAGTTGCACCTCCACAAATACAGGATTACTGTACTTTGATATATAATATCACAGTAATACTGTGAAGTCAATAGAGAAGTACAGAAATTCTTGATTTTTCCCTTGCTTTTTCTTTGTTTTCGTGTATACTATTGTTATAGCGAGGTGATTTTCTTGAAATATGAGATCGGCAGCAGAATTCGTATGTACCGCAAAGAAAGCGGACTGACGCAGGAGCAGTTGGCTGATAAAATAAACGTTACCAAGAGCAGAGTTTCAAACTGGGAACAGGGGATCAACCGCCCCGATGCGGATATCTTAGCCGATATCTGCCGCGCACTGAATGTGCCGCCCAGCAATCTTTTGGGTGTACATTTGTCGGCGGACGATTTAAGCGACAGGGAAAGAAAGGTCATACAGGCGTACCGGAGCAAAACAGAGGTACAGCAGGCGGTTGATATTCTGCTCGGGATAGAGGGCAACTGAGTATCCTGCCGCAAACCGGGCGATGCATGGCAGATTCGGGGAGAGCGGCGGCTCTCCCTTATTTTATATATACAGAGATAACTCCGCCATGCTGCGCCTGAGAATCGGCCGTGTCAATGTTTAACCTTATATAATATTGAAGCACCAAAAACGTTCTGTTTGCTGTACCCGACGCCGAAAAGCGGTTGAAACGTTTGGCGCGGTTTTCGCAGAGGGCACCATCTGACTTGGATGAAAACAGTTTTGTTCCGTGCTGACTGACGATACAGAACAACGCTGTGTTTTATTCAAGGAGGATACAATATGAAAAGATTCAGAAATTCGGTTAAAGCGGCAAGAAGCGTTCGCCCGGGCAGTTGTGTGTTCACGCCCGATGAGGTAGCCCAGCTTCTTATGCAGATCGATGAACTGCAAGGGTATGACATTTCATTTGAGGAAACCGAGAACGGTACGGCGCAGTTTACCATCGGAGATTCGGTCTACAGCGTTATGGATATCGCACCGGTAATCTGAACGGCATTTACATATAAAGAAAGCCATTGAAACCGCTTTTGCAGTTCCAATGGCTTTCCTTATGTATCAGTTATTGTACAGATATTCCTGCACTTCATTCAACAGGATATACGCCTGTTTCAGTTTGCGGCGATACTCCATCGGCAGCATCGGTATCAGTTCCCGTGCATCGACAATATCATTCTTTGCGTAGCCGATGAATTCGATCGGAGTAATTGACAACGGATAAAAATTGTTTGCCGGCACCGGATTCATTTCGCTTGTGTTTTTTGTTTCTTTCATAGTTACACTCCTTATTAAGTTAATCTGAGACATTGCTTTCATTGAAATAATTGCAAAGCAATAAAATCAATGTTTCCTTGACTGTTTAGAAACCATGGTAATCGGGAAGTTCATCGGTAGCAGGCGGCGGTGCCGAACGATAGAAATTGTGCTTATGTCCGGCATTGCCGTTAGGGCTGATGGTATATACAATGTTGTCCTGTTCCAGAAGAAGATCTTTCAACCTGCTCAGTTCTTTGCCCAATTGCTGCGGGGACTGAGCAATCGGAAGATGGAACTTTCTTTCTCCGGCATCAAGCAGATTCTTGGCAAAGCCGCTCCATGAGTTTTTTGGAGATTCTTCAAGCAAAGCACGTATTGTTTTTACAACGGGGCTGCTTTGATAGTCGAAAATCGCTTCCTCCTTGGCTAATTCATCGGCATTGCCCACGTACTCCCATTGGCACGTATTTTCATTCAATCGAATGAGAATTTCGTTCTGCTCGATATCGCGCCCGGTGATATGCAGCGTAGCCTGTTGAGCATTGCGGGCTGTCCGCTTGATAACGAACATAGTGTCCATGACGCCCGAGATGCCATTGGTTCCGGTGATTTCGTTGAACGGGTCATCCTTGTCTTTGGTTTTGCTGGTATGATGAACGAACAGCACACTGATCCCTTTTTTATCCATGGCTTCTTTTATCATTCCCGCTTCCCGGTAATCATGGTCGTACCATCGTTCACCACGCAGCCCTTGACCGCGAATCTTCTGAAAGGTATCAATAATGATCAGTTTGGTCTCCGGATGCTGCTGAATATGCTCGTCCAGAAGTTCCAACAATCCCTCTTCAAGCGTTACAATATCGGTGGAAAAATAGAACCATGGCGGGGCGGGAACCCCGTTCAGCAGTTTATTCATACGCTGCTGCAAGCGTTTCAGAGTATCCTCAAAAGAAAGATACAGAACACCTGCCTGCTGCGTTTGCCATTTCAGAAAGGCTTCACCCGCCGCCACCTTAAGTCCGATCAGGAGTACAAACCAACTCTTTCCGCTTTTTGGCGCCGCGGCAAGAATGCTTGTCCCCTCGGGTAGTATGCCGTCTACAAGATACCTCGTCGGCGGCAAATTGGCTTTTTGCAGATCGGGAGCCGATATAATGTTCAAACTCCTTTTGCCTTTCGGTTCTGCGTTCTGAGAATGCCCCGCTTCTCTTTTCAGCCATTGTTCGTTATCCTGCGCGGCGGTTCTGTCCGGCTTTACCGCTCGGGCTAAATTGGAAAGATAATCGGCGCGGGCAAGCTTGGCTTGGTGTTTTTCATCTTTTTGAACGGCATACGGACTGCTGCGAAACGCACTGATTGCCGCATCGGAATCATTGTTGAGCCAATACAGTAATTTTGCCATAAATCCCGCGTCATCTTCGCTTTCATTTCCGTGCGGACGCGCACCTTTCCAATAGGATTTCAGCTTCTCGTCTTTTTCCAAACCGATTTTTAAATACTCTTTGTCTGTTTGGAACGATTGCCGGGTACCGTTTCTTATCATGTATTGATTTAAAACCTCCCTTAACTTTTCGGTACCGTCGGCAACGGGGCTGCTGTTTATGGCATTGCCGGTAACGGTTACAAATTTACTGGTTGCTCCGGAGATATAGACTTCAAGCCCTTTCTTCTGATTGTTAATGTAATACTGATCCTTGTTGTATTCAAAGTTCTTAACGGTAAAAATAATCCGTATGCCGCTGCCGCTCGGACTAATTTCCGTGTAGCTGCCCATTTTTTCAATGATATCGGACGCCATATCGGAGTATTTCCCGTCTGTGATACAATGGTCGATGTCAATTGCGCCTACACCATCAAAAATGCCTATGCCAAGTCCCGCGTAGGCACCGGTTTGATACGCCCCGAATGCCGTATCAAAATCAGTAAATGTGCTTCTGTCATTGGATTTCGCCTTATGTCCCGTACTCGGATTGTACGGGACTTTTCCACAGCCTTCTTCATATTTCCACACGCACCAAGAGGCGTGCTGCTTGAGAATGGATGGGATTTTTGAATCGTTCATTTTTTCTTCTCCTTTGTCTGTTCATGATCGTATACAAAAAGTCCTTCGCCGGAAGGCATAAAAACGATTCCGGCAGGCGGCTCTTTGCATTTTCCGCATAAAACATTGATGATTTCATCTTCGGTTGCCTTTCTCATTTGGCTGCCGAAAGCAGAATTCAGGAATTCTTCGATCGTCATTTCACTCATTTTATTTTCTCCCTTTCTGTGTCATTTTCTTACGGTTTTGCACCTTGCTATATAGCTCGTCAGAAACAATTGCCGGAATTCCATCAGGTAAAACTATGTCCTTGTAATGATATTCGCCTATATATTGCCTGTCTTTTAAAATCCGATATATTCTGCGCTTATTTGTAGTCGCGTTGCTTTGACTCCCAAATCCATATCTATTTTGTATGGCGCTTGAAATCTCTGAGACTTCTTGCCCGTTCGCAAAGCGGATAAAGATCTCCAAAACAATCGGTCCTGTTTCTGAATCTATTTCATAATTTCCATCCGGACTAATGGAATACCCAAACGGCGCCGTGCCACCGTTGAATTTGCAATTTCGAGCCCTTTCTTTTTTGTTGGATAAAACCTTCCGTCCTATTTCCTCCTTATAATATTGGTCAAGTGTTTCAACCATTGCATTGAAACATTTTTCGATGGCACAGATGCTTTTTTCGTTAATTTTCATGTTCATGTTTTACTCTCCTTTTTGTGTTTTAATTGGTTGCAGTGCCTTTTCATTAACTCGTATCATGGTTGGCATTCCTTTCTTCATTTTTTAAGAAATCCGCATATTCGTTGGGGTGACTGTTGACATACGCTTCGATGTCAGCAAATATGAATTTGGCAATTTCTTGTGCCTGCTGCTTGCTGACGATATATTCAATATCTTTATCTTTCATATTTGCTGTCACCCCCTCATGCGGATTTCTTATTGACAAGTCAATTGTATCAGCTTATAATGTAAATGTCAGCACAACACGATTATATAAAAAACACGTGTAATGCAATTTATGTTGTTGGAGGAACAACATTATGGTGTATAATGTGAAAGACAAGCGATTTATTATAGGTGAACGTATAAGGCAGCAAAGACTTGAAGCAGGATATAAAAGACAATGTGACTTCGCAGAAGCCTTAGGTTTAAGATACGAATCTCGCCAGACCGTCGGAGCGTGGGAACAGGGCAAGCGGCTGCCGCAATTGCATATCCTCCTAAAAATGTGCGAGTTGTTTGATTGTGAAATAGGCTATCTTCTCTGCGAATATGATTGTAAAACGAGAGAAGTGACGGATATAAGCGCGGCAACAGGTCTGTCCGAACAATCCATTAAAAGACTTTTTCTGTTCAGAACGAAAAAGAGAGACGGAAAGAAAGAACGCTTTGAATTCAATTCTCCGATTAACTCAATAATTGAGCATCCCGCATTTGTTGAACTTATAGATGCGATAAAAAAGCATGTTTGGAGTTTTAACCATCATCACTATGGAATTGATAACTCTAATGCCGAAACACAAGAAGCGCTTTCTAATACTTTTAACTGTGAGCCGGAAGAGTTACGGGGATATATCGAAATGTCTTCACAGTCTCTTATCGAAAATACAATTATGAAAATAGTCCGAGACATTGAATAAACATAAAAAAGCCCTTGCAAAATGCAAGAGCCGCAATGTATATATAAGAAAAGAAGCAGAGCATTATCAAAAATACTCTGCTTCTTCTGTTGTATTACACGAACCAAACCGTGACGGCAAAGCCGCCGACATAGAAGTAGGGTTTTGTGTAATATTGTGTTGGTGGAGGCGAGGAGAATCGAACTCCTGTCCGAAAACCGCTCCGCGCAACTTTCTCCGGGCGCAGTCCGGCGTTTTTTATTCCCGGAGGAGGCGGCGCCGGACGCCGCATTCCTCTCGGTATCCCTTTAATTTATGACGGCTTCAAGGGAAACGGGCCGTTCACATTTACCGCTTCATGACGCCCTGCACGCGATCGCGGTACTTCGCGCCGGACGAGCCGCACTTAGGCGGCTACTGCTAACTTATTGTTATCAGCGTTTAATTTTAAAATGGGCTGTATTATAGAGATTGCCCGGTCTCTGCCCGCTTATCGCACTTCATGATCCCCGTCGAAACCATTACGCCCCCGTAAATCACCTTGACCTTTCCTTCATCTCGCGCTCGATCTCGCGTCCCGCCTGCTTCTTCGCGTCCGCCTCGCGCTTGTCGTACAGCTTCTTTCCGCGGCACAAGCCGAGCTCTACCTTGACGTGTGAGCCGGACAGATACACCGACAGCGGAACGAGCGTGTAACCGTCGCGCGCGCAAAGCCCGCCGAGCTTCATTATCTCACGCTTGTGCATGAGGAGCTTGCGGTCCCTGAGCGGATCGACGTTGAAGATGCTGCCCTTTTCGTAGGGACTGACGTGGATACCCGATGCCCACAGCTCCCCGTCCTCGACACGGCAGTACGAATCCTTCAGATTGACCGCGCCGGCGCGGATGCTTTTGACTTCGGTGCCGGAGAGGGCGATGCCCGCTTCGTACGTTTCATCGACAAAATAGTCGTGACGCGCTTTTCTGTTCTGCGAGATAAGCTTTTTTCCGCTTTCCTTCGGCATGACCTTCTCCTTCCCCCGTGATCGGCGAGGCAAACGCTTCTCTGCCGCCGCGGCGATGCGTGTGCGCTGCACCGCGCAGGCGTGGTAAAACCCTGCGGTGTGCCTATATTTTATCACATTTTCGCGCCGTATGCAACATGATTTTTGTCGGAGAAAAAATTTTTCCGAAAAAAGATAATATAATATTGAAAAAAGCCTTGCAATTGAGATTTTTATGTGCTATACTATTAACTGCTCATTTTATGAAAACTACTAACGGAGGTATATATAAATGGCAAAGTGCAGTATTTGCGGCAAGGGCGTTGTCTTCGGACAGAGCGTTTCCCATTCGCATCGCAGAACCAACCGCGCATGGAAGCCGAACATCAGAAAGGTCAAGGCTGTGGTCAACGGAACTCACAAGACCGTAAGCGTTTGCTCCCGCTGCCTTCGTTCCGGCAAGATCGAGCGCGCGTAAATTCAATACGGTACGGAATCGTGTCTGCATTTGTCAGGCACTTTTCTTTTTCCGGAGCGGCGGAATGTGTTCCGGAACGGATGGGCATGTGCACAGTTACGGTGTTGGGTGTGATTTGTGCCGGCTCGGCGGCTCGGCGCGCAGCGGCGAAGGCGGAGCGCTCGGTTTGAGCGGTATGCGGTTCGGAGGTGTGCGGTTTGACGGCGCGAGGAAAAACGTACTTGCGTTGGCGTGAAGGCAGGAGAGACTGACCAAAGCGGGATCGGACGTGATTCGGCATGCCTGCGGGTGCGTGCCTCTGTTTGAAGCTGCACTGCCGGAAATATGGGTGCATTTGCGTTTTGCAAAATTATTTACGTTGTTAAAACAACGGAATTTAAGGTTTCGGTGCTGACGTGCGCGGCGCGAGGGTGAATTCGGCGAATTTGCGCCGAATTCCGTTGTTAAAACAACGTAATTGAAAATCGAAAAGTCGAAAACACCCCTCTGCGGTGAGAGATGCGCTGATTTCGGCTGATTTTCGGTATATGCGGGAAGAGCACGGCGGGCATCGCGTATTGCAGCGGAAGATATACGGGAAAACTCCCGTCGATCGGTGGGATTGCCGCCGGGGCACATAAAGCAGATTCCCGCCGCAAGAATCCGTTGTGCGGGTGCGGGCGGTGTTGGTGTGATTTTCGCCGGCTCGACGCACGGTCGGCTCGGAGGCAGACGCGGGCGTTCGGCGCGCAGACGTGTACCGCGTACAGCGGGCATAGATGCAGGAAAGACCGACCGTATCGGATATCAAAAGGAGGAGCTATGGGCTATACCGTATGTTTCACGGGGCATCGCAGCATTCCCGAAGAGGCGCGCGCCTCGCTCGCAAATGAGCTTGACCGCGTGATAGCGGATCTGTATTCGCTCGGCGCGGACACCTTCATTTCAGGCGGGGCGCTCGGGTTCGATCTGATCGCGGCATGCCGCACGGCGCGCTTTCGCGCGGAGAACGACGGCGTTCGGCTTGTGCTTGCGCTGCCGTGCCGGGATCAGACCGCGCGCTGGACGGATTACGATTCGCTGCGTGCGTACAAGATGCTCTTTTCCCACGCGGACGAGGTTCATTATTCGGATGCTTTCTACACTTCGGACTGCATGCTGAAGAGAAACCGATACATGGTCGGGCGCGCCGACGCCTGCGTTGCGTACTGTCTGCGCAATTCCGGCGGAACGGCTTACACCGTACGACGCGCGGAGGAGAAGCATATTCCCGTGATAAATCTTGCGCGCGGCGGGTGGGATAAGTCGGAATTTGAGGGATTTTGTAAAAAATAATTAATGATTGTGTTGAAAAAATATTAATAAACTGTTGACAAAGCCGCCTCGACTGTGGTACAATAGATGTACAGAAATATCGGGAGGAGGCTATGTCAGGATGATCAGGCAGATCGTTATACTTGCGGCTTTGGTTCTTGCGGCGGTATCTGCGGTGCTTTACCGTTTCGTGACCGAGCCGCATCTTCGGATGTCCCCGACGACGGGGGCTCTCGACATAATGATAACCGTTACGCTCGTGCTTATCGCCGCGTTTATTGTTTTTATAATTTATCGCCGGACGAAAAACGGCGGAGAGAAGTAGTAGGATGCCGGGGACGGAGGCAGGATGCCGGGGGAACCCCTTTTGACAAAGGGGAATCCCCCGTGACCCCATGCTTGCGGGCTTCGCCCGGAAGCTTCCGAAAACTTTTAAACTGAATTGTATTGGGGGAAGGCTGTTCTCTCGGAAGATAGCGTATAAATTTCGCTGTACTTAACAAGCATAGGCTTCACGTTGGAGTTTGACGCTATGCGGCAAACTCGGGGACACAGTAAGTGAACGTACAAGTTCGGACTAAATGTTATGCTGTGTCCAGAGGGCTTCCCCGCTCAGGGGTTTGGGGATGAAATCCCCAATGGGGCTTTGGGGCAACGCCCCAACATATAATGATCTTACATGGCGTTCGGAAGAACGCCATGTTTAGTTTTAGCTTCACGTTGGAGAATGGCACTCGTACAAACTTGTTCTCACGTTGGAAAACGGAGCGGTGCTCCGTTTTCGCGGACATGGTAAATAAACGTGCAGATTTGGTTTGATGTTATACCATGTCCTATTCTCGCGGACACGGTAGGTTGACGTACAAATTCGGTTGAACGCAATGCTGTGTTAGGAGACGAAGTCTCCGCTGCATCCGTGCAAAATCGCAAAAGCCCTTGACAAAACGCCCGCCGGAGTATTATAATGGAGTAAAGCAGTGATGAAGTCGGCGCGGCGATGCTCCGGACCAGAGAGGGATTCGGCTGCTGTGAGAATCCTTTCGGGCGCGTCTTTTGCCTTTCGCTTCGGAGCAGGTGCGGTGAACCCCTTGTAGCCGCGCACGTCGTTTCCGCGTTAAGGAGATCAAGGTGTCGGCGAATGCCGGAAGCCGGGTGGTACCGCGAATCGTTTTCGATCCGTCCCGTTCATGTCGGGACGGATTTTATTTTTTTTTGCCGCCGTGCCGCCGTGCTGCTGCACCCGCCGAGCCGTCCGAACGTCCCTTGAGATTTTGTCTGCGGGACTTTCTCCCGCGCACCGCGTAAACAAGTTAATAATCCCTAAGGAGAAAATATAATGAAAGATTTACTTGAACAGATCCGCCAAAGCGCCATGGAGCAGCTTTCGCGGGTCGACGCCGATCTTTCCGAGATCCGCGTGAAATATCTCGGCAAAAAAGGCGAGCTGACCGCCGTGCTTCGCAGCATGGGCTCACTCTCCCCCGAGGAGCGTCCCGCGTTCGGTCAGCGCGCCAACGAGGTCCGCGCTCAGATCGAGGCGGAGATCGAACGCCGCCAGACCGAAATGAAATCCGCGATGCGCGACCGTGCGCTCCGTGCGGAAAAGCTTGACGTCACCGTACCCGGCGAGGACGTGCCCTTCGGTCACATCCATCCGCTCAGCCGCGTTCAGCACGAGATCGAGGACATCTTCATCGGAATGGGATACTCCATCGCCGAGGGTCCCGAAGTCGAGCTTGACTACTACAACTTCCAGGCGCTGAACATTCCCCCGGAGCATCCGGCACGCGATACGCAGGACACCTTCTATATAACGGACAACGTGCTGCTTCGCTCGCAGACCTCCCCCGTTCAGGTTCATGTAATGGAGAAGGAGCGCCCGCCGATCCGCATCCTCTCCCCCGGACGTGTGTACCGCTCCGACGCGGTTGATGCAACGCATTCGCCTCTCTTCCACCAGATCGAGGGTCTTGTGGTCGATCGCGGCGTTACGATGGGCGATCTCAAGGGAACTCTTGCGATGTTCGCACGCAGGATGTTCGGTTCGGACACGAAGATCCGCTTCCGTCCGCACCACTTCCCGTTCACCGAGCCGTCGGCTGAGGTCGATGTATCCTGCTTCGCCTGCGGCGGCAAGGGATGCCGCTTCTGTAAGGGCGAGGGCTGGATCGAGATCCTCGGCGCGGGCATGGTTCATCCGAACGTCCTCTCCGGCTGCAGCATCGATCCCGAAGAGTACTCCGGCTTTGCGTTCGGTCTCGGCGTCGAGCGCGTTGCCCTTCTGAAATACCACATCGACGACATGCGTCTGCTCTACGAGAACGACGTCCGTTTCCTCGGACAGTTCTGACGCACACCGAAATAACAACCGAAAGGATAATATAAATGAAGCTTTCAATGAAGTGGCTCGCCGACTACACGGACGTTTCCGAGTATTCGACGAAGGAATACTGCGACCGCATGACCGCCACCGGCTCGAAGGTCGAGGGCTGGGAGGAGCTCGGAGACGATATCTCCGGAGTTGTCGTCGGCCGTGTGCTTGAGGTAGCTCCCCATCCGGATGCCGACAAACTTGTAATATGCAAAATCGACGTCGGAGCGGCGGATCCCCTGCAGATTGTCACCGGCGCGACCAACGTGACCGAGGGGGCGCTCGTCCCCGTCGCAACCGACGGAAGCCATCTCCCCGGAGATGTCAAGATAAAGAAAGGCAAGCTCCGCGGCGCGGTTTCGGAGGGAATGCTCTGCTCCATCGCCGAGCTCGGGCTTACGCTGCACGATATGCCGCAGGCTGTCGAGGACGGGATACTCATTCTGTCGGACTGCGGTCTCGACACGCTCCCCAAGCCGGGTGAAAACGTAAAGGAGGTTCTCGACCTCACCGACACCGTGGTTGAGTTCGAGATCACGCCGAACCGCCCCGACTGCCTCTCCGTGATCGGACTTGCGCGCGAGAGCGCAGTTTCGCACGAGGCTCCGCTCCGCATAAAGAAGCCCGAGTTCCGCGGCATCGGAAACGGGATATCGTCCCTTCTCTCCGTTAAGGACGATGCCGTCGATCTTTGCTGCCGCTACAGCGCAGCCGTCGTGAAAAACGTGCGGATCGCGCCCTCCCCGATGTGGATGCGCCGCCGCCTCCGCGCCGCCGGAGTGCGCCCGATCAACAACATCGTCGATATAACAAACTACGTCATGCTCGAGTACGGTCAGCCGATGCACGCATTCGACTACGCCTGCCTCGACGGAAGCGACATCAACGTGCGCCGCGCCGCCGACGGCGAAAAGTACGTTACGCTTGACAATATCGAGCACACGCTCGATTCCTCGATGCTCGTCATTGCGGATGATCACAAGCCGGTCGCGCTTGCCGGCGTCATGGGCGGCGCAAACTCCGGCATCTCCGATTCCACTGAGACGGTCGTATTCGAGAGCGCGGCGTTCTGCGGTTCGAACGTGCGTGTCACCGCACGCAAGCTCGGCATGCGCACCGAAAGCTCCTCGAGATTCGAAAAGGGTCTCGATCCCGAGCAGACGATCCCTGCGCTTTACCGCGCGCTCGAGCTTGTAGAGATGCTCGGCGCGGGCGATGTCGTATCCGACGTGATCGACATTTACCCGAATCCGAGACCCCTTCCCGAGATAAAGCTCGACGCGGATGTGATAAACCGCTTCCTCGGCACCGACATTTCGGAGGAATTCATGAAGGAGACTCTCCGTTCGCTCGAATTCACCGTCGGCGATTCCACGGTGATCCCGCCGTCGTTCCGCGCGGACGTCGCGTGCATGAACGATGTTGCGGAGGAGGTCATCCGCATATACGGATACGAGGCGCTCACCGAGACGCTCACCTCCGGCGGAGTTACACTCGGCGGACGGACGAAGAATCAGTCGTACGCGCTCTTCTGCGAGAATGCGCTCTGCGGAATGGGCATGAACGAGATCGAGACGTTCTCGTTCATCTCGCCGAAGTTCTACGACAAGATACGCCTGCCCGAGGATAAGAGAAAGAGCGTTGTGATCTCCAATCCTCTCGGCGAGGACACCTCCGTTATGCGCACGACGGCGATCCCGTCTATGCTTAACGTGCTCGCCTACAACCAGAGCGTGAAGAATCACGCGGCGTACCTCTACGAGATGGCTACCGTCTACATCCCGACGGAGAATGTGCTCCCCGATGAGCCGAAGCGCATCGTGCTCGGCTTCTACGACACCGACCGGAAGGACGAAGCGGTGTTCTACAGAATGAAGGGGATCGTTGACGCGCTCATGCGCGCGTCGGGCATTGCGGTCAAGTACACCGCCGAAAGCACAAATCCCACGTTCCATCCGGGACGCTGCGCGACGGTCAGCGCCGGCGGCCGTGTACTCGGCGTATTCGGCGAGGTTCACCCGGATGTCGCCGAAAGCTACGGCTTCATGCACCGCACCGCCGCCGCCGAGCTTGATTTCGACGCGATGGCGGAGCTTTACTCCACCGATTTCGCATTCACCGCGCTGCCGAAGCATCCCGCGCTCGAGAGAGACTTCTCGTTCGTCTGCGGCGAGGAGCTTGAGGTAGGTGCGATCGAGGACGAGATCGTCTCCGCGTCGCCGTCGGTAGAGTCGGTCAAGCTGTTCGACGTTTACCGCGGAGCGCAGATCGGAGAGGGTCAGAAGAGCGTATCCTTTGCGGTCAAGCTCCGTTCGCAGGATCACACGATGAACGATGAGGAGGCCGACCGCGCGGTCAAGAAGATACTGAAAAATCTCGCCGGAAAGTTCGGCATTACGCTCCGCTCGTAAGCGGACGAAGGAGGATTTCGTATGAAGTATACAATGAAGATTGCGGGGCTCGAGAGGTCGCTTCCTCTCTGCCCTCTGAACGACGATGTTTACATCGCCGCATTCGTGATATTCGGCGATCCCGAGCTCACGACCGCGGCGGCGAAGGAGCTTCTTGCGCGCGCGCCCGAATATGATTACATCATAACCGCGGAGTCGAAGGGAATCCCGCTTGCGCACGAGATGTCCCGCCTTGCGGGGAACCGGAAGTATTTCCTCGCGCGCAAGGCGCCGAAGCTTTACATGGACGGAGTTTTCGAGGTGACCGTGCGCTCGATCACGACGAGCGGCGAGCAGAAGCTTTATATGGATAAATCCGACGCCGAAATGATAAAGGGCAAGCGGATACTGATCGTCGATGACGTGATCTCGACGGGCGCAGTCTTGCTCGCGTGCATCGTCGGGCAGCTGACGGGACTGAAGATCGACGGATACGTCGGGCTGCTCGTCGCGCTGTTCATCCTCTGGTCCGGGGTCGGCATTGCGAAGGATACGATCGATCCCCTGATCGGCGCGAAGCCGGACGAATCGCTCGTCCACGCGATCGCCTGTCTTATGACCTCGCACCCCAGCATTCTCGGCATCCACGATCTGATGGTGCACGACTACGGCCCCGGCCGCCGCTTTGCCAGCGTCCACGCGGAGCTTGACCACCGCATCGACCCGCTCGTCGCGCATGAGATCCTCGACGAGATCGAGCGGCAGGCCAAGCGCGATCTGCACGTCGATCTGGTCATCCACTACGACCCCATCGTGACCGACGATCCGGAGGTCACAGCCGTGCATACGCGCGTGACGCAGATCCTCCGCGGCATCGACCCGCGGCTGTCCATCCACGATTTCCGTATGGTCTCCGGCCCGCATCACGCGAACGTGATCTTCGACATGGTCATCCCGGCGGAATACGAGGACAAGACCGCGCAGCTGCGCCGCGAGATCAGCGCGCCGCCCTCAGTCTTATCCGGATTCATGCCGTACTCCGTCCGGT
>OLOA01001786.1_pt1 | contig 20740 bp, 14 predicted proteins | sample 1672201 | NCBI WGS metagenome assembly OLOA01 (sample SAMEA3136658, study PRJEB25190) | human gut metagenome
ACTCACTTATTGCTTATTTCGACCGTCCAAATTTCAAGAGCATATTGTTCTTTTTTCTATTATAATATATTTATTGTATCAGAACAAGTGTTTTTGCGATTTTTTATGAGTTTCATTTTAGGGATAGAATAAATGTTTATACTCTATCTTGCATCTTCTATTTATTCATGTTAAAATCTTAAGATGTCAAAAATACAATATATATGAGATAAAAAACAGCAGTGAGCTGTTATGAAGATAGGAGATAACAATTAAATGGCAATGAGTCCGATGATGCAGGAATACTGCAAGACAAAGGAACAATATAAAGACTGCATTTTATTCTACCGTCTGGGAGATTTTTATGAAATGTTTTTTGATGATGCATTGCTTGTCACCAGGGAACTGGAGATTACCCTTACAGGAAAAGACTGCGGATTAGAGGAGAGGGCACCCATGTGTGGTGTCCCTTATCATGCTGCGGAGACTTATATTAATCGTCTGATCGAGAGAGGACATAAGGTAGCAATCTGTGAGCAGGTAGAGGATCCTAAAAAAGCCAAAGGACTGGTAAAGCGTGAGGTTGTAAGGATCGTAACCCCAGGAACCACACTGGATGCTGCTGCTCTTGATGAGACAAAGAATAATTACCTGATGTCTATTGTGTCTATGGAAGAACATTTCGGATGCGCTATTGCAGACATTACAACAGGTGACTGTTTCCTTACAGAGGTGGACAAACCTCAGAAACTTCTTGATGAGATCAATAAATTTGTTCCTGCAGAGATTATCTGTAATGATTCTTTTTATATGTCTAATATAGATACAGATGACTTGCAGAACCGTCTTGGGATTTGTGTTTTTTCATTGGATTCCTGGTATTTCGATGACGAGTTGTGCCGCCGCACACTAAAAGATCATTTTCATGTAGGTTCTCTGGAGGGATTGGGCGTTGGTGATTATGACTGCGGGATCATTGCAGCAGGAGCACTTTTCTTATATCTGAAAGAAACCCAGAAGACAGCCTTGTCCCATATGACAACTATCCGTCCCTATGCAGCAGAGAAATATATGCTTATCGACAGTTCCAGCCGCAGAAATCTGGAACTTGTGGAAACCCTGAGAGAGAAACAGAAAAGAGGTTCTCTTCTCTGGGTACTGGATAAGACAAAAACAGCAATGGGAGCCAGAACTCTCCGCAGTTATGTGGAACAGCCACTGATCGACAGAGATGAGATTGAACAACGTCTGGAAGCACTGGAAGAGTTAAATAAAAACGGAATGCTCCGGGATGAGATCAGGGAATATCTGGGACCTGTTTATGACCTGGAACGACTGATCAGCCGTATCAGCTATAAATCTGCGAATCCAAGAGATCTGGTCGCATTTGCTTCTTCGCTGGAAATGCTTCCTTATATAAAACAGGTTTTAAAAGAATTTAAAACACCTCTGCTTCAGAAAATCTATGAGGATATGGATTCGTTGGAGGATGTGACAGATCTGATCAAACGTGCCATCGTGGAAGATCCGCCTCTTGCACAGAAGGATGGAGGCATTATTAAAGAGGGCTATAATGAAGATGTAGATAAATTCCGCCGTTCCAGGACAGATGGTAAGAAATGGCTTTCAGAACTGGAGGCCAAAGAGCGGGAGCGTACAGGCATCAAAACAATGAAGATCAAATATAATCGCGTATTTGGTTATTCACTGGAGATCACCAATACTTTTAAAGATCTGGTGCCGGATAATTATATCCGTAAACAGACGCTTACCAATGCAGAGCGATACATTACCCAGGAGTTAAAAGAACTGGAAGACCTGATCCTTGGGGCAGAGGATAAGCTGTATGCTCTGGAATATGAACTGTTCTGTGATGTGAGAGATACAGTCGGGAAAGAAGTTATGCGGATCCAGAAGACTGCCAAGGCAGTGGCTGCACTGGATGTGTTTGCTTCTCTTGCCCTGGTTGCGGAAAGAAATCATTTTGTACGTCCGAAGACAAATACAACAGGTGTGATAGATATTAAAAACGGCCGTCATCCTGTTGTGGAACAGATGATAGAGAACGATATGTTTATTGCGAATGATACATATCTGGATAACCATAAGAAAAGAGTATCCATTATCACAGGTCCGAACATGGCAGGTAAGTCTACCTACATGAGACAGACTGCCCTGATCGTACTGATGGCACAGATCGGAAGTTTTGTCCCTGCTGAAAAAGCAAATATTGGAATTGTTGACAGGATTTTCACACGTGTAGGTGCCTCTGATGATCTGGCAAGTGGTCAGAGTACCTTTATGGTAGAGATGACAGAGGTTGCGAATATTCTGAGGAACGCGACTGCAAGGAGTCTTCTGATCCTGGATGAGATCGGACGTGGTACCAGTACCTTTGACGGGCTTGCCATTGCCTGGGCTGTGATTGAGCACATCAGCAATACAAAGCTTTGTGGTGCAAAGACATTATTTGCCACCCATTATCATGAGCTTACTGAACTGGAGGGCAAGATTCCGGGAGTTAATAACTACTGTATTGCTGTCAAGGAAAAAGGGGACGATATTGTATTTCTGCGTAAGATCGTTCAGGGCGGCGCAGACAAAAGTTATGGTATCCAGGTTGCCAAGCTTGCCGGTGTTCCGGATTCTGTGATCCAGAGAGCAAAGGAACTGGTGGAGGAGCTCAGTGATGCGGATATTACGGCAGCAGTAAAAGACCTGACATCTGCGAAAAAGAAAAAGCCTGTATACGATCAGATGGATATGGCACAGATGTCTCTGTTCGATACAGTTAAGGATAACGATATCATTGATGAGATAAAAGATCTTGATATGGGGAATATGACTCCTATCGAGGCAATGAATACACTTTATAACCTGCAGAACAAGATTAAGAACAGATGGTGATAAAAGTTGAGAAAAATTGCAGTATTAGACCAGCAGACCATAGATAAGATCGCTGCCGGTGAGGTAGTGGAACGTCCGTCCTCCATTGTGAAGGAGCTTGTGGAAAATGCAATTGATGCAGGAGCAACTGCTGTAACAGTGGAGATCACAGACGGCGGCAAAAAGATGATACGTATCACAGATAATGGCGGGGGTATGGAAAGAGATCAGGTACCCCTGGCATTTTTGCGTCATGCCACCAGTAAGATTGAAAAGGTTGAGGATCTGGAACACATTGCGTCTCTTGGATTTCGCGGTGAGGCTTTGTCCAGTATTGCTGCTGTTGCACAGGTGGAACTGATCACAAAAACCCCATCTGCATTAAGCGGCGTCCGTTATGTGATCAACGGTGGTGTACAGGAGTCTTTAGAGGATATGGGAGCACCGGAAGGAACTACTTTCCTGGTGAGAAATCTTTTTTACAATACACCTGCTAGAAGCAAGTTCCTGAAATCAGATACTACGGAGGGAAATTATGTCAGCACTTTGATGGAGCAGCTGGCATTGTCCCATCCTGAGATTTCTTTTAAATATATCCAGAATAAACAGGTGAAGCTTCATACTTCCGGAAATTACAATGTGAAAGATGTGATCTATAATATATATGGAAGAGATATCACCAAAGCACTTCTTGAGGTATCCTACGAGAATGATTTCATGAAGATTGAGGGTTTTGTGGGAAAACCGGAGATTTCCAGAGGTAACCGTACCTTTGAGAATTATTATATTAACGGACGTTTTGTAAAGAACCGGATCATTGCAAAGGGGATAGAGGATGCCTATAAGGGTTTTCTCATGCAGCATAAGTTTCCCTTTGTTTCTCTTCATATTCAGATGGAGGGAAATGATCTGGATGTAAATGTGCATCCAAGCAAGATGGAGGTGCGGTTTGCAAGAGGAACAGAAGTTTATGATGCAGTTTACGAGACAGTTCACAAGGCTCTTACCACAAGAGAAATGATCCAGACAGTGCCTTTTGGAAAAGAAGAACCGATTAAAAAGCAGCAGCCTGTGGTAAAACCGGGGGATGTACCGGAGCCATTTGAAACCAGACGTCGGGCTGAAATTCCGGAGTATCGTCCACAGACTGTAAATACAGCTTCCAGGGTTTCTGAGCATACCGCACTACCACGAGGAACTGTTACAATGGCAGAACAGGCAGTGCGTGAACAGCAGATCTATCAGACCAGGGATCCTCTTACCAAGGCAGAGGAACAGCTTTTTGAGGGAACACTAAGCGATAAAACGAATGAAGAACAACCGGTATTTTCAGAGACAAAGCAGGAAATTGCAGAACAGAAAACTGCAGAATATCTGAAGACTGCTGTGGATTCAGAAGGAAACAGAAAACAGATAGAACAAAACAAAAATGTAATATCAGAAGAAATCAGACCACAGCAGCTGGAATTATTTGAGGAGAAACTTCTTGCTCCTGAATCCCGAAGCCGTCATCAGCTGATCGGACAGATTTTTGATACTTACTGGCTTGTTCAGTTTGAGGATAAATTTTTTATTATCGACCAGCATGCGGCACATGAAAAGGTTTATTATGAACGTTTCGTAAAAAGGTTTCGTGAGCAGACAGTAGAATCCCAGTACCTCAGCCCGCCGCTGATCGTATCTCTGAATCTTCAGGAAGAAGCTCTTCTTAAGGCTAACCGTAAATATTTCGAGGATTTTGGATTTGAGATTGAACCATTTGGCGGTAAGGAATACTGTATCAATGCAGTCCCGGCCAATCTGTACGGTCTTACGGAGGAAGAACTTTTTCTGGAAATGCTTGACAATCTTGCTTCTGAGAAGGATAAGGATCCACTTGGAATCTTTGCTTCCAGACTGGCCACCATGGCATGTAAGGCTGCGGTAAAGGGAAATCACCAGATGTCCGACCGGGAAGCAAATGCCTTGATCGATGAACTGCTCACACTGGAGAACCCCTATCACTGTCCTCATGGAAGACCGACGATTATTTCCATGACTAAAACAGAACTGGAAAAGAAATTTAAACGTATTGTATAGTTTATATAAAGGAGCTATTATGAAAAAGCCACTGATCGTTCTTACAGGACCGACGGCAGCAGGAAAAACCCATCTATCCATTGCTCTTGCGAAAGCAGTAAACGGAGAGATCATTTCTGCTGATTCCATGCAGGTCTACAAATATATGGATATTGGATCAGCTAAGATCCGGCCGGAGGAGATGCAGGGAGTAAAGCATTATCTGGTAGATGAACTGCTGCCTCAGGAAGAATTTCATATCGTGAAATTCCAGCAGATGGCAAAAGCTGCCATGGAAGAAATTTATGCCAAGGGGAAAATTCCTGTTCTGGTAGGAGGAACCGGATTTTATATACAGGCTATTACAAAGGATATTGATTTTACTCAGGCAGAGCAGGAAGACGGATACCGTCAGGAGCTGGAACAGCTTGCTGCAGAGAAGGGAAATGAATATCTGCATCAGATGCTTTTGGATGTTGATCCTGTCAGTGCCGGGGAAATCCACGCCAATAATGTAAAACGTGTGATCAGGGCACTGGAGTTTTATCATCAGAACCAGTCGCCGATCTCCGCACATAATCAGGAGCAGAAGGAACACGAAACCCCTTATAATCTGGCATATTTTGTGCTGAATGTACCAAGGGAACTTCTTTATAAACGGATTGATGACCGTATTGATGAGATGTTAAAAGAGGGACTCCTTGAGGAAGTGCAGAAGTTAAAAGATATGGGATACCACAGGGGGATGGTTTCCATGCAGGGACTTGGATATAAAGAAATCCTTGCATATCTGGATGGCGAGTATCCATTAGAAGAGGCGGTCAGGATCCTGAAAAGAGATACCAGACATTTTGCAAAACGCCAGCTGACCTGGTTTCGCAGGGAGAAGGATACCATCTGGATGAATAAGGATGAGTTTGACTATAGAGAAGACAGAATCCTTGATGAAATGCTGAAGATATGCAGGGACAGAGGAATTCTATAATCGAATTCTTCTTAAAAATCACTGATACAGAATAAGTGAAATTCAGAGATAAAATAAAGATAATAATGTAAACAGAAATGAGGACGAAATAAATTATGAAAGAAATGTATGCACAGCTTGGGATTTCTTCAGAGGTTTATGACTTTGGTCATAAGATTGAGGAATCCCTGAAAGAAAGATTTGAAAAATTTGATAAAACAGCAGAATATAACCAGATGAAAGTACTTCTTGCCATGCAGAAAAATAAGGTAAGTGCCGAATGCTTCGGAAGTTCTTCCGGTTATGGATATGACGATATCGGCCGTGAGACTCTGGAAAAGGTTTATGCAGATACCTTTCATACAGAATCCTGTCTGGTACGCCCGCAGATCACATGCGGAACTCACGCACTGGCAATTGCCTTATTCGGTAATCTCCGTCCGGGTGATGAACTTCTGGCACCTGCCGGAAAGCCTTACGATACTCTGGAAGAGGTGATCGGCATCCGCCCGTCAAAAGGTTCTCTTGCAGAATATGGAGTAAGTTACCGTCAGGTGGAACTGTTAGAAGACGGAACTTTTGATTATGACAGCATCCGTAAAGCAATCAATGAAAAAACACGTCTTGTGGAGATCCAGCGTTCCAAAGGATACCAGACACGTCCGTCTTTCTCTGTAAAGCAGATAGGAGAGCTGATCTCTTTTGTAAAGAGTATTAAACCGGATGTGATCTGTATGGTGGATAACTGCTACGGTGAATTTGTAGATACCATTGAGCCGAGTGATGTGGGAGCTGATATGATCGTTGGTTCTCTGATCAAGAATCCGGGCGGCGGACTTGCACCTATCGGCGGTTATATTGCAGGTACTAAGGAGTGCGTGGAAAATGCTTCTTACAGAATGACCTGTCCCGGACTTGGCAGTGAGGTAGGAGCAACTCTGGGAGTTAACCGTTCTTTCTTCCAGGGATTTTTCCTTGCACCGATGGTTACCAAAGGGGCATTAAAGGGTGCTGTTTTTGCAGCAAATATTTATGAGAAACTTGGATTTCCGGTAGTCCCAAATTCCACAGAGCCACGTCAGGACATCATTCAGGCAGTAAGCCTTGGCACACCGGAAGGTCTGATCGCGTTCTGTAAGGGTATTCAGGCAGCAGCACCGGTTGACAGTTATGTGGATCCGGAGCCATGGGATATGCCTGGATATGACAGTCAGGTTATCATGGCAGCAGGTGCTTTTGTACAGGGCTCTTCCATCGAGCTTTCCGCAGATGGTCCGATGAAACCGCCATATGCAGTATATTTCCAGGGCGGACTTACCTGGGAACATGCAAAGCTTGGCGTTTTGATGTCTCTTCAGAAAATGGTTGATAAGGGGCTTGTATCTTTATGAAAAAAAGGCAGGTAGTGATCACAGGAGCAGGAGCCAGTGGGTTGATGGCAGCGATCATGGCAGCCCGAAAAGGGGCAGCAGTCACTGTTCTGGAACAGAATGAGAAACCTGGAAAGAAGATCTGCGCTACAGGGAACGGCAGATGCAATTTTTCCAATCTTGCAAAACCGGATGATGCATACAGAGGTGAACATCCTGAGTTTGTAGAAGGTGCACTTGTACAGTTTTCTGTTGAAGACACTATTGATTTTTTCAGAGAAATAGGAATCTATCCGTTAAACAGAAACGGTTATCTCTATCCGAGAAGCAATCAGGCACAGAGTGTTGTTGATGTATTGTGTATGGAGGCAGCCAGCCTGGGTGTGAAAATAAAGACAAATGAGCAGGTTACAGAAATTAAAAACGGGATAAATGGAAAGAATTTCCGGATTCTGACAAAAGGATGGCACTATGATGCAGATGCACTGATACTTGCCAATGGATCCCGGGCATCTTCTGTTTCAGGTTCAGACGGCAGCGGATATGTGCTGGCAGAGAGCTTTCATCACCGCATTGTCCCGGTTTATCCGGCACTTACTGCCCTGAAATGTAAGGGCTCTTCTTTTAAGGCATGGGCTGGTGTGCGTACAGAAGGAGAAATTTCCCTTTTTACAGATGGGAAATTCTGTAAATCTGAACGTGGCGAGCTGCAGCTTACAGAATACGGAATTTCCGGAATCCCTGTATTTCAGCTCAGCACTTATGCAGTACGTGCAGTCAGAGAAGGACATAAAGCAGAGCTTCACATTAATTTCATGCCGGAGCTGTCAGAGGAAGAATTAAAGAAACTTCTGTATGCACGAAAGAAGGCATGTCCCTATAAAAAAGAAAAAGAACTCCTGGTGGGACTTTTCCCGGAAAAGCTTATCAAAATCCTTATATCACAAAAACAACTGGTTTCTGCCATAAGGGAATTTCCTCTTGAAGTGCAGGATGGTATGTCATTTTCACAGGCACAGGTCTGCTCCGGGGGAGTAGATACCACGCAGGTAAATTCTCAAACCATGGAGTCAAAGCTCTGTAAGGATCTGTATTTTGCAGGGGAACTTCTGGATATTGACGGTACATGCGGTGGATATAATCTGCAATGGGCATGGAGCAGCGGCGCAGTGGCTGGCAGAAATGCAGCAAAGGAGGAGAAAAAATGATTCGAATTTCACAGCTGAAACTTCCGATCACACATACAAAGGCACAGCTCGAAAAAAAGATTGCAAAAACATTAAAAAATCCCGGAAACAGTTTTACTTATAAAATAAAAAAGCAATCTTTGGACTGCAGACACAAAAATGACAAAATCTTTGTATATACTGTAGATGTAAAAATCAAAGATGAGCAAAAACTACTCAAAAAAGTTAACAGTAATAATGTTATGTTAACCGAAGAAAAAACATATGAGTTTCCTTCTCCGGGCGAGACACCTCTTTTACATTCTCCTGTTATTGTAGGAAGTGGTCCTGCAGGACTTTTCTGCGGATGGTATCTTGCGAAGGCCGGATATTGTCCGATAATACTTGAACGTGGAGAAGAGGCTGATAAACGTCAGAAAACAGTAGAGAATTTCTGGAAAAATGGTATTCTTGACCCTGAGTCCAATGTACAGTTCGGAGAAGGCGGCGCCGGTACCTTTTCTGACGGAAAACTGAACACGCTGGTAAAAGATCCTTACGGACGTAATCATGAGGTGCTGAAGCGTTTTGTAGCTGCCGGAGCGCCTGAAGAAATTATTTATCAGCAGAAACCACATCTGGGAACAGATGTGCTGGTTGGTATCGTTGAAAAAATGCGTCATGAAATCGAAGAAATGGGAGGAAAATTCTGCTTCCGTTCCAAAGTGACAGATCTGATTTTTGAGAACAATGCATTAAAAGAAATTGAGATCAACAATGATAGAAGAATCCCTGCACAGGTCTGTGTACTGGCACCCGGACACAGTGCAAGGGATACTTTTGAGATGTTACAGAAGCGTGGAGTCTATATGGAACCGAAATCATTTGCAGTGGGGCTGCGTATCGAACATCCGCAGGAAATGATCAATATGGATCTTTACGGGGAATCTGAGAATGAATTACTTGGTGCGGCCAGCTATAAAGTAACACATAAGTGTGCAAATGGCAGAGGGGTTTATTCCTTTTGCATGTGTCCGGGCGGATATGTTGTAAATGCATCTTCTGAACCTGGCCGTCTTGCAGTTAATGGGATGAGCTATCAGGCACGAGATTCCAGAAATGCAAACAGTGCCATGATCGTAACAGTGACACCGGAGGATTTTCCGGATAAGGGTGTTCTGGGCGGCGTAGAATTTCAACGTGATCTTGAGAGGAAAGCCTGGGAACTTGGAGAAGGCAGGATTCCGGTCCAGCTTTTTGGTGATTTCTGTAAAAATCAGGCAAGTGAAGCATGGGGAGAGATTACTCCCTGCATGAGAGGAGAATATGTGCTGGCAAATGTCCGCTCTGTTCTGCCGAAAGCAGTAGGCGATTCCATTGAAGAAGGTGTCAGATCTTTTGGAAAAAGAATTTCGGGCTTTGACAGAGAAGATGCTCTTCTCAGCGGCATTGAAAGCCGTACATCTTCCCCTGTAAGGATTGTGCGTGATCAGGAGCTTACGGCAAATATGGCAGGAATTTATCCGTGTGGTGAAGGTGCTGGTTATGCAGGCGGGATCACCAGTGCTGCCATGGATGGTATAAAAGTTGCTGAGACTGTATGCAGGAAATATGCACTTATACTGTAGGTGACTTTCTTGTCTTTCGCATTCTGCTGAACTGTCTTAAATGCACTATTTACGAGGATTATTATAGTAACGTTATAAAGTTCACATAAAAATCAGAGAGGAGAGTGTACATCTCTCCTCTTTTATGCTAGAATATAATTTGCAATTTGCCGAAGGCTTCAGAGAGCACAGGCAGACTTATGAATAATGCAAATAATATCATGAAACAGCTTCCCGAGGAACAGCGCCCTTATGAGAAATGCTTCACACAGGGTGAGAGTTCATTAAGTGACAGTGAACTATTGGCGGTAATTTTGCGCAGCGGCATGCAGGGGAAGAATTCACTGGCACTTGCACAGGAAATCCTGAAATTTATGGAGTCCTCCTCCTACCCCGGTCTTATGGGGCTGATGCATGTATCTGTACAGGATCTTATGAGGATTCATGGAGTCGGGCGGGTAAAGGCAGTACAGTTAAAATGCATTGGAGAACTTTCCAAAAGGATTGCCAAAGCTGCTGCCAGACCGCAGATGGTTATGAATAACCCATCTTCCATAGCAGCTTATTATATGGAAGAACTCCGTCATGAAGAACAGGAGATAGTAATCTGTATGATGTTGGATGTAAAGGGACATTTCCTGGGAGATAAAATACTGACCCGAGGAACTGCAACCGGTTCACTGGTAACACCGAGGGAGATCTATATGGAAGCTCTGCGCCGTCATGCAGTCAGTCTGATACTGGTTCATAATCATCCAAGTGGTGACCCCACACCAAGTCCGGATGATCAGCAGATTACAGCCAGAATCTATCAGGCAGGGGAACTGCTTGAGATACATCTTCTGGATCATATTGTGATCGGTGATCACAGATACTGCAGTTTCAGAGAAGAGGGATTATGGAATACATGTACAGAATAAGGCAACAACAAAGGGGCAGAATATGCTATTTGAGAAAACATATGGAATAGATTTGGGAAGCAGTTCCGTAAAGGTCTATTCTTTTTTCAGAAACAAGACTTATATTGAGAAAAATATGATCGCGTCCAGGGGACGCACGATCATTGCAATGGGAAATGAAGCATACGATATGTTTGAAAAATCTCCTGCGGATATTACGGTTACATCGCCAATGACATTTGGCATGATCGCCAGTCTGGAACTTCAGGAGATTGTCCTTTACAGCATGATCCGTAAAATCGACCATATCCTGGGATTTGGTGCAGTAATGTATTTTACTGTTCCACTGGATATGACCGCAGTTGAGAAACGGGCATATTTTCATGTGGCAAATGGCTACTGGTTAAAGAAAACCCGGGTATTTATGGTAGAGGCACCTGTCGCAGATGCTATTGCCATGGGTGTAGATTTAGAAGATTCTACAGGAAATATGATTGTAAATATCGGTGCCCAGAGTACAGAAGTATCGATCATTACCGGAGGAAAGATCATTATCAGCAAGAAAATACCGCTGGGCGGCAGACAGATAAATGAATCTGTCTGCAGTGAAATACGTAAGAGATATAATCTGCAGATTGGCACAAGAACCGGTAAAAGGCTTAAGATGGTAATGGGACGTCTCAGTGATCCGAAAAAGGAAGTACGTAAGGTTGTAGGGATTGACTGTATTTCCGGACTGCCAAGAGAAGAAATCATCTCCTCTTATGTGGTTAATGACGGTATTATGAACTGTCTGAATGAGATTGCGGCAGAGATGAAAACATTTCTGGAACGAATCCCGCCCCAGATTTCCTATCATATCGCAAAACAGGGAATTTACATAACCGGAGGCAGTACCAGATTACCTTATATTGATAAATATCTTGCCAGTTATACGGGATTTACCTTTAATCTGTCGGATCTTTATGAAACTTCAGCAGTTACAGGTCTTGAGAAAATAATCAGAAATAAAGAACTGCGTAAATGGGCAGTACCGGTTACGCAGAGAAAACTATAATTTTTAGGGGTGCATCAATGAAAAACCTGAAAAAGAAAGTACATTTTAGGATTAAATTAAAAAGTAAACATCTTCTGGTCATCATGTCAATCTTCTGCGTCAGTTGTATTGCTGCTACTTTTGCATCCGGCGTTACCACTGCACCGTTGCAGGATGCTGCAGGAATACTGATCGTTCCATTTGAAAACAGTATCAATCGGATCAGTTCTGTTCTGAAAGGAATGCAGGACCGTATGCGTGACAAAGAAGAGATCCTCAGTGAAAACGAAAACTTAAAAGCTCAGATTGACAATCTCACAGAACAGAATAACAAGCTGATCCAGGATCAGACAGAATATGTAAGATTACAGCAGATGTATGATCTTGATCAGCAGTACACAGAATATCCGAAGATTGCAGCAGAGATCATTTCCAAAGATCCTGGAAACTGGTATGATACCTTTATGATCAACCGGGGATCAGCAGATGGTATTCGTGTGGATAATAATGTACTTGCGGATAAAGGTCTGGTCGGGATTGTAACAGAGGTAGGAACTCACTGGGCAACTGTGCGTTCCATTATCGATGACAGCAGCAATGTCAGTGCCATGACTGTCAGCACACAAGATAATTGTGTGGTGGAGGGTGATCTGGAACTTATCGATGAGGGAAAATTAAGTTTCAGTCAGTTATATGACCAGAATAATAAAGTAACAGTGGGGGAACGTATCGTCACCTCCAATATCAGTGAGAAATATGTAGAAGGTCTGTTTATCGGCTACGTCAGTGAAGTGGAACAGAACAGCAATAATCTGACAAAAACAGGTACTATTGTTACACCTGTAGATTTCCAGCATCTGAAAGATGTACTTGTCATTACGGTAAATAAACAGGATTCTGTTGATGACAATGCTCAGGCAGCTCAGGAGGCGACTGCGGATGAAGAGTAAGATAACATTATTTTTTATGATCCTTATCAGTTTTCTTCTTCAATGTACTGTTCTTCATGTGATATCCATCGGCTCTATTACGCCGAATCTGATACTGATCCTCTGTATATCCATGGGACTGATGCGTGGGAGAAAAAGTGGACTGTGGACAGGTTTTTTCTGCGGATTTCTGATAGATATGTTCTATGGCTCAGTGTTTGGTTTTTATGCTCTGATTTATATGTATATTGGTTTTTTGAGCGGATATGCTCATCGGATATGTTATGATGATGACATTAAAGTTCCGGTTATGCTTGCCGGTGTGGGGGATCTGCTGTATGGACTTTCCGTCTATGCGCTGCAGTTTCTGCTTCGGGGACGTCTGGGGCTTGGAACTTATTTATACCGGATTATTTTACCCGAGATTTTTTATACCGTGATCCTTACACTGGTTGTTTACCGGGTATTTCATTATATTAATTATCATTTCATGAACAATCCATCAATGAAGGAAAGTGAGTCTATTTGGGTACTAAAATAAAAAGATTTTTTAAAAAGATACGGGTAAAACGTACTACGGTACTGGTACTTGTTTTTGTATTTATGTCAGCTACGCTGGTGCGTCAGCTTTTCGAACTGCAGATCATCCAGGGAGAAGATTATATCAGTAAGTTTGAATCAAGAACAACCAAAAAACGTGTGATCAAAAGCACACGCGGCAATATTTATGACAGAAACGGCGAGGAACTGGCAACAAATGTGCTGGCTTATTCTGTGACATTTGAGGATAATGGAACTTATGATTCTACAAGAGAAAAGAATCTTACACTGAATGGGATTGCTTATAAGGTTCTGAAGATTCTTGAATCCAACGGAGATTCCATCAGCACCAGTTTTCATATCATTGTGGACGAAAGCGGCAATTATGCCTTTGATGTTGATGAGGGATTTACACTGAACCGTTTTCGTGCGGATATTTACGGAGAACCTCTGATCGATAATCTGACCAAAAAACAGAAAAGTGCCACGGCAGATCAGATGATTGAGTTTATGAGCGGAAGTAATGGATTTTCTATTGTTCTTTATGGAGATAATGCTTATACCAAAGAAGAACTGACGTCTCACGGATTGCCGGAGAATCTGTCAAAGCAGGATATTCTTGAACTTTCCAAGATCCGTTATGCATTGAGTACCAACAGTTTCAAGAAGTACATGGCTGTTACCATCGCTTCAAATGTAAGTGAGAAATCTGTGGCTGCAATCAGGGAAAATCAGCCGGATCTTCAGGGAATAGATATTGTAGAAGATTCTGTCCGCAAATATATTGATGATGCAAGTATGGGACCGATTCTTGGATATACAGGACAGGCTTCTTCAGAAGAACTTGAAGAACTGAGACAAAAGAATCCGGATTATTCAAATGATGCGATTATCGGTAAAACAGGAATTGAAAAGTATATGGAAACCTCACTTCAGGGAACCGATGGCGAAGAAACTGTCACAGTCGACAACCTTGGCAAAGTACTTAAGATTGATGACAGTACAAGAGTGGAACCTGTTGCAGGTAATGATACTTATCTTACCATAGACAGCAGCTGGCAGTCTGCAATTTACCAGATCCTGAAACAGAGAGTGGCCGGAATTCTTTTATCTAAGATAGAGGCATCAAAAACCTATGATTTCAGTGTGAATGATGCTGCGCAGATTAAGATACCGATTTATGACGTATATAATGCGCTGATTGCAAACAGCGTCATAGATATCCGCAAATTCAGTGATGAAAACGCTTCTGATACAGAAAAAAAATTATATGCCAAATTTCAACAGAAACAGCAACAGGTTTTTGATACAATAACTAACAGGCTGACAGATGAAAATCCGCCGGCTGTAAAAGATGAGGATGAACAGATACAGGAATATCTTACTTATATCTGTGATGATCTTCTCAGAGATACTCTTGGGATTATCTCAAAGAATGCCATTGATACATCTGACAGTACTTATCAGAAATGGACAACCGATAAGGACATCAGTCTGAAAGATTATTTGACATATGCGGCAAGCCAGAACTGGATCGATATCTCCAAATTTTCCACAGAGGGAGATTATCTGGATTCTGATGAGGTATACCAGGCACTTACAGATTATCTGATCGATTATCTGAAAACAGACAATAGCTTCTCCAAACTTCTGTATAAATACATGCTGCAGGAGGATACCATCTCCGGAAGCGAAATCTGTCTGGTTCTGTATGAACAGGGAATCTTATCAAAAGATGATGACGCATACGCGGCTCTGGCTTCCGGTTCCATGACAGCCTATGATTTTATGATTAATAAGATTTATACTCTTGAGATTGAACCGGCACAGCTTGCACTGGAGCCATGTTCCGCTTCTGCGGTGATCACAGATGTCAAAACAGGAGATGTTCTGGCATGCGTATCCTATCCGGGATATGACAATAACCGTCTGGTAAATAATATGGATACAGATTATTATGCGAAATTATCTACAGATAAGTCCAGTCCGTTTTTCAATAAAGCAACCCAGCAGACAGCAGCACCTGGTTCTACATTTAAGATTTTATCTACCATTGCCGGAATGTCTGAAGGAGTGATTGATGACGGAACATACATTAACTGTACCGGATCCTTTGACCTTGTAACACCTCCAATCAACTGCTGGAACAAACAGGGGCATGGAGAAATCGAGATCAGGGAGGCAATTGAGCAGTCCTGTAACTATTATTTTAATATGGTTGGTTTTAAACTTGGTCAGGATGCAGACGGAAACTTTTCAGAAAACCGAAGCCTGAGTGTACTGCAAAAATATGCTTCCGAGATTGGGCTGGATAAGAAAACAGGTATCGAAATCACAGAGTCAGCACCTCATGTATCAGATTCCTATGCAGTTCCGTCTTATATCGGACAGGGTACTAATGCTTATACCACCAGTCAACTGGCACGTTATGCAACGGCAATCGCTACCAGCGGAAATGTTTATAATCTGACTTTACTTGACAGACAGACAGATTCCAAGGGTAATACTCTGAAAAAATACGAACCGGATATTATCAATACAGTGGATATGTCACAGAATGTATGGGATGATATTCATGACGGAATGTACCGTGTAGTTCAGACTCACAGACAGTTTGATGGCCTTGGAGTGGATGTGGCAGGTAAGACCGGTACAGCCGAGGTAAATGTTTACCATCCAAACCATGGTATGTTTATCGGATATGCTCCGGCTTCAGAGCCTGAGTATGCGATTGCTGTGCGTATTGAAAATGGATATACTTCCGGTAATGCGTGTCTTGCAGCTGATGATATTTTTAAATATATCTTTGAATTAACTGATGAAAAGTCTATTCTTACAGGTGTTGCGGCAAGTGATACCAGTGATACTTCGAATGACTAAGATTACCATACAGGAGAATACCAGAAGAATGGAAATTTTTTCAGGGAGGAAATTGTAACTATGAGTGAAGTCATCGTGATTACTTCCGGTAAAGGCGGAGTGGGAAAGACCACGACGGTTGCCAATATCGGGACAGGTCTGGCTATGCTGGGCAAAAAGGTTGTTGTGGTAGACACAGATATAGGCCTGCGGAATCTGGACGTTGTTCTGGGACTGGAGAACAGGATCGTCTATAATCTGGTGGATGTGATCAACGGAAGCTGTCGTCTACGTCAGGCTCTGATTAAGGATAAAAGGCATCCGGACTTGTGTCTTCTGCCATCTGCACAGACAAAAGACAAATCTGCTGTGTCCCCGGAACAGATGATCAAACTGACTGATGATCTGAGAGAACAGTTTGATTATATTCTTCTGGACTGTCCGGCAGGAATTGAACAGGGATTTAAAAATGCAATTGCAGGTGCTGATAAGGCACTGGTAGTTACAACACCAGAGGTTTCCGCAATTCGGGATGCAGACAGGATTATCGGACTTCTGGAAGCCAATGAGATCAGGGATATTCGACTGATCATCAACCGCCTGCGGCCGGACATGATTGCAAGAGGTGATATGATGTCCGTGGATGATGTAACGGAAATCCTTGCTGTTGATCTGATCGGAACTATTCTGGATGATGAACAGATTGTGATTGCAACAAATCAGGGGGAACCTCTTTCGGGAAAATCTTCCCAGGCAGAAGAGGAATATATGAATATCTGCAAACGTATTCTGGGTGAAGAAATCCCCTTTGCAGATATCAACAGAAAGCAGGGTCTGTTAAGAAAGATAGGTAACTTTTTCAAAAAGTAGTCAGCTTTATAAGGGGGAATCTGTGTGAAAGCTTTTTTTAAAGAAAAGAAGCGTTCAGCCGGATACGCAAGAGACCGCATGAAACTCCTTCTGATCTCGGAGCGTATCGACTGCTCTCCACAGATGATGAAAATGTTACGGAATGATATGATACATACCGTAAAAAAATACCTTACCATTGATGAAGAACAGATAAAAATCCAGATAACGCAGGAGCCGGCAGTGCTCCACGCGTATATTCCTGTTTTGAACAAAAAGGATAACCGTTTGGTTTCTTCACAGTTACTAAAAAGGACAGATAAATTATGTTAAAGCAATATAAATTAAGATTTTACAATTTCAGACTGATCATTTTTCTGCTGGCGATCAGCCTGATAGGAGTTACACTGGTGGGAACAGCAGCATCGGACCTGAAGTCAAAGCAGTTTGCCGGAGTAGTACTTGGACTTATTATCATGCTGATCCTTTCTTTACTGGACTATTCATGGATCATGAACTTTCAGTGGATCATGTATGGATTCAATATTATCATGCTGGTTGTTGTGCGAATTGCAGGTGACAGTGCCAATGGTGCCGCCAGATGGATCGGTATCGGTTCTTTTCGATTTCAGCCGACAGAATTATCAAAGATCATTCTGATCGTTTTCTTTGCAAAATTTTTCATGGATCATGAAGAAACATTAAATACGCCTAAAACTCTGGTATTATCCGGCGTATTGCTTGCAGTACCTCTGTTTCTGATCCTGGAACAGCCGGATCTGAAAAACACAATTACAGTTGTGGTTATTTTCTGTATTATGATCTATATTGCCGGTTTAAGCTATAAGATTATCGGCGGAGCGTTGCTTATCGCAGTTCCATTGCTGATTATCTTTTTATCAATTGTAGTTCAGCCGGATCAGAAGCTGCTCAAGGACTATCAGCGAAGCCGTATCATGTCTTTTTTATATCCTGAAAATGAGGAATATTCGGATGATATTGAACAACAGAATAACTCTAAGACTGCTATCGCTTCGGGAGAACTGGTAGGTAAGAAATTAAGCGGCGATGACAGTACAACTTCTGTAAATAAGGGAAACTTCGTGGCAGAGAATCAGACAGATTTTATTTTTGCTGTTGCCGGTGAAGAATATGGGTTTATTGGATGCGTGATAATCGTATTGCTGCTTCTGGCGATTTCCTTTGAATGTATCCGGATGAGCCTTCGGGCAAAGGATATGTCAGGAAAGATTCTTTGCTGTGGAATTGGAGGACTGATCGCACTGCAAAGTTTTATCAATATCTGTGTTGCAACAGGTCTTGCGCCTAATACGGGAACTCCCCTTCCTTTTGTAAGTTACGGGCTGACTTCGCTGGTAAGTCTGTATATTGGTATGGGCCTTGTACTCAATGTAGGACTTCAGAGCAGCACATATAATAAAGAAATTATTCAAAAAGAAATTGACAGAAGAGAGGATTACTTATGAGAGTAAAAAAGGAATCTTCCAGTAAAATACCGGAAAAGAAATCTGCTGTTCCATACAAATCTGCAATTCCGTATAAGCACAAGCCTTCCACTCCCCTCCGGACAGTGAAATTGCCAAAATCACAGATGCCGTCCAGACAGACAGAAGAGCACAAAGCTCTGCAACGTGCAAAATATCAGAGGAAACGCCGGCGGTTAAAACATGTATTTGGAGTTCTGATTAGTGTATTTGTAATTCTGGCAGTAGCCGGAGGGATTTTTTATGGGTGGAATACGTTAAGTGGAAATTATTTCGGAACTCCGGAAAGGGCTTTCGATTCTTCAGAGGTTTTTACAAATGCCCTCGCTTCTAAGGAAAATATGAGGACAGAGCCTTTTGCACGGAAGTTATGTGTTTCTGCAAAGGGAGATGTTGACTGCATTAATAATGCAGACCTGGGAGATGGACAAAAAGGACTGCTGTTTGGTCTGAGCAATCATAAAGTACTGTACGCAAAGGGCATTTATGATAAAGTATATCCTGCAAGTATCACTAAGATCATGACAGCAATGCTCGCATTACAGAGTGGAAAGCTGGATGATACAGTTACCATTACTCAGGATAATGTTACGCTGGAAGAGGGATCACAGGTCTGTGGCTTTGCGGCAGGAGATCAGGTTACACTTGATCAGCTTCTCCACTGTCTGCTGGTTTATTCCGGAAATGATGCGGCTTCTGCCATTGCGGAATATGTTGGCGGCACTACAGAGAATTTTGTGCAGATGATGAATGCTTATGCTGCGAAGCTTGGATGTACAGGAACACATTTTTCCAATCCACATGGTCTGCAGGATGAGAACCATTATACAACACCATATGATATTTATCTGATGCTGAATGAAGCGTTCACGTATCCTGAATTTACAGAGATCACAGAGCTGCCGTCCTATACAGTAACTTATACGGGATCAGACGGAACTGAGAAAAGCACCACACTTACCGCAACAGATCACTATCTTACCGGTGAAGCAACAGCTCCAAAGGATGTTACAATTCTTGGCGGTAAGACCGGAACAACTGCAACAGCCGGAAATTGTCTTGCAATTCTTACCCAGAATGCATATGGAAAAACATTTGTGTCGATTGTGATGGGGGCTGATACAAAAGAACTTCTGTATCAGGAGATGAACTCTCTGCTTCAGAATATCAACAGTTAATAAAAACCGGGTGCAGTTAGCAGTAATTGTATCCGGTTTTTGTCGTTGGAGAGTTTTTACTGCTGTACTGTTGGGAAAGCGCAAAGGGATTGATATAAATAAAAAGAACAGGAGGAAGAGAATGAATAATAATTGTATTACAACATACACAGGCAGACACATAGATCCATTACATCCGGATCCGGATATGATCTGTATCGAAGATATTGCACATGCCTTATCTTTGATCTGTCGCGGAAACGGACAGGTAAAGACTTTTTTCTCAGTAGGTCAGCATTGCATCAACTGTGCCAGAGAAGCCCTTGCGCGAGGATATTCCAGGCGTGTGGCATTTGCCTGCCTTCTGCACGATGCCAGCGAATGTTATTTATCTGATGTGCCAAGACCATTTAAGAAAACCCTCGCAGGATATAAGGAGAAGGAGGAAAATCTTCTGAATCTGATCTGCCAGAAATATCTTGGGAGCCCATTAAGCGCAAAAGAGGAACAATTATTAAAAGAAATCGATGATGATATGCTCTGGTTTGACCTTACATACCTGTTAAATGAGCCTCAGGAAAAGGAAGCACCGGAGATTCATATTACAATAGATTATGCGGTACAGGCTTTTGAAGAAACGGAAAAGGAATACCTGGAATTGTATAACTTTTTTATCCGCTGATTTGATGGTTATTTCATTTTTGTGTATGATGTCTTGAGGTTTCATACATTGATTGTAGTATTGCAAAGTGCTATACTACAGATATCAATTAAAGTATGATGGAGGCACAGATGAAAACGCATGAATTTGGAAAATCGGACACTGTTCTGATCCAGCCTGTCGGAAAACACGAACTTTCATGGATAGAAAACGAGGTAATGGAAATACATAGGTTAACTTCCGCGGATTTCAAATATATCGCAGTGGAAATTGAT
>OLOA01001798.1_pt1 | contig 20628 bp, 19 predicted proteins | sample 1672201 | NCBI WGS metagenome assembly OLOA01 (sample SAMEA3136658, study PRJEB25190) | human gut metagenome
CTTTGTGTACATCACTGTTCAATTTATGTTGCTTATTATACTCGCCATTTTCAATAATTATTGAAAAAATCGGACATTTTATTGACTTTTTAATTTTTTATTAATATTATTTTAATAAATAAACTTTTAGAGGAGATAATTTATGAAACATATGATACAGCCATTTGGTATTGATATGCATAAAAATGTGCTTACAGACACAAAATCAGCCAGACACATGAACTTTTATGAAACAGATAAAGCTAATGCTGTCCTTTCGGTTTCTTTTATCCCGTCATCTGCTACAGAATGGATAATATGTTACAACGACAATAACGATAATGCTGAATTCATCTGCGTGGGCAGCCAGAATAAGCTTGTAAAGCTTTCTCTTAATGAATTCGACCATTATTTCGGCATAAGATTCGACAATACAGGCTGCTATTTTAATAAAGGCTGTGATGCTAAAACTTATCCAGTAAATATAACAGACAACATATTCCGTTATGAGCCAGTTCCTGAATCCTGTGAGATGCAGCTGATTAAAGATTTCCACAATTCTTCATCTTTCAAAGACAGAATTACACTTTTTAAAGCATTTGTTACAGATTGCAAAACCTTCTGTCCGGTTTCTGAAAATATTGAAGAACTTAACAGCCTTATATATTCAGGTGCCGGTACTGTTGCCGAACTTTCCAGCCAGTCTGGCTACTCCCTGCGCCATGTATCAAGACTTTACAATGAAGTCTATGGAATCGGAGCAAAGGATTTTATCAAAATGTACAGATTCCAGAATGTCCTTGCAGAATTACTTGCCGACCCTGACCGCGACAATAGTTTCTTCATAGAAGGTGCCGGATATTCAGATCAGGCACATTTCCAGAGAGAATTCAAGGCATTTATGGGAATCACTCCTAAGCAGTATATAAAACTCATTAAGAATTTCTAATGTATAATAAAAGGTGGCAATCTGCATAATCAGACTGTCACCTTTTCTTAATCACCATAGGTTAATATAAAATCACTCATCACTGTATTACATATATCAATGCCATATTCAGTAAGCTTTAACATATCTCCCTGCCTGATAAGAAGTCCCTTATCAACATTGTGTTCTATCTCCTTAGCATACACATTTTCAATCGGAACTCCAAATCTGCGCTGAAAATCCATTACATCAACCCCTGCCATTTTTCTGAGTCCAAGAAACATGAACTCTTCTATAGCATCTTCTTTAGTCAGAATCTCAATATTCTCATGAAGTTTCTCTATATCACCGTTAAGCTCTATATACTTCTTAACATCCCTTATATCAGAATACCGTTCATTTCCAATAAAGCCTGCCGCTGAACAGCCAAAACCATAGTACTCTCCTCTGTTCCAATACAGAAGATTATGTCTACATTCGAAACCTTTCCTGCTGTAATTAGAGATTTCGTATCTCTCATACCCTGCACTGTGAAGTCTTTCATTTGTCATATGATACATACGCCTGTCCTCATCCTCATCAGGAACCGGCGGGAACTTATCAATATTATCAGCAAGATAAGTACCATCTTCAAGAATAAGACTGTACACAGATATATGCTCCGGCTGCAAAGCCATCACCTTGTCAAATGTATTTTCAAGCGTTGCTTCAGTCTGACCCGGAATTGCAGACATAAGGTCAACATTAATATTATTAAATCCTGCTTTTCTTGCCAGCCTGAAGCTTTCCACGAACTGTTCAAATGTGTGTATTCGCCCAAGCATTTTTAATTCATTATTATCAGCAGACTGTAAGCCAAAGCTTAATCTGTTCACTCCTGCTGCCCTGTATTCTGAAAGCCTGCTTTCATTAACTGTTCCGGGATTACATTCCATTGTTATCTCAGCATCATCTTCAATATCAAAGCAATCCCTGACTGCCATTAATATGTCTGCTATACAACCATCCGGCAGCACAGACGGAGTTCCTCCGCCAAAGAATATGGATGTTATCTTATCCCTCGTCTGATTATCATTTATCTGCTTATCAATCACCTGCTTATCTGCCGTATTCCTGATCTCATTAATCAGTGCTTTCGTGTATGCGTATTTCACTGCATCATCAGCGGGAGCGGACAGAAAATCACAATATATACATTTATGTACACAAAAAGGGATATGTATATATATCCCTTTTTCATATGTTTTATTCATCATCTAACTTTAATACGCTCATAAACGCCTTCTGTGGTATCTCTACATTACCAATCTGGCGCATACGCTTCTTTCCTTCCTTCTGTTTCTCAAGAAGTTTCTTCTTTCTTGAGATATCACCACCGTAACATTTTGCAAGTACATCTTTTCTGAGTGCCTTGACAGTCTCACGGGCAATTACCTTGCTTCCAATAGCTGCCTGAATAGGAATCTCGAACTGCTGTCTTGGAATCTCTTCCTTGAGCTTCTCACACATTTTACGGCCTCTCTCCTCAGCATTGCCGGCAAATACAATGAATGAAAGCGCATCAACTTCTTCTTTGTTGATAAGAATATCAAGCTTGACAAGCTTAGAGCGCTCATAGCCCTTCATCTCATAATCAAATGATGCATAACCTCTTGAGCGTGACTTAAGTGCATCAAAGAAATCATATATAATCTCATTAAGAGGAAGGTCATACTTAAGCAGTGCTCTTGTCTGCTCAATATATTCCATTCCATTGTATACGCCTCGTCTTTCCTGACAAAGCTTCATAATAGGTCCGACAAATTCTGTTGTAACCATAATCTCAGCACTTACCATTGGTTCTTCCATATAGTCAATCTCAGACGGATCCGGCATATTAGACGGATTGGTAAGGTCAATCACCTCACCGTTAGTCTTGTGAACCTTATATATAACACCCGGTGCAGTTGTTACAAGGTCAAGGTTATATTCTCTTTCAAGTCGCTCCTGTATAATCTCTAAGTGAAGAAGTCCTAAGAATCCGCATCTGAAACCAAATCCGAGTGCAATAGATGTCTCCGGTTCAAACTGAAGGGCTGCATCATTAAGCTGCAGCTTTTCAAGTGCATCTCTTAAGTCCTGATACTTGGCACCATCTGCCGGATATAATCCGCAGTAAACCATTGGATTAACCTTCTTGTAACCCGGAAGCGGCTTCTCACATGGTCTGTCATTATCTGTAACTGTATCACCAACTCTTGTATCTCTTACATTCTTAATACTTGCTGTGATGTAACCAACCATTCCGGCTGTAAGCTCATCACATGGAATAAAACGACCTGCACCGAAATATCCAACCTCGACAACCTCTTCTACAGCTCCTGTAGCCATCATTCTTATCTTAGTACCCTTCTTAACAGTACCTTCTTTGATTCTTACAAATATAATAACACCCTTGTATGCATCATACAACGAATCAAATATAAGTGCTGAAAGCGGTGCAGATGCATCTCCTGATGGTGCCGGAATCTTAGTTACAATCTGTTCAAGAACCTCTTCAATATTAATTCCGTTCTTGGCTGATATAAGCGGTGCATCCTGTGCCTCGATTCCTATAACATCCTCAATTTCTTCAATAACTCTTTCAGGTTCTGCACTTGGAAGGTCTATCTTATTAATTACCGGAAATACATCAAGGTCATGGTCCAATGCAAGATATACATTAGCCAGTGTCTGTGCCTCAATTCCCTGTGCGGCATCTACTACAAGTATTGCACCATCACAGGCTGCAAGTGCTCTTGACACCTCATAATTAAAGTCGACATGTCCTGGAGTATCGATAAGATTAAATATATATTCCTGTCCATCTGATGCCTTATATACAGTTCTTACTGTCTGTGCTTTAATTGTAATTCCTCTTTCTCTCTCAAGATCCATGTTATCAAGAATCTGTTCCTGCATCTCTCTTGATGTGAGAAGTCCGGTTTTTTCAATAATTCTGTCAGCCAGTGTTGACTTACCATGATCAATATGTGCAATAATACAAAAATTTCTTATGTTCTTCTGATTAATTCCTGCCATTAATATAACCCCGCTTGTTTTAAATAATCTGTTATGCCATCTGCTATGGCTTGTGCTGTCTTATCTTTATCAGTTGTTACTTTCTTCAGATCTGACGCATTAGTTATAAAGCCCATATCTATAATTGTGCTTGTACATCTGCTATGGGCATTAATATAATAATTTTTCTTTGCATCCGCAACAGTACCGGTCTTTACACCACGGTTCTTTATACCGGCTGATGTTTCAAGACTTGAAAGTATCTTTCTCGATAATTCTGCTGCCTCTGTCGGCTTGGTAGTGTGAATATAACTCTCCGCTCCTGATACCGAAGTATCGTTATTATATGAATTCATTCTTAAAGAAACCATTATATTAGCTGATGCTTTATTACATGTATTCACTCTTGCTTCATCAGTTACATCTGTATCAGAGGTTCTTGTAAGAACAACATTTATTCCCTGCTGATTCAGCTTTTCTTTAACAGCAAGAGCCATATCAAGAGTTATATCTTTCTCATTTTTCCCATTGGCACTAAGTCCTGCATCTTTTCCACCTTTAGCAGCATCTATGCATACTGTTATATTTTTTGTTGACTTACTTACATTTTCTTTTTTATCACTACCGCTGTTCGTTCTGGTCTCTGTCTGCGTCTCTTTCTCTGTACCAGAACTGATTTCAACGCCCTTAAAGAAATCGTTATAAATCATCAGTGCTGTTACAAGAATACAAACAAGTGTTGCCAGACCGAATAACTTATCTATTCTAAATGTTCTGTGACCCTTCATTATAGTACTCCATTTATATTTCTTGTACTATTGTCCATAAGGAGGGGGCAAATGTCAACAACTTTTAACCATTTCTTTTCTTAATTGACGCATTATTTTCTTTTCAAGCCTTGAAATATACGATTGTGAAATTCCTAACATATCAGCCACTTCTTTTTGTGTCTTTTCCTCTCCATCCTCTGAGCTTAAACCAAATCTTAAATCAACTATTATTCTCTCACGTTCCGGAAGCTGGTTTATCGCTCTTTTTAACATTTTGCATTCAACCTCTGTTTCAATATCCCTATATATAATATCTTCGTCAGTCCCTATAATATCTGACAAAAGAAGTTCATTTCCGTCCCAGTCAACATTAAGTGGCTCATCTATAGAAACCTCCGCCTTTATCTTGCTGTTTCTTCTAAGATACATAAGAATTTCATTTTCTATACATCTTGATGCATATGTCGCAAGTTTGATGTTCTTGTCCTTATCATATGAATTAATTGCCTTAATAAGTCCGATTGTTCCAATTGATATTAAATCCTCTACTCCAACACCGGTATTGTCGAATTTCTTTGCAATATATACGACAAGTCTTAAATTATGCTCTATCAGAGTATGCTTTGCCTCTGCATCAGAAGCTGTCCCCAGTGCTTCTATTGCATCCTGCTCCTCGCTTGCCCCAAGTGGTGCAGGCAATATATCTGTTCCTCCGATATAATGTACATCGCCCTGCTTTAATAAACAAAAATTCTTTATAGAAGGCATCACCTTAAACTGAAAATGATCCGCCATTGCAACCTTTACTACCATATTTCTATCCATCCTTTTTATTTTCTTCAAACTCCCGATTCTGCTAACCTGCCATGTCCTTCCCCAAAAGTGCATGGTAGTCCCCATTCTTATTAATCTGCCTCAGAGACATGCCTATAGCAGCATGTTTCTTTGTAACCACATTTTCTCCCTCGTATATATGTATATAATCTGCTGTTATGATTTCCATCATCCCACCTGAATTTCCCACACTGTTATATGGAATCAGATGATACCCAAGCTTTTGTAAGTTATCTATGTCACTGAGAATATCGCTGAAATATGTTCTTTCAACCACTGTAACAGGTCTTCTTCCAACATAATCAATAAGGCTGTTTCCCGTATCGATTATTGCGTCCATTTCAAATTCCCGTTCTGCTACTCCAATCACAATGCGTCTTTTCAAACCATCCGTTATCCTGATAGTTCTAAGTGTCTTAAGCACAATGACAACAACTATAACCGTCACAGTAAGAAAGATTACCAGTTCACTGTCAGACAGAATTACATTTTCAATAAAATACCCTGCAAATGTGTACTTTAACCAATGCATTATCCCACCTGCAAAGAGTGCAGTAAGAATCATTCCTGCACCTGCTTTCAACAGATTCCTCATATAAAGCTTTAATTGTTTTGATGTTTTCAGCTTAAAGTTCTTATTTCCCGAAAGCATTATCATTGACATAATTAATGTTACCGGACCATATGTTATGAACTTTTCAAGCAGTGCAAATCTTAGTGGAATACACACGCATATGACAGCCCATGCAGCTCCTAAAGTGGCAGAAATAATCATTCTGGATATTCTGGCAGAAAATTTAAAAATCCAGTCTGTTATAAGCAGTGCACACAGGTTTGCCACGAAGTTTATTCCAAACAGAACATCTGCATATATAACCGTACCTGTTATCACCTCCTTGTTTTGCGGAGCAAAATCCGAGTCTCTGCGAGGAGAGGGGATTTCACCTCCTTGTTTTGCTTGTTTCCTTGTTACAGGTGAAATTATATACGACAGGGCATGCAAAATTTGTCAAAACAAGAGAGATGCATTAAAAAAAGCCACCAGTTAAACTGATGGCTTTACTCTGACATATTATTAAATTGAATTACTTCTTATTCTTCTGTAAGAAAGTAGGAATTGTAATTCCTCTGTCCTTAACCTGTGGTGTAACAGGTGATGGCTGCTTAAGTCCCGGAAGTGGAGTTTCACTTGATGCAGAAGATGTTCTTGTTGTCTGTGACTGTGAATATGTATACTGTGGCTTAACATTAACAGTTGGTCTTGCTGTCTGTGCCATACCTGCAAATCCTGCCATAGCCTTGTTAACATTACCATCCTCAAGTCCTGTTGCAATAACAGTGATTGTCGCCTGATCTGTAACTGTTTCATCATACATAGCACCGAAGATAATGTTGGCATTATCTCCTGCAAGTTCCTGAACATAGCTTGCTGCTTCATTAGCTTCGATAAGGCTTATATCACCTGAGATATTGATAATAACATGTGATGCACCCTCAATAGTTGTCTCAAGAAGTGGGCTTGTAACAGCCTGCTTAACAGCCTCAATAGCCTTGTCATCACCAGTTGCTGTACCAATACCGATATGTGCAACACCCTTGTCCACCATAACAGTCTTAACATCAGCAAAGTCAAGGTTGATAAGACCAGGTACATTGATAAGGTCTGTAATTCCCTGAACTGCCTGCTGTAATACTTCATCAGCCTTCTTTAATGCCTCTGGCATAGTTGTTCTTCTGTCTACTATCTCTAAAAGCTTGTCATTAGGAATAACAATTAGTGTATCTACATTCTCCTTAAGCTTCTCAATACCTGATTCAGCGTTAGCCATTCTTGTTCTTGCCTCGAACTTAAAAGGCTTTGTAACAACACCTACTGTAAGGATTCCCATATCCTTAGAAATCTTGGCTACTACAGGAGCTGCACCTGTACCGGTTCCGCCACCCATACCACATGTAACGAATACCATATCAGCGCCCTTAATTGCCTGTGTAAGTTCCTCAACATTTTCCTCTGCTGCCTTCTCACCAATTTCAGGCTGTGCACCTGCACCAAGTCCCTTAGTAAGCTTCTCACCAATCTGAATAGCAGTAGGAGCCTTACATAATGTAAGTGCCTGGCTATCAGTATTAATACCAATAAACTCAACTCCACTAATATTCTCATCTATCATTCTGTTAACAGCGTTATTACCTGCTCCACCTACACCAACAACTATAATCTTTGCTGATGACTCCTGGTCATTAGTCATTATCTCTAACAAGGTTGTTGCCTCCTTCAATCTCTAAAAATTGCACTACATAATATATTATAATCTTTTCCTTAAAATATCAACCGTTTTTTCACTTTTCACGCTTAAAAATTATAGAGCTTTCATCCCCATTATAATCATCAAGATACAGCGTTCCCTTAAGCGTTCCAAACTTGACTGATAACTGCTTTAACTCAAAAAGCCTGTCCGTAAAATCCTTGCTGCTGCCAAGGCTTACCTTCACGTCTCCCATATACAGGGTAATATTATATGACGAGTCAAAATATACCTTATCAACATTGATGTCATATTTATCAAAACTCTGCGTAAGTTCCAGAATTGTATTATATATCTCAGAATTTCCGGCATCCAGTTTTGTATTAATAACAATAGAATTAAAATTAAGACCATCTATCTCTGGAACATTCTCATATAAATCTGTAGAACTTTCCACAACAATTCCATCTTTGTCAAAATACATATTGCATCCCATATACCTGACATAACCTACAATTGCCTTTTCATATACTGTTACATATAATTTATCAGGCCAGTCCGTCTCAACATCATATTTCTGTATAAACGGTATCTGTGTATCCTTCTGCCCGAACAGCTTGAAATACAACAGATTTACATAATCTCCGCCAAATATATATTTTTTAAGTTCCTCATCCGAATAATGAGTTGAACCAACAAACTCTATAGAATCAGCTTCAAACACCTTATATGTAACACCAAAAAGTGTTCCGGCAGCAACTGCAATAACTGCAATTATAATAAGGACTTTCTTTCTTCTTCTGCCCCGCCTTTTCTTCTGGCTTACATTGTTACTATTCTTACTACCCATTATCTTTCCAACTTGATCTGACTGCTTATATTAAATACAACACCAAGTTCAAGCAGTAAAAATACTGCCGCCGTACCACCATAACTTATAAATGGCAGAGATACTCCGGTATTAGGTATTGTATTAGTTACTACCGCTATATTAAGAATCACCTGTATTGCAATATGTGCAAATACACCTGTTGCCAGCATTGAACCGAATAAATCCGGAGCATTCTGTGCTATATGGTTAATTCTCCATAACATAACCACAAAAAGTGCAATCAGGCAGAATGCACCGAAAAGTCCAAGTTCTTCACATATAACTGAAAATATCATATCATTCTGTGACTCAGGAATATATCCAAGCTTCTGAAGACTCTTTCCAAGTCCTTTTCCAAAAAGTCCTCCTGAACCTATGGCATACAACGCCTGAACCGTCTGATATCCCTTATCATCAATATACTTCTCAGGATTAAGCCATACAAGCACACGGTTTAATCTGAACTTCCCTGTCAGGTTTCCTGACACTGCCATCTTCTTTATCCATGAATAAAACGCACCAAAAGCAACTGTTGCCAGTCCCGTCAGTGCAACATATATCTTATATCCAGGATATGCAACAAATGTCATGACAACCGAAATAAGTGCCACAATAAGTGCGCTACTCATATTAGAAGACAACACATAAACAAGCAGTGCAGGAGCAAAACCAGCTATTATACATATCACTATAACAGTCTTGAATTTCTTTATGTTCTGACCGGCTCTGACTATAAGAAGGGCCGTCATGGCAATCGTTCCAATCTTTACAAGCTCTGCCGGCTGGAACTGTCCAAGTCCCGGAACCCTTATCCATCTTGTAGCTCCGTTTCTTGTAATTCCAAGCGGAGTCTTTAAAAGGAACATGCAGAGAAGTCCGCCTATGTATATCACAACTGCAAACTTTTTAAGATAATGATAATCAAATATCTTGGTTTCAACCACCATTAAAACAAAGCCTATTATAGTGAATATAAGCTGTTTTCTGAAATAAAACTCCGGATCACCTTCTTCAATCTGTGCTGTGTAAGAGCTTGTGCTGTAAATCATAGTAAGTCCGAAGCCAACTATGAATACAAGTACAAAAAGAAGCGTGTAATCAAAGTAAAATCCATATTGTTTTCTCTTTTTTCTGTTTCTGTTATTCCTGCTATTTCTATTATTCCCCGGCATAAAGCACCGCCTTTTTTATAGATTATTTACAAGGTCTTTGAATATTCTTCCTCTCTGTTCGTAGTTATCAAACATTCCCCAGCTTGCACATGCCGGAGATAAAAGAACAGCATCACCGCTCACTGCATTCTTGGCACATATATCTACTACCTGTTCCATTGAGTCAGCATACTCGATATTCTCAAAGCCATATTTCTTACATGTATCAGCAATCTTGACACTTGTCTGTCCTATAAGTACAAGAAGCTTAACCTTATCCTTGAATGCCTTTACATAAATGTCAAATTCTGAGCCTTTATCATAGCCTCCTCCAATAAGAATTGTAGGCTTAACCATAGCTTCAATAGCCTTAACTGCTGCTTCAGGATTAGTTCCCTTGGAATCGTTATAATAATCAACACCATTCTTGGTTGCAACGTACTCAATTCTATGTTCAACAGCCTTAAACTTCTTAACCTGCTCAATTATGATATCATCAGGAATACCAGCAGCCTTAGTCATGGCAATCGCTGCGCATACATTTTCATAGTTATGCTTTCCTAAAAGATTCATGTCATGTACATTTAACATATCATAATCGTTAGTTCCGTCTGTATACTTAATCATTTCACCATCAACATACGCTCCGACTGACGGCTTTCTTTCACTTGAAAACCATACAACATTGGCCTTGCACTCAGGCGCAAAGTCTGTAAGATACTTATCCTCAAGATTAAGTACACATGTATCTGCCTTAGTCTGGTTCTCGCTTATTCTTTCCTTAGTCCATGCATAACACTCCATTGTATGGTGTCTGTTAAGATGGTCAGGAGTAATATTAAGAATTGCAGATACAATCGGATGGAATTCATGTACTGTCTCTAACTGGAAGCTGCTTATCTCAGCAACTGTATATGATTCCTCACTTGTCTTTAACACTTCACCTGTATAAGAATTACCTATATTTCCAACGACAAAAGTTTTCTCATTATAAGCAGCAACTATCTGTCCAACAAGTGCTGTAGTTGTAGTCTTTCCGTTAGTTCCTGTGATTGCAATAATCTTACCCTTGTCATAATTATAAGCAAGTTCAATCTCGCCCCATACAGGTATTCCCGCATTCTTAAATGTAAGCACTATCGGACTGTCAATAGGAACACCCGGGCTTATTACAAGCAGGTCAATTCTGGAAAGAAGTGCCTCATCAAATGCTCCGATGATAATCTCTGCCTTGTTATCTCCTAACTTCTCCTGCACCTTCTGTCTGTCAAGCTTTTCATTGCCATCATACAGTATGCAGTCAGCACCAACTTTATTCAAAAGGTCTACAGCTCCAATACCGCTGATACCTGTTCCTACGACCATCACTGTCTTATTCTTTAAATCCATTGTCGTTTACTTCCTTTCATACAAAATGTATACAAAAATATATTACTATCAATCACTGTTTTTTTCAAGCTGAACTGACCTCTCTATGCCAAGATACGGCAATATATTTTCATACAGTGTCTTAACAACAGGAGCTGCAATTGTTCCTCCATAATATACGCCTGTCGGTTCATCAATTAAGCACATCGCTATAACCTGTGGATTATCAGCAGGAGCAAAGCCTATGAATGATGAAATATACTTTCCTGAACCTCTTGGCAGCTTCTGTGATGTTGCTGTCTTTCCTCCGATTGAATACCCCTCAATATATGCCTTTGTTCCACCGCCTTCAGAGACAACTCCTTCAAGAATCTGTTTCATCATCTCACTTGTCTGTGATGATATTGCCTCCTCTTCTGTTGAATATGCGAACTCATTAACCACTGAGCCATCAGATGAACTTGTATATAAGCCAAAATGTGGTGTTACAAGCTTTCCTCCATTAACAATCGCAGCAACAGCTCTTAACATCTGCACCGGCGTTATCTGGAATGACTGTCCGAATGACATTGTTGCAAGCTCAACTGCACCTACATTTTGCTTCTTATGGATAATCGTTCCCGCCTCTCCTGAAAGATCTATTCCTGTCTTTGCAAGAAGTCCAAGCTTACCCATGTACAGATACATATTATCAGTACCGACTCTTCTGCCCCATTCAACAAATGCCGGATTACACGAGTTATACACCGTATGCGTAAAATCCTGTGTTCCATGTCCTGTTGTCTTGTGGCATCTTATTCTTCTGTCTGATACAACAGTTGCACCTGAACATGTGAAAGAATCATTTAACCCCACCACGCCCGTCTCAAGTGCCGCTGTTGCTGTAACAGTCTTAAATATCGAACCCGGCTCGTATGTATCATTAATGCAGAAATTCCGCCACATATTATTAAGAAGATCCATCTTATCCTTCTGCGCCTCTTCCTCATCAGGCTCATAATTAAGCTCATATGGAGAATTAAGGTTATATTCAGGAACATTTGCCATAGCAAGTATCTCGCCATTATCCGGACGCATTACAATTATGCTTACCCGTTTTGCTTCCTTCTTAACCATAGTCTCCCATGCAAGCTGCATGGCATATTCCTGTATATTGACATCAAGCGTTGTATACAGGTCCTGTCCGTCAACCGGTAGAACACGATCTTCACGGCTGCCCTTTATCTCAATCCCACCTGCATCAGACAGTGTAAGAATCTGACCGTTAGTACCTGACAGATATGTGTCATACTTAGCTTCCAGTCCAAGTATTCCCTGATTATCAGCACCAGTAAAGCCAAGCACTTTGGAAGCCAGTTCATTATACGGATATACACGCTTATAATCCTCGTCAATCTTGACACCCGGCAGGTCGTATTCCCTTATTGCATCTCCGATATCCTTTGCCACATTTGTCTTAATATATTCCATAGAGGATACTTTCTTTACTTTCTTAGTTACTTCCTCCACATCCATATCAAGTTCTCCTGCAAGCACTTTTATAACCTTGTCTTCGTCCTCTATCTGACTATGTATTACAGAAACTGTACATACCACTTCATTTGCTGCAAGTATTTCGCCATTTCTGTCAAGAATCCTTCCCCTCTTTGCCTTAATTCTTCTCTCCCGTTGATGAAGCTCATCAGCCTTCTGCATATAATATTCTGACTTTGTTGTCATAATAACCCCAAGTCTTACACTCTCAAGAATACACACAAGTAATACAGCCGCTATCATAAATACAAGCTTTTTTCTATGACCGGTACCAAGCCAGCCAAATGTGTCATCTGCTTTCATTATTAAATAACCCCGCTTTAGTCTTCTACATTTTATGAGAAGCAAAGCAGGGTTATTCTACTTATTATTACTTAAATTTTAGTTGTTGTTATCCTGTGATAATGTAGATGCCGGTATATCTGTAACCCCTGATTCATCGGGCATTGAGCCGGGATCTACATAAGGTGCATCTGTATCCTTATATATATTCATATATGGTAACAGTTCTTCCATTATATCTCTTGCAAGATAAAGTTCATCATAAGTTGTACCTGAAGTTCCTGTAGTTCCATCTGGTTCATCCAGAACGACATATATTGCAAACTTAGGATCATCCGCTGGAGCATGTCCTATAAATGAAATAATCCATTTAAGGTCATCTCTGTTACCCTTCTGCGCAGTTCCTGTCTTACCAGCTATAGAATATCCATCTATAGCTGCACGGTGGGCTGTTCCCTTAGAAACTGTGTTTTCAAGATATTTTCTTAAATATTTTGATGTAGATGCAGTAACTGTCTGCTTTACAAGAATCGCTGAATTATCCTTTACAACTTCTCCATTGGCAGACTCTATTCGTTTAACAATATGTGGCATATAGTATTTACCATCATTAATAATTGAACAATATGCCGATATCATCTGAATCATATTAACATTAATTGTCTGTCCAAATGAATTACATGCTGCATCAATTGTAGTCATATTATCTTCCGTATATGTAATACCGGTTGTCTCTCCCGGAAGATCAATTCCTGTTCTTGCACCAAATCCAAACAATTTTTCATACTGCGCAAATCTTACATTTCCAAGTTTTATTGCAATATTAATCATGTATGGATTACATGAATTTTCCAAAGCCTCCGATAATGTCAGTACACCATGGCTTCCGGTTGTACTATATGAATGACATTTAATCTTATCTGGTCCAACCATTTCAAAGCCTTTGCACTCATATGTATCACCATCATGCACTACGCCCTCTTCTAATCCGGCTGCTACAGTAAATGGCTTAAATGTCGAACCTGGTTCATATGATTCTGACACGCAAAAATTAGTCCATAATTTGTATAATGCATTTGTCTTTTCAGTATCAGACATAGCTGCAAGCTCTTCATCTGTATAAATTTCTGACAAACTTCTTGGATTATTAAGATCAAACTGTGGATAGCTTGCCATTCCAAGAATTTCTCCATTCTTAGGATTCATTACAATTACTGCCGTATTCTTTGAAGGCTTTTCTTCATTATAGGCAATAATATGCTTTTCTATAATAGACTGAATATTGTAGTCAATAGTTGTTACAATATTATTACCATTGACAGCTGCTTTTGTTGTCTCTACAGCATTAAGATCTTCATCAACATAACTGTAAGTAACACCATCTGTTCCCGTAAGTTCATCATCATACTGGCTTTCAAGTCCCAGTTCACCGCCATTGACATTAGAGGCAAAGCCTATTATATCACAGGCCAGTGTACTGAACGGGTATTTTCTTACATAGCTTTCCTCAAACCACACACCATTTATATTATTGCTCTTATCTGACTTAAGCTCATTAAATTCTGCTATTTCATCAGATGTCAGTTCTTTTAATAATTTCTGATACTGGCTTGTTGGATTGTCATTTATTATCTTTTTTACATTATCTTTATCTAATCCAAAACATTTAACAAGTGCATTTATTGTACTGTCAAGATATTTACCATCTTCGGATGTAACACTTTTCACATCAAGTATAAGATTGTATACCTTCTCACTATATGCAAGAACTGTTCCATCACTGGCAGTTATGTTACCTCTCATATACGGAATCGTTGTTGATGTATATGTCTGATGGTTAAGCACAGCCTGGGAATATTCCTCTCCATGAGTATAATTAATCATAAATATTCTTATACCTAATGCCAGTAATAATACAAATACTATTATAAACGCTACATTTATTCTTCTGTGTGTCCTCTTAAGCACAGCGCGTTTTCTGCGCATCATTTTCTTTCTTTTTGCTTCACTGGTATTGTCCATATATTTATCTGTCATTTATATACACTTTCCACACATTTTTCTGTTAATCTGCAATATCTTTATACTGTTTTACATATTCACTTTCTTTAGAATCATAATTAATAACCTGGCTTCTGTTAGGGTATACCATACCAAGTTCATTAACAGCAGTATCATATATTGCATTGTAATCTATGCTTGCGTTAATTTCTGCTTCATGACTGTTATTTTCAGCTTTGATTGAATTAAGCTGGTTCTGAAGTTCAACTACTGTTGCATTATTAGCTTTAATATCTGCCTGAAGATTAAGATACTGGTAGCATATTGCAAATACTGCTGTTGCACATAATGCAAGAACAGTTGTATAGATAAGATTTATTCTGTTATTTCTTCTTATCTCTCTCCTTCTTAATCTTCTCTCCTGCTCCTGTTCTTCATGTCTTGCAGGATTATATGGACGTACTTCTGGAGCTGCTGTTTCAAGTTTTCTCACGGCACTTCCATACTGATATCCGGTATATCTGTTTATTCTGTTGTTTACTGTTCTTCTACTCTCCAAAATTTTCCCCTCCATATATTATTTATATTCTTTCAAATACCCTCAGCTTAGAGCTTTTTGATCTCTGATTCTCGTTCAGTTCCTCATCCCCCGGAACAATAGGTTTTCTTGTAATAACCTTTCCCTTGGATTTCTTTCCGCACACACATACCGGAAAATCCGGTGGACAGGTACACGGGTTCTCATTTTTTCGAAAAATTGTTTTTACAATTCTGTCTTCCAGTGAATGGAACGTAATAATGCAAAGCCTTCCGCCATCATCCAGAAGATCAATCATCCCATCAAGTGAATCACGAAGAACATCCAGTTCCTTATTCAGCTCAATTCTGATTGCCTGGAACGTACGCTTAGCCGGATGGCCTCCTGCTGCCTGTATCTTCATAGGTATGGATTCCCGGATGATCTGTGTAAGCTGGCCCGTTGTCATAATGGGGCTCTGCTGTCTTGCTGCTACTATATGTTTCGCGATATTTTTCGCAAATTTATCTTCACCGTAATCGCGGATAATGCGATACAGTTCTCTTTCTTCATAACCGTTAACAATGTCACTGGCAGTCTGTGTCTGTCTCTGATCCATGCGCATGTCAAGAGGTGCATCTACCCGATAGGTAAATCCACGTTCCTCATTGTCCAGCTGATAGGAGGATACTCCCAAATCCAGAACAATACCATCAACCTTGTGAATTCCCCTTGCGGCAAGCTCCTGTACCATGTAACAATAATTGCTGCGAATGATTGTCACCTGGTCAAAGGCGGCAAGCCGTTCACTCGCAGCAATTATCGCATCCTGGTCTTGATCTATACCAATAAATCTCCCCTTGGCAGAAAGTTTCCTGCATACCTCAATGGCATGTCCTGCGCCGCCCAAAGTGCCATCCACATAGATTCCATCCGGCTTAATATTAAGCCCGCCAACGGTCTCGTCCAGTAATACAGATTTGTGTTTAAATTCCATTTCCGTCTCCTGTTGGATTTCTGCTTGTTTTATGCTCAGATAACGATTCCCATGTTCTCCATGTCGGCAGCAATGCTGTCCATATCGTCATAATTGCAATTCTCGCTCCATTTCTCCTTGCTCCAGACTTCTACTCTGCTTAAGTTTCCAGCCAGAATAACATCTTTCTCCAGACCAGCGAACTCACGTAACGTCTGTGGTACGAGAATTCTCCCCTGCTTGTCCAGTTCACACATGGTAGCTCCAGCTACAAAGAATCGCGAAAAGGCTCTAGCGTTTTTGTTTGTAAGTGGTAATGCTCTGAGCTTCTCTTCAAAGGCTTCCCATTCATCCATAGGATAAATATAAAGACAACCATCAAGTCCTCTGGTAAGAACAAATTCCTCACCTAAAGGTTCCCGAAATTTCGCCGGGATGATCAAACGCCCCTTCGCGTCGATTGTGTGATTGTACTCGCCCATGAACATAAAAACTCACCTACTCTCGTGAAATACGAGTCTCCCCCTCGTATCTCATGACGGGAAACAAATGGAAGTTCTGCCACTTCGTCCCCATTTGTCACCACTTTTCTCCACTTCCTACCACTTATGAACCCATTCTAACCCATTTGCCCCTAAATTACAAGTGGGAAATTATGAAATCTATTACATAATTCTGTTACAAAGTCCTTACAAACAGCGAAAATGCAGTCAAAAAATTTTTATATACAAATAAATCCTGCCCTGCAGGACTTTTTATATTGCCGGAAATTCCAGCGAAATTACCTATTACACACAAAAAAACGCCACTTCAGTGGGATTCGCTCCCACCAAAATAACGTTTTGTTTAGTCCAGATTCAGGTATCTGACAATCATATGATCAATCTTTCTGCTCATGGGCAGGTTTTTTCGCAAATCTGCGCGGCTGGCTATACAACCATTCATCTTCTTCTGAAGCTGTCGGACCCTTCGCAGCAACAGTTTCTTCTTCAGAAATCCCGGCATTTTCTTCCACATAATTTTCTGTACCGGAAGCTTCTGGCAAAGCTTCCTCCTCAGAAATTTCTTCTGTATCTTTCTCTGAGTCCTTCTCATAGAAATCCTCAGCAACTGAATTTTCCTCTTCCACGATTTTCTCTGTGTTCTTTTCATCCTGAGGATCTTCTTCCGGATGCTCTTCTTCCACAGACGAAGTTTCTTCTGATTCTTCGGAATCATGTTCATAAGCAGATGCTGTTCCGTTATAGACTTCCGGAACACCTGCGGCATCTCCATCTGCAAAAGCCCGGAAGCGCTGGACGCGGGCTGCTTCGTGCTGGCGGGGATCGACGCGGACAGCCTCCTGCGGGCCGTGGATATGGCCGTTTCGACGCAGGCGGAGGGCCGCTTCGGTACGCCTGTCACGGATTATACCGGAGAAAACGTCTCAACGAAGGTCGCCCGTATCATCCAGAGCTATACGGGCATTGTAAACAGGCTGGTTTGGCGAAAGGATGGATAAGGCACGTCCGCCGTTCCAGACACGCATGAATCAGCAAAGTCTGGGTATTCCGGGAAACCGATGTGATACCATTCTTTTTTGTGAAAGGAGGAAACAGTATGAAACGTATTGTCGCATGGATGCTTATCTGCATTCTCCTGATCGGCCTTTTGTCCGTCGTGGTCTGTGCAGCGGATGTTGACAGCCCTGAGGGGCAGGTGGAGATCGTCACCGATCCGACTGTGCCGTCTCCGCAGACCGGCGTGAGTGGGAGCCTGCTCATGGCAGCTGTCGGAATGATTGGTTGCTTGGGCGCGGCGGTCGCCGCTTTCAGGAAATCTTCTGTCAGATAAACAGCCGATGAATCCGGCCGGCGTCCTGAAACCGTTTTAGGGCGCCGGCTCGTCAACAGGGGACCAGGTATTATGAGTTCAAAGAAAGTAAAAAAAATAATTTTGATCGCCGTGGGAATGCTTTGCGCGCTCATCTGCGCAGCTTGCGGCGTGTTTCTCTATCAGTTCTACAGGGGTGCACAGAGTAAAACAGCGCTGGCGCAGCAGGTCAAAACAGCAGCGGCTCCCGCGGTTTCTCAGAAGCCAGCGAAGGATACATCCGCAGACACGCAGGAGCCGTCTGTTCCGGATACTGCGCCCGCAGAGGAGGAACCGACCGTTCTGCCGGTAGAGATTCCGATTGACTTTACGCAGCTCGCCGCAGTTTCTCCGGATATCTACGCGTGGCTGGAGGTGCCGGACACGCAGATCGACGAACCGGTTCTGCAGCATAGCGGCGATGATCTTTACTACAACTCACACAATGCCTACGGAGAGTATTACATGTGCGGCGCGGTCTTCTCGCAGGAGACCTATAACGATCGCACCTTTGACGCACCGATGACAATCCTCTACGGGCATGGAACAGTGCTCGGGCAGCCGGGCGCATTCCACGAACTCAACAGTTATGCGGAGCAGGACTACTTCGATATGCACCGCCAGATGTTCGTTTACACACCGTCTGCCATGTATGTCTATCGCGTGTTTGCAGCATTTGTACACGGACGGGAGCATCTGCTTTATTATTACGATTTTTCCGATCCTGCAATTTTTACAGGGTTTTTCCATACAGTCCGCCAGGCGGCAGATCCGGCATACAGCCATTTTGATGACAGCTGCATGCCGGAACCGGGTGATAAAGTTCTTGCACTTTCGACCTGCTTCGAGCCGGACAAAACCAGACGCTATCTCGTGATGGGTGTACTGGAAGAAGTACATCCGGCAGTCGATGACACCATAGGAGAGGAATAAGACCATGCAGCATACTCCAGATCAACAGTTTCCCGGAAGTGGCTCAAACCAGCCGGAACCGGCGGCACAGAAATCGAAAAACGGTCTCTGCCGTGCGTGGGTCGTTCTCGTCTGTATTCTGGCCGTTTTGGCCGTGGGGATGAGTGCGCTCGTGCTGCATGTGTATCTCAGCGGAAAAAACATCCGCAGGAGCAACGCCGCACCAAAGCTGGAAACGCTCGCACCGGCAGCGCAGACAGGAGAAACGGCGGAGAAAACAACGGAAAGCTCCCTGCGGGACGACTCTACCGTTCTGGTCAACGGCACGCATTACCGCTTCAACGATGAGATCCAGACATTCCTGCTGCTCGGCATCGACTCGCATATACCCGCTTACACGGACGGCAGCTGCAATGTGCACGCATTCAGCGACGCCATCATGCTGGCGGCCATGGACTTCCGAAACGAACGGATTTCGTTGATTGCCATTTCGCGCGATACAATGTGCGAATTTCAGGCCCTGAACCCCGACGGGACGGAAGGAGACCATGTTTACGGTCAGCTGGCACTGTCATTTTCTTATGGAGACGGTGACGCAAAAAGCTGTGAAATCACAAAGGACGCAGTCAGCCAGATTATGTGCGATCTGCCGATCGCGTCCTGCTCGGCACTGTACCTTGACGGCCTGCAGGAACTCAATGACGCGGTCGGCGGCGTGACAGTCACGATTCTAGAGGATATCGACTACGGCTATGCTTCCATGCAGCAGGGCGCGGAGGTCACGCTGGATGGTCCGATGGCAGAACAGTATATTCGGCGCAGAGAGCACACGGAAGTGGGAAATCCGAAACGCATGGAGCGCCAGAAGCAGTATATCATTGCTCTGCTGAAAAAAACGATGGAGACAGTTCGGCAAAACCCTGAGCGTATTCTGGATATCTATAACAGCATAAAAGGCGATGTCGTAACGGACCTGACAGCGGGCGAGATCGTGTATCTTGCTACAGCAGCTGCCAGAATGACCGTCGACTCAGAGATTCGCAGCCTTCCGGGGCAGGTTCGCCTGAGTGAAGACGGCTTCGCACAGTATTACCTTGATGAGAAGGGCCTTCTGGACATGCTTCTGGATGTTTACTATATTCCGTGCGAATAGATTTTTCACCCTGCCATGAGAAATCAACTGTTATAATGATCGTAATGACAGGTGGACTGGAAATGTCTCGATGCGGGATTATGCTGTGATGGCGAATGCGGCCATACGAAGGTACCAGATGGCACTGATCCTGATAATCGAAACGACACTTGCCGATTATCGGGATACGGTAGAGCAGAGGGCTGCGAAGAAGCACCAGAATCTGCTGACCGAGCAG
>OLOA01001835.1_pt1 | contig 20336 bp, 14 predicted proteins | sample 1672201 | NCBI WGS metagenome assembly OLOA01 (sample SAMEA3136658, study PRJEB25190) | human gut metagenome
GGCGTATCCGCCGATATTTAGTCTGACGCCTAAAGCGTCTGGAAGCACGTGACTTCAGTCATGTGAGGATATAATTCACGATTATTCCGGACAGTTTAAATTGAGAATGCCAAGAAGTCTGCATAGACTACTGGCAGAACATTCTCAGAGAGAGGGAATCAGTATTGTGTATATCTTCTTTCGAGGAATGATGCGGTATTCTCAAAATAGCAATTATAAGTAAGCAGCAAAGCATGTTATTGAGAGCGGAATGCACAGTAACATGGAAAGAGCTGATGAAAAAATAAGCTGTTGACAAAGAACAGGTACATTGTTATAATTGCCTACATGAACAAAGGCGTTCTTTCTATAGAAAAGTAACTGTAGAAAGTGCGCCATTTTTTATATCATTATAAAAAGAATCTATAAAACTTCCAGACAGGACAAAACTGTATCGAAGAATCATTAAGAAAGCAAAAACAGCAGAAACTATGCTGACAAGGAGTGAATGAAAATGGGGAATTATACCAGAGAAGAAATATTACAGATGGCTGAGGAGGAAGACGTGGAATTTATCCGTCTCCAGTTCACAGATATGTTCGGAACGCTGAAAAACATCGCCATAACTGCCCGGGAACTTCCCCGTGCGCTGGATAACCGATGTATCGTAGATGGTTCCTTTATCGCAGGAATTGCAGGAGAATCTGAACCGGATATGTACTTAAGACCGGATCTTGACACTTTTGCAATTCTCCCATGGAGACCACAGCAGGGAAAAGTTGCCAGACTGTTATGCGATATCTATTGTCCGGACGGAACCCCTCATGAGAGAAGTCCGAGATATATCCTGAAGAAAACCGCCCGGGAGGCAAAGAAGGAGGGATACACCTGTCTGGTAGATCCGGAATGTGAATTTTTCCTTTTTCATACAGATGATAACGGAGTTCCGACTACTGTAACACATGAAAAGGCCGGATATCTGGATGTCAGTCCTGTGGATCTGGGTGAAAACGCAAGACGTGATATTGTATTAAATCTGGAAGACATGGGGATTGAGGTAGAATCTTCTCACCATGAAACTGCTCCTGCACAGCACGAAGTAGATTTCAAATACGGTGAAGTCCGTACGATTGCAGATCGGATCATGTCATTCAAGATGACGGTCCGTACCATTGCCAAACGCCATGGACTTCATGCGACATTTATGCCGAAACCAAGGGCAGAAGTAAACGGCTCCGGAATGCACATTCATTTCTCCTTATTTAAAGATGGAAGAAATGTATTCGTCAATCCGGGAAATCCACAGGAATTAAGCGAAGAAGCTTATTACTTCGTAGGAGGTCTTCTGGCTCACAGCAAAGAGATGGCACTGATCACCAATCCTATCGTAAATTCCTACAAACGTCTGGTTCCGGGCTATGAAGCACCGACAGAACTGACATGGACAAAGAACAACCAGAATTCACTGGTAAGAATTCCGGGATCCAGAGGTATGGAGACAAGGATCGAACTGAGAAGTCCGGATGCAGCAGCAAATCCGTATCTGGTATTTGCAGTATGTCTGGCAGCAGGACTGGATGGAATCAATAAGAAGATTTATCCGACTAAGTCCTCCAGCAGAGAGTTATCCGAAACAGACCAGAAAACAATGAAGATTGAAAATCTTCCGGGAAATTTGAACGAAGCAATTGATTACTTCGAACAGAGTGACTGGATCAAAGAAGTACTTGGAACAGAATTTTGTAAAGAATACGCAGCAGCCAAGAAAAAAGAATGGCTTCGCTATACAAGAGAAATTTCAGCCTGGGAAATCGAGGAATACTTATACAGAATTTAACCGAATCAAACAAGTCCCCTGTAGAAATTGTAAAAGGCAATAAGCAGTGGGTGGGGACTTGTTTGTATCAGGAGGAGCGAAGCTTCTTCTGATAAACTGCGAAGCAGTTATTCGGTTATGAGCAAGTAGCGAAGCGGATTGCAAATATCCGCTTGACTAATCCGTATTCGATAAAAATACCTGCTGTATTTTCAACTGTGAAATTTCTTTTTTATGTTCTCTTCTCCTTCCTTCAGCCAGGTATACACTTTATCACTGCAGCCCAAAATCTCTTCGAAGGCATGGATCTCATCCTGTATTCCCTGCCCATGGTACACTCTATATGCCCCCGCATCACTTCCGGCTGCCACATGAATTCCCATTTGAAAGGCTTTACGGACATTTTCACTGGCACTCTGGATAATAGGAAATAAAGCAGCATCCTCATATCGTTCTGAACCCAGCAAATTTATCACTGTCACAAGGGTAGGCACCCAGACAGTACTGCTTTCCGCCAGCATTTCCAGCGTTTCCCCGTCCATATAGTTACCATGCTCCAGACTGTCTACCCCGGCTTTCAAAGCAGCCCTGACTCCATATACCCCATTGGTATGAGACATCACCTTCATGCCCTCTTCATGGGCAATATGAACCATCTCTCTCACTTCATCCTCTTCCAGAGACATTCCTGTAATGGATCCATGATTATTAAAATCCAGGATTCCGGTAGTCATGATTTTGATAAAATCAGCTCCCTGTGCCTTTGCCTCCAGAACTCTCCGATGGAATTTTCCCATAGTATCAAAACTCTTTCCCACAATAGCGCCATAATATCCTTCCTTATGTATGGCAAATACAGGTGTCCTGTAATCAATTCCATACTCCGGTGCCAGCTCCTTTGCACGCCTGGAAACTCCCAGTCCATCCCCTCCGTCACGCACAAAAGTAATACCACGCTTTTGATAAGCTTCCAGATGTTCTCTTATGATCTTATCGTCCGGTCCATTTTTTTGCATATCAACTGCATGGCGGTAATTCACGCCATCCATAATGATATGCGCATGACATTCTCCAAACATTTCCCGTTTCTCTTCCTCTTCCCTGTTGCTCTCTTAACTCAAAACATAGAGTCAGACGGATAAACTCATCCGCTTCGTTATGCAACTCTATACTCAATAACCGCTCCGCAGTTTTACTTAATCTTTTATCTACAGTTTTTTATTTTTCGAAAAAATTTCGGATTTCAGCCTCTGTTGCCTGCACAGAACCCTGAACGAAGAATGGTTTTCCGCCGCCCCTTCCGTTTAATGCAGCATTCATTTCCTTTGTATACTGGCGTAAATCCCCATCAATCTCGCCCATAGCATACTTATAGCTTCCATCCTCATTTCTGGAAAATACTGCGCAGCAGCCCTCACAGGTATTCATCACTGCATCCGCAAGTTTACGTACAGAATCTGCTTCCAGACCTTCTTTGAAGATCAGGACACTTCCTGCACCTTCCCATTTCTTAGCCTCTGCCCTAAACATCTCTTCTTCCATGCGGGCAACCTGACCTTTCATACGGAAATTCTCATCCTGCAGACGCTGTACTGCATCTGCTGTTCTGTCCATCTTTGCAGAAAGCTTCATGGAAATCTGATGATTCTGCTCATTCACCATATTCAGATAATCCAGAACACGTTTACCGCAAACCATCTCCATACGGATACCATCATGGAATTTCACTACAGAGAGAAGCTTCACCATTCCAATCTCACCTGTATGAGTTACGTGAGTACCACAGCAGGCACATACGTCTACTCCCGGGAATGTCACAATACGAACCTGTCCTGTCAGTTCCTTCTTACTTCTGTAATCAATAGTCTTCAGTTCCTCAGCATCAGGATAAGTAATCTTAACTTCCTTATCCTCCCACACTCTCTCATTTACTTCCCGCTCAATTTCTGCAAGCTGCGCATCATCCAGCATACCATTCAGATCTACAGTGATCACATCGCTCCCCATATGGAAACCCACATTGTCATAACCATACTTCTCATGGATAATACCGCTGACCATATGCTCACCGGAATGCTGCTGCATCAGGTCAAAACGACGCGCCCAGTCAATCTTTCCTTCAACCTTCGCCCCCACTTCCAGAGCCTTATCAGTATAATGAAGTAATTCTCCATCTTTCTCATGAACCTCTGTCACCTTTGCATCACCCAGCGTTCCCACATCACTTGGCTGACCGCCACCCTCCGGATAAAAAGCACTCTCATCCAGAATGACCACATAACCTTTCTTTTGCTCTCTGCACTCTACTACAGTTGCAGTAAATTCTTTTTTATATACATCCTCATAGTATAAACGTCTTGTTTCTGTCATGATCTGTCTCTCCTTGTCAATCTGTCATATTCCCCACATTATCTTCCATATAAACATAAATGCTGTATTTTATTTCATTTCATTTCATTTCAATCAAGTATAGACCAAATCAGACAGGTTCGCAAGACCGTCACTCAGAGATATTTTCTATAAAAATCCGCTGTTTCGATTGCACATATGGTCTGCAGCGACATCCAAAAAGGGAAGAAAACTGTTTTCAGTTCCTTCCCTTAAAATAAACTCCATTCTTTATTTAGTTGTTAATCCCTGATTGCTAATCTGTAATTTCAGATCTTGTCGCCTCTGGAATCATACTCTGTATCGCTTTCTCTGTCGTAATAACGACCATTAGATAACTCTTCCAGATCACCGTTTTTTACAGCTCTGTTATAGTCTTCCAATGTTTCAAAATTACCCTCATTATCCATTCTGTAGTGATCATCCATCCAACTCATAATCGTTCTCTCCTTTTCTTGTTTTTGTTTATTTTTTCAAACAGATCTTATGTAACTGTCTGATAAATCAGATTGGAAATTTTATCGTATTACCTGTTCTCCATGAACCAATTATCCACGAATCAACTTCGCAATTGCGTTCGCCTGGCTTGTAGCAAGGTTCCACATCGTTCTCAGAACAACTGCCGGGTGACGGGATGCGATATGACGCATTACTTTCCACTCATTCCAATTAGAATAACCACAAACCTTGCAGTAGGAACCTCCATTCGCATTTCTCATTTCTTTTTCATTCATTTTCTTCAGCATAACCTTTTCCTCCTTAATTTGTCTGATGTTTTGTTTTTGATTCTTTGATTTTTACTGTTTACTCTTCTTCTCTTACCGGCGATCCTCTGATTTCCTTCATGCTGCATTTCCCCTTTCTTATGATACTGTTATTATTGCATTTTCTTTTACTTTCCTCCAACGACTTAAAATTGAAGTTTACCTTTTTTCTGTCTGTTTTATTCTCTGTATGTCTGGAGGCTTTCTTATTGTTTACAAGTATATTAAACCAAAAATATGCTTCAAATTCTAACGACATATAGTTGAAAAAATGCCAGCAGCCACTGAGTTTGAATCACTCGGTGACTGTTGGCATTTTCTGATAAGATCATTTCTTCTGTTTTACTGTGTTTTGTCTTGTATTCTGTATTCCAGAATTTTCCGGAACTGTTTCAGAAATACTTCTGAGCGTGCAGGTACGAGAACTTTTTTATTATCTTTTATATCTGGTTTAATGGTATATGTCATGTCTGTGCTTCTTATTCCGCTGTCAGTAAACTCAATTCTGGCAGCTTTGTGTTCCCGAAATCCTTTCTTTTTTTCACCTACCTTCTTACTTCCAAGCTCCATGTCAATATCAACAATCATAAAATTGTCTGCCAGAACGTTTTTCAGCGAATCCGGTACATTTTTCTTCCGATTGTGATCATGTCTGAAAAAGCGGTCGTAAATTTCGCTGTACAAGTCCATCATACTCCGGTCTGATTTTATAAAATATTTAAAATGTTCTATATAATTTCTGGTATTTATAATAGCAGCATGCTCATCCATATTCTCAAACAAATCCAGAGCTTCTTTATAAATCATTTCAGCATTCTCATAGTTTTTAAAAAACGCAGTGATTGCCTTTCCGCCAATTGAACCTTCATCTTTCAGAAGAGTCACTGTATTATTTTTATTGGCAATGATCGGAAGATTATAACTGTTGAATGCAAGAATCTGATACAGAATTGCTCCATCTTCCACATTCACCAGATTACCCACCAGCCTGCGTCTGGCATCTTCTTCGCTGATGGAATCCGTCCAGAACAATTTTGTATAATAATATCCTAACTGATAATACATCAGATCACGTTCTCGCATATAAGACCATCCAATAAGCCTTGCCTGCATATCGTTCAGAATCTGTGTATATGTACATACGTCAAACAGCTCAATCCTGTTTTTCTCATTCTGATATTCTCTGTATGCCTTCTGTTCCTCTTCTGTATGGCATACCCCTTCCTTCAAAACCAGATCCAGCTTATTCTGGTCTGCATACATTGTCCGGATTTCTTTCAATGTAATCCTGTCCATACACGGTTTTAAGCAGGATGTATTTCCATACATGTTTGCCCGGATAATATTACGATTAGGAATCAGATTCTCGCCATCATAATAAATTCCCGCCATGTATTCCTTGCCATCAACTTTAAACTTCTGTTTACAGAAACTATAAAGTGCCTTCTCAATATCTGTTTCCTTCTTTGTGGTGTTATAATCCACAAAATCAGAAAGATATTCCGCGTATTCCTGATTTGATTCAAAGTAATCTTCCATCACATTCGTTGTCCTCTCACAGAACTGGGCTACAAATTCCAGAATTTCCAATGTATTACGATACCGAAGATTCTTTTCCTCTCTTTTATTATCCACGCAGTCTCCAAGAGAAATTGCACGATCTTCAATATCCTCTGTAAACTGCAGATAATTCCGAATACTTCCAAGCAGATGATTCAGATATTTCTGATTTATAAAGTGAGCCGCCATATACCAGGAAGACCCGGATTCAGCATCATTGAAAGTTTCCTTTAAATGATCAAACAAAGACAAATGTTTCAGACCATCGACCCGGCAGAATTCCTCTTTTGACCATTCTTTCGCTGTCAGAACGGGGGTTCGAAGTTCCTTCCATTTTTCTCTCAGATATTCAATAAAAGCTTCGCTGATACAGTTATACAGCAAAGTTCTGTAATGCTTATAAATCTGTTTCTTATTATTTGCTTTACCATTATCTGTTTCTGTCTGAACCATCGAAATGTCACTGTTCTGAAGCATATATTCAATCATCAGCCCCTGACAGATTGCCCCAAAAGAACGATCTCTTCCAATCTGGTCAATACGGTTTCCAAAACTTTCCCATGCCTTCTGTTTTTCATCATCTTTTTCCTGTCCGGACAATTTTTTTATTGCACGGAAAAATCGTTCTTTAACATTATCTTCCGGTTTTTTCTGTTCCTGAAGGAAATCATAATAATACAGTTCCTTTAATACGAAGAATAATGCTGACCAGTATTTATTGATCACGTCCCTGTCCGGGCAATTCATAAGTCGTCTTAATGAATTCCCCTTTACAAATCCATTCATAACCTGTGGCAGTTCAGGTCTGCTGATGATATTTTTAAATGCCGGTACCTGTGCAGCCCGGTATTTTCTTCCGCAGTAGATATTCTCCATAATGGTATTGATAACTTCTGCATCATAGTATTTCCATACATTATTTGCATAATATTTTTCTCTGAAAAGTTCTGTAATATCAGAAAATTCTTCTTCAAATAAATATTCTGCCAGATCATGCTTCTGTGTCTGATCCTTTTCTGCCTTTGTTGTATAATGAAAAGTTATATTTCTGATCGCATATAATTCTTTTCTGATTTCCTTATATAAATCCTCTCCGGAATACAAGTTAATGAGGCTGTCTTCCTTTTCCCGGAAACGGCTCTGTCCACCGAAAAACTGAAGGATTCTTCTGTCCGCATCTGCATAAAGAGTAATCGCATTTTTAACATTATTATCATGTTTTTTCTGTCTCTCTTCTTTTGTCTGACTTTCCTCAATCTCAGATAATGTTTTCATAAGCAGAACATCTTCATGCCCGGACTTTTCTCTTTCTTCTTCTGGAGTCACAGCTCTGGCAAAATTGTTGACTGCAAATAAGACATATTTCTCCATCTCTCTTTCCAGAGATTCCTCTGCTCTGATTCGTTCATAATCAAATCCGGAAACTCCATTTCTGTATTCCGGCTTTACTTCACAGATAGAAACCGATTCTCCTTCTAAGGCACCAGACAGATCAGGGATTGCAAAATGATATACGCCCTTTCCCATCTCAATATATTTGCCGGAAATATACTGTGTCCATTCCTTCCAGATATGTTTGGAAAGAAAACCGATTTCATAACGGTATCTCTTCTTATTTCTGCTTTTCAGCAATAATTTTTCCACTGTACTGTCAATGTACTCAATCCAGTATAAGTCCGCACAGGAACGTACTTTTTTCTCCCTGATTTCTCCCAGCACAGTTTTTCCGACCTCATCTGCCAGATAATTCACTGCTGCCCGGTACTTTAATGCCATTACTTTGACAGTCGTATTTTTCAGGTTTTCTTTTTTTTGCTGAGATAAGTTTTCAGGTTTCTCAAGCTCATTAAGAATTTCTTCAATTTTGCCACAAATACAGTTATGACTTTCTATCATATCAGAAAAACGATTCTCTGCATTCTCATATCCGGCTTTTCCACAAAGATACAAGCCAATCAAATCCTGTATATGCTCCGTGAGTTCTCGTTTCTCTTTCTCATCTGCTGCCGCATACATTCTCATAAACTCGAATACATATTTTTTCTTTCTGTGATCGGCATTTGCAGAAATTAAAAGATGTCTTCCGTCTTTTTCTATCACTTTCAGCTTAGCAGACTGAGATTCTATGGATTTCACAATCTGTTCCACATACTTATATTTCGTGTAGTCACTATCCACCTTTTCAAAAAATGCTTTCAGGATCGCAGGATCAAAAGATTCCGCATTTCCATACAGACAGATAGCACTCATCAGACTGATTGTAATTTCCGTCATCTGCATCCTATAACCATTTTCAAGTTTTACTTCTTTTCGAAGAGTCTTTTTTAATTTGCGCAGGACAAGGTCACTGATTATCCTCTGTATGTCCGCTTCTTTACTGCCCGTTCCTTTATCGTTTTTCTTATTATATTTGTTATTCTCAGGGAATTTTACGATTAGATCTGTGCTCTTTACAAAAACATCCTTTTTCATTTTTATGGATTTTTTACTCAGATTCAGAATAAATGCGACTTCTTTTTCTACTCTCTGTTCCTTTTTCTCTTTTGGATTTCTTATACTTCTTAAAGCATTATTAATAACCGCATTAAAATTTTTTGCAAGATTTTCAACCATCTTCTGACGGTTCTCATCTCTGTAAAAATTGATCTCCGGAGTAATCACATTATACAATTTCTGTGCTTTTTCATTGCACTCTGTTACATGCTGCTCCAGATCCTTTGATTCCAGCCTTATCTTCCCGTCTTTTACCGGAGCATAATACAAAAGGCTCTGTCTTGAGAGCGGCTCTTCATTCTTATTCTCAGCCACACTGATTCCCGGGCGTGAATTTTTAATCTTTGATATTTTCATTTGCATTCCCCCTTGGCATTATCTCTATTTCATATTTTTTGTTTATACTTCCCGGCTGGAAAGCCAATAACCAGCCGGATTATTTTTGTTCAATGCATTACCAACAATTGTTCATTATCAAAAGTTTTCGTTTCTTTTTCCTGAACTTCTGAAAGAGTACGGCAGATTTCCAGTGCAAGATTCATTCCTGATCTGTGGTCACTTGCACTTGACGGACATATGAAAATTTTATTCCCATATCGAAGTATCCAGTGTTTCTTCCTCTTCTCCGCTTGAATGCCTATAGATGCAAGTGTTCTTCTTACATCAGAAGTCATATTTCTGTAATTTTTAAAAGTCTGTTTGATTGCGTTTCTTTGAGTTTTATCCATCTGTGCCATATCCGGTTTCCTCTCTTTCTTTGAATACCATGTACAGTTCCAACTTCTTCGGTAACCTTCCTGAATGTCAGGAAAATTCCTTACAAGTATATTGAAACACACATACTCCGAAAACTCTAACGACATATACTTGAAGCTTTCAAAACTACTCTCCGTAGTAATTCTATTAATTTTCAATGATACCAGAAAAGGGATCAAATTTTTTATTCTGATCCCTTTCCTGAAAATAAATCCTATTTAGTTAATGATTCTCTTTTTACATCCCGTTGCTAAACTACTTCGAGCTTTTCTTTTCTACGCAGAAACATTGGAAGATGCAATGCTGTTAGCAACGGTTGCAATGCCCAGTTTCTCGGGCTTTTCTTTTCTACTGAGAACGAATGAGTTGTTGTATCAAATGTTAAGGAAGTTGCAATGCCCAGTTTCTCGGGCTTTTCATTTCTACTCGGAGATATTGCTAAAGTATGGTCAAAATATACAGACGTTGCAATGCCCAGTTTCTCGGGCTTTTCATTTCTACAGTATACCTCCAGAACATCAGTAAAATCAATAACTTTCAGCATCGTTTTTGCAATTAATTCACAGAATATTCTGAAATCATTCATTTTCCTGTCTGTTTTTGGTTTTCCCATTTTTCTGTTAACATAAGTATATATGGAATGCTCATCAAATACAATATAAACAGAATATTTTCTATTGGCTGCTTATGCAGCTACAGCATTATTCTGCTGTAACCACAGATCAGCATAACCTTTCTTTTCTTTCAGCAAATCACTGTGAGTTCCTCTTTCTACAACCGTACCATGCTCCATCACCAGAATCTGGTCGCACTGTTTTACGGTGCTCAGACGGTGAGCAATCATCACAATTGTCATGAATGGATATAATTCACAGAATGCTTTCTGGACTTTTGCCTCTGTTATGGTATCGAGGGCACTGGTTGCCTCATCGAGGATCAGTAACTGTGGTTTTCGGAGAAGTGCCCGGGCAATGGCAAGTCTCTGACGCTGACCACCGGAAAGATTGTTTCCATTTTCTTCAAGAAAAGTGTCAAGTCCCATCGGCATCTGAAAAACAAAATCACAGGCACATGCTTTTAATATTCTGATAAACTCATCCTCATCCGGAATCTCATGTTCTTCCAGTCCAATTGTAAGATTATTTCTTACTGTATCGCTAAACAGAAATGTATTCTGTGTCACAAAAGCAATCCTTTTACGCATCCATGTTAATGACAATTCAGATGTTGGAATGCCATTAATCAGCACCCTCCCTGTCTCAGGTGTATAAAGCCCCTGAATGAGTTTCGCTGTTGTAGATTTTCCGCAGCCGCTTTCACCAACCAGTGCAATTTTCTGTCCTTTTTTCACAGAAAAATCCAGTCCGTTTAATGTTAACGCTCTTGTTCCATACCGGAAGAAAACATCCTCAAACCGAATATCCATAATCTCTTCTTCCGGCTCGGTGCCACTCATATCCTCTGATTTTAAATCAAGGACATCATTCAGTCTTTCCGCTGCAATCAATGCAGTCTGCAAATTTCCCTGAAGGTCTACCAGATTCTGTACAGGACTCAGAAAGTACGTCAGCAAAGATGAAAACGTCATCAGGGAACCAATACTGATCTCACCATTTGCAATCTTTAAAGCCCCAACTCCCAGTAAAACAAGACCGGAAATGGAAGTTACAAAATCAATCAGTGATTCTTTGCTCAGACTCAGCATACTGCCGGAAATATTTGTTTTCAGGTTTTCTTTGAATAATCCGGCTGTTTTTTCCTTAACTGTGTCTTCTGCCTGTGAGGTCTTGACTGTTTCCATTCCGTCAATAGATTCTTGTAAATAAGAATTAAACTCTGCCCCCTGTTCCATTGACCTGCGATTATTTTTTTCCAGTGGTTTTATATATGCAATACTGATGAGTGCATATAATATAAAAGTTGCGATCGCAATTATAAACAATGTCATGGAAGATCGATACAGTACTGTTCCACACACAGCAACCAGAACCGTATCGATCAAAATGGTTAAGGTTGCACCGGAAATCGCATCTCTGATCTTCTCCGCATCTGCAAAACGACTGAGAATTTCTCCTGTTTTTCTTGTCTCAAAGAAACGCATCGGCAGGTTTACAACATGGTCGTAATATCCCAGCATCAGGGGAAGGTCAATGTTTTTGCTCATCAGCATCAGAAGTTTTCCCCTAAGAAGTTCTACTGCCATTTTAATAACGTACAGTCCTCCAAGAATCAGCAGGAGTGCTGCGAAACCTTTCAGTCCTTTTTCTGCTGTTCCATATCGGTCAAATTCAGGCAGTACAGAGTCTATAAGATACTGAAAAACAAAAGTTCCGCAAATTCCAATAAGTGTTACAAAAAAGGACAAAACTGTTATGATACTCAAAAGCTTTTTCTGTTTCAAAAGCATATTTATAAAACGTTTCAATTCTCCTTTCTTTCGGTTTTCTGCACGAAAAGTTTCCATCTTATTGTAGAAAATAATATTTCCCAGAAAACATTCCTGAAATTCTTCTCTTGTCATGGTACGCTTTCCCATATCCGGATCACAGATTTGCAATTTGTTTCCTTTAAAGTCAGAAACTACAACATAATGTTCATAAACACCACGATTAAGAATTCTGATGATCACAGGATCAGAAAAATCATAGCCAGACAGCACTTCCCATACGTCTTCCGCACTGCCGCCTCTGGCATCTCCTTTTAAACCAAATCGACTTGCACCTTCCAGCATTCCATAAATATTTGCTCCGTTCTGATCCACCTGAATCGCATCTCGGATAACTGCCATTGGCAACCTCAGACCATAATATTCGAGGATCATGGAAAGACATGCCGCTCCGCAGTCCTTCTCGTCATGTTGTCTGATTAAATGCATCTTTTTCATACTGCATCCACCCTCTCTTCTTTTGATGGTGTCATTATCGCATTTTTTATCTTTCTCTTCTAACGACATATACTTGAAAAATGCCAACAACTACTGAACTAAAACTGTCCAATAATTGTTGGCATTCTCTATGTTACCAATATTCTTTTTTATCTACTTGGGCTTTTCATTTCTACGTTTTCTTGAAAACTTCAGCTTGGAGACATCTATCTGTTGCAATGCCCTGTCTCTTGGGCTTTTCATTTCTACGGTTTATCAAAGTTGATCCCACTATTCCTAATTTCTTGTTGCAATGCCCTGTCTCTTGGGCTTTTCATTTCTACGGTATCCCTCTGAAACATCAGTAAAATCAATACTTTCCAGCATCATTTCTGCAAATAATTCACAGAATATTCTGAATTTTATCATTTTCCTGTCTGTTTTTGGGTTTCCGTTTTTTTTATTGACATAAGTATATATCAATTTCTAAATTTGTTCAATACATTTTTTTGCTTTTCACAGAAATATCAGGCTGTTCCTGTCAGCGAACTTCTAAACTCCGATTGGATTTATTTTCATATTCCTTCGTTATTTTTTTATAGAATTCATCATTATAAATATCATATCTTGTAGAAAATACAGGTTTCTGTCCCCGGCGAAATACGATGATATGTCCCACAGGAAGGTAAAGAATTTCATCAAGCGGAACATTGAGTTTTAAACTCAGTGTTTTCGCCGTTTCGTAGTTATTTCCTCCCATAAAAACATAATGATCACAGTCATCTATAATCTCCGTAGCACCAAATTCACCGTACATTCGTTTTAACTGTGCTTCCGACTGCAACAAGATACCTGAAAAAGCGATTCCCTTAGCACGACATATGGACATTTTTTCCGGCATATCTGCCACTTTTGCTCCAGTTGCAAAATCATCAAAAATAATATCTGTTGGAATTGGCAGTTTCCCTGAAGAATTCTTATCTGCAATAGAAAACAATTCCGAAAGCACCTGTGATACAAAAATATTTGCCAGACTGTGAAGAGCTTTTTTTACGGGACTTGTTGTAATAAATAAAATGGATTTTTCACTGACAAACCTGTCGAAATCTACAGAAGGCTTAGTTCTCATACTGTTTCTGATACTTGTCGTAAATATCCTTAACGTAGGATTCATGGATACATAAATAGACTTCGCAGTTTTCGGTGCAGCTTCTTTAAATGTTTTCCAACAGTTGATTGCATAACAGTCAGGTGCATTATTTTCAATCTTTCTGAATCTGGAATCAAGTGAAGTGGTAATTCCGCAACCGGACTCTTCAATCTTTAATCTGGAATGGAGATCCAACACATCTGCATAAGTGGGATTTGCTTTCATCATAAGGGTCATCCCTATTTCCGCTCCCTGTAACTGTTCTGAACTGTCATCCCAAAATGGGTCAGCATTACTATATTCCTTACGGTCATTTGCCATAACAATTGCATGACTGAGATCAGATATATCCTCTTCAGATTTAACGTATGCCAGCGGGTCATAACAACAATTTCCATTTTCAGGATTGGAAAAATTAAGGTCGTACACACGGAATCCAGCCGCTTTATATAAAGGAATATATTTATTTGCCATGTCTCTCTTCGTAAGAATCACTATCTTGTTATTAGGTTTGGTTACTCTTAATGCCTCCATAAGAGCCGGTTCAACAATCGATACTGTTTTTCCGCAACCAGTTCCCCCCACAACCAGAACATTCCTGTTTAATCCTGTTTCTCGTGGATTTCCACTAAAAATACAATTATTTCCAAGGATTATTCTCTCTGTACTCATCAGCATTCCTCCATAATCTTTCCAAAATCCACAATTTCATCTATCAGTCCAAATTCAAGACTTTCTTCCGGACTAAAATAATGATTATAGCTTGTAGCCTCCTCAACTGTTTCTTCACTCTGTCCGGTATGTTTCGCCAGAATCATATTCATTTTATGTTTAGTTTCCAGCAGTGATTCTGAAATAGATTTAATCGAAGAACTGTTACCTCCAACACGATCGCCCAGTAAAGGTTCATGAATCATCACTTCTCCATGCGGAAGGATATATCTTCCATGGTTCCCGCATGAAAGCAGAACAGCTCCCATAGAATATGCTCTCCCTATACAAAAAGTACGAACAGGGGCCTTACTTGCCTGAATAACATCATAAATCAGCATCCCTGAATTAATACAGCCGCCAGGTGTATTTATCAAAATATCAATTAGTCTGTTGGAATCCTCTGCGTTCAGAATCATAATCTTCTTGAGAAAATCACAGGCTGTTTCTGCATTGATTTCTCCCTCAATAAATACTTTACGCTGTGACATAAGTTTCGAATCAGCAGATACCTGTGTAATACCATTAGAACTTTTTATAAGAATATTCATTAAACTGTACCTCCTATTTTTTGATGCTATCATTATTTCACAGTTTTACTCATTCCTCTAACGACATATAGTTGAACAAAAAGAAAAATGCCTCCGAATACTGAATGAAAAACCATTTCGTATTCGTTGGCATTTTTTCTTTTTTTGTCAGCTATACTCATATTCAAATATCTGATCCAGATCCTGCACCTGCTGTAATTTTTCCAACAGTTCTTCCCATCCGCTTCTCCGGCAGTGTTCCTGTAAAAGTTCTATAAGTTCTTCATTTCTGCTCTCCTGTCCGGTCATGCAGTTGAACTTCCACATGGAATGATAGCTGATACACATGATGATTGTAAGGTCTTTTTCCATATCAATCTGAGCCGGTTCCATACAGGTCACCGCATTGACAAAAGCATCTTTCACATACTCGTCTACAGGTGAAACGTCTCTTTTTTTGTTATACTCATATAAAATCAGTCCCATATAACGATAAATGAGTTCAATCGGATGTTCTTTGCAGTTGAGCAGTTTTCCGTTTCTTAACATCCCATAAATTTTCTCCGCAAATTCTCCGTTTATTTCTTCTATATAATAAGTATAGATTGCTTTCAGCAAAACGTATAATTCATATTTGAATTCCCATTTTTCCAATGTCTCGTCTATCTGTTCAAAGATATTTCCTTCTCTTCCAAAATACGCTTTCCTGTATTTCTCAAAAATCTGTTTTCCTTTTTCATCTTTTCTCTGAATTGCATAATGGAGCAGATGAGAATAAGTAATATTCTGGTTAATAGTCTGCTGTCCGAACTCCTGAATTGCTTTCAGAAATGCTGCTTCCGGATCTCCATGAAGTAAAATATCGTTCTCTGAATCCCATAATCGCAAAAATGTCATATACTGTCCCAGTGCGCTGTAAGATCTGGCGAGGTCTGTCACCTGACAGCAGTCCGCTGCTGCCATTCCCAAATCCTGTGCAGCTTTTTTATAAGTATCTTTTATTCTTTCCAACTGAGCCACATTTTTCTTCATCATCTCCCAGGCTTCCTCATATCGGTAGCTGTCTGCCAGAAATACTGCTGCCCTGTTTCGTATGCTTAAATATTCCAGCACATGAATCTGCTGCTTCATTCCTTCCAGTTCTTCAAAAAGTGCATACGCTTTTCGGCTCTGTCCTACATGGTTATAGCAGGCAATTCCGCTTTTAATCAGGGAAATCAAATCTCCACTCCATATCTGCGTCTGAAATTCTTCCTTCATTTTCCACAGCAGTTCAAAAATAAACAGACATTTTTCCACATTTGGTTCTCTCTGGTACAGACTTCCGGAAAGAGCGGCCACTGAAGCAGAAAAACTTCTTCCTTCAAATTTTAATCCATCCACATTAATTTCACCTCTGGAAGCCAGCATGGAATATGCCAGTTCAAACAGTCCGTAATAATCAGATATTTTATAAGCCTGAATACTTTCCATTAATGCAGAAAGCGTTTTCCGCATCTTGTCTGCATCTGTAAATCTGTAATCTTCTGAGTATTCCAGTCCGCAGATAAGAAACTTGCGCAGAAGAATATCCAGAATCGGATTCTGTCCATGATAAATTAATTCTCTACTATAACCAACATCCAGTTTCTCTGTTTTACTGAGAAAATCTTTTCCAAGAAACATTCTTGCTGTAATCGCCGCAACTGCATAAGTATCCGCGGAAGCTGTAAAAATAACCTGATTACTGTTAAGCTGCTCCGGTGCTGTAAAGCCATTGGTAAAACTCAGATGTTCTTTTTTTATTCCTTTTCCCTCTTCATTTATCTTCACTGCGCTGTAAAAATCAATAAACTTGGCAAATCCTGCCGTCATTGTCTCAAAATCAAAATTTTCCAGAAAAATGTTTCCCGGATGCAGATCCAGATGTAAATATTTCTTATGCAGCTCTCCCAGAGATATCAAAACCGCATCAATAATTTTAAAAATCAGTTCTGCTTTCCATTCTTCTTCCTTTGAAGATTCCTCGAGTATTTCAATAATCTCGGATAAAAACTTTCCGTTTTTTGCCATATGCATTACTGCATATTCCTTTCCATTCTGCTCAAATACAGTCATTGCAGGAATGGCGATACTTTTTTCCAGAGAGTTTTCGATATCCTGCGAAATCTTTTTCTCATATTCCAGGGTGGAAGTTCCTGACTCACCAAGTTTCATTTCTTTCAGTACATATGGCAGTTCATCTTTAGAACCTGCGGCAGAACAGTTTTCTACCGCATACAGACATGAACTTTCTGTTTTACAGATTGTCTGTAATATCCTGTAATCTCCGACATACATTACTTATTACCTCCTACATACAATCCACAACTTTCCAGTAAATATGGAAAGCACAGGCAATAGCCACTGTTTTTAGGATTTTTCAGTCTGTCCTTTTGAATTTTTAATTTTTCTTCTGCTTCTATCTCTGCCCGCTCCTTTTCTGTTTTCATCAGCGATTCACCTGCAAGAAATTCTATTACATATAAAATATCTCTTGTCACATAATTCATCATCTTTGCAAATGGGAAACTTCTGCTTAAATCATTTCTTAAAATACTGCTGTCCTTTCCATCAGCTTTTTTCAGGTACCTTTCTATCAGTTTGTCTCTCAGAATACACACATATTCAAACAACATATCTCCTCTGTCAACAGGATACGAATTTTTTTCTGTTTTCATTTTCTGTTTTCCTTTATAATAGTTTCTTTCAATTCCATATCCTGCTGATTCAAAATAGACATTTCTTTTATCTTCTATTCCCATTAAAATAATAAACTTTGTCAATGTACATTTTGACATGGTCTGTGGGATCTTTACACTCTCAGAAATTTCTTCACTATTTATTTTACTTTTAGTTTTTAAACTGACAGTTCTATGGCGAATATAGTTATCAATACATGATCTTGACCACGAAGGACCAATCATGCTGTTCTCAGGACCCATTATGCGGGACTTAGGATCAGTTGTGCAGGGCACAACTACTCTATCTATGAAATTATCACAGTACCATATTTTTAATAAATCAGTTTTTAAATCCAAAGCAGTAAGTTCTGGTTCTTCTGCTTTGAACTCATCATTCTTATTTTGAGACTTCTCCGTCAACTTATATTGCCATGGCTTTGTTATGTCAAAATCCCAGTCAAGATTTTCAAAATTCTTTCTGTAATTTCCTTTTTTCATTGCTTTTTTAAGTACTGTTTTTATTTTTCTGATATATCCATAACGATACTCCAAAGCAGAAATATATTTTTGGTCTTTATCTTTTTGTAATATCACATTGTTTTTAACTTCATCGAAATCCTCTGTTTTATTCCTTTGATAAAATATTTTCATTTTTTTCGTAATATAGAAGGTATTTCCCTCTACACCTTCTGTCTCATTCTCTGGTTCTATTTCTTCCATAAACTTTTGAATTTCCTCATCAACCGTATCGCACAAAGAATGTTTATATGTGATTTTTCTATATGGATGGATTTCTTTTTTTTGGCGTTTCTTTTTCTTATCTTTTGGTTTCTCTTTTTCTTCCTCGTCTTTTTTTTCGATCACCACTGGATACATTTTTGTTTTTATTACTTCTTCATTGTTCTCATCCAGCATAGTATGCAATATTTCGTTAATTTTGTCTTTTACGTTCCTGATCCTTTTTCTGCCTTCCTCTTCCCATCTTTCAGGAATTTTGATTCCCTCTTCATGATATTTATCAAGATAATACATCGAAACTGTATCTATAATATCCAACACATAAAACTGTGGCAGTCCGGCTGCACAAAATAATGAATTAACATCAGCAGAACTTAAATTCAGATACATTCCCAATTGAATAATAATTTCTCTGTCAGGAACACTATAGCTTTCCACTGCGTTTTTTTTATATTTGATGCTTTCAATATCTTTAGTTCTGCATAATTTACTTATATAGTCATTTTTATAACAATAATCATTCCTTTTCTTTTTCTTCTTTTCTTTTTCTGTTTTATCTATTTCTTTTCCTGTATCATCTATTTCTTTTTCTGTGTCAAAATCCAGTTTAGCAGACTCTATATCCGGCGATCTCCAATACTCACTTTTCATAATTAATAGTGTAGTCCAACGAATTTTACAATTATATCTTTTCTGAAAATCTTCCACATAATTATTCAGACAAGCTGTAAACAATTCATCCGGAAACATTCCTTTTTCAATAAAGAAATGTACAAAAGCCGCATGACTTCTGTTTTCAATCCAATATTCTGCACACTTTTCCAAAGTTTCATATTCTTCTTCCCTGATACAGCGATAAACTCCTAAATTTCTTTTATTGCAGGAAGCAAAAGTATTTTTATTCGATAAATATACGTTTTCCCATTGGCTGATATCATTTGTTCTCATACTGTCCATCCCCTTATCTTATAATCTGCTTTAACACTTACAATTCCATTTTATAATACAATTCATGTTTTTACAAACTACAGAAAGTTGAATTTTTTCCATATCAGAAATCTGTAAGAAGTTGAATTTCAACTATTGGTCGTTGGTATCCGTTTATTTTTACATTTATACTAAAATCAGCAAATGAAGAGAAATTATAAACTTCTTTTATTCATTTGCAATCTGCAACAAGTCGGGTGGCTGCCGGATATCGAGCTACGGTGGCTGCCTGTACGAAAATAATATTTATATTCATTTCACATAACTTTCTGTCAAAAGATAATTTGTCCCTGACTTAATATCTATAAATTGCTCTAACACACCAAAAACAGCCAATAACCAGCGCAGAAAAATAGTTTGTTTTGGGTGCATTTGCAGGATACTTAGATATTCTTAGTTGGCAAAAATCTGCGTTATGAGAAAAATGACACACTGTCTGAGCCGCCATGCGGCGAGTTTGTGGCATTTTTCTCATGTCTTTAGCAGATTTTTGGCAGCTTAGAATATCTTAGTGTCCGAAACCGCACACAAAATGAATTATTTTTCTGCGCGTCCCCTGCTCCCAACAAAAAAAGATGTGCACCATACCATCTCTGATACAATACACATCCACCTAAACATTTTTTATCTCCTGCACTCCGCAGTCAAGTCCTTAACAACCTCTCCCGCAATAATCAATCCCACCACAGACGGCACAAACGCCACACTGCCAGGAATATCCCTGCGCTCCGTACACTTATGCGTTGCCCCCGGAGGACAAATACAATGCGACCTACAGCTGATCGCCATATCCTCAACCGGTCTGATCGGCTGCTCCTCCGAATAAACAACCTTCAGCTTCTTCACGCCACGCTTCTTCAGCTCCCTGCGCATAACCTTCGCCAGCGGACACACCTTCG
>OLOA01001839.1_pt1 | contig 20334 bp, 21 predicted proteins | sample 1672201 | NCBI WGS metagenome assembly OLOA01 (sample SAMEA3136658, study PRJEB25190) | human gut metagenome
CTTCAATCTCAGAATCGGAGCTGACCGGAGAGAAACGTTCTATGCAACAAGAATCTTGGGAGTTTCCTGGTATGAAAGCAAAGGACAGGTAGTGTCGGATACAGTCCGGAAGGGCACAGCACAGTGCGTGATCCGAATTCCATACACAGCAACTGTAGAAGGTGGAAAGCAGTATATAAGCGAGGAAGAGTATAAGAAGCTGTCAGATGAAGATGTAGAAAAGTACTGGACCATACAGAAGAATGCTTATATCATGCGAGGAACATATGAAGGTGAGATACCAGATAATCCGTTGAAAAGTGTAGAGAATCTGGTTACGATTACGGAATTTGCTGATAACACGATCAGAGGAACCAACAGGACAAAGCACTGGAGGCTAGGAGGAGCATAATGTCGTTGAAGATGATTACAACACCAAGAGGCTCAATCGTTACCGCCAAGAATGGTAAAGCGGAGCTGACATGGAACTCAAACTTTACGGCAAGAAGAAATGCGCAATTTACCAAGAAGCAAATGTTCATAGACTCAGAGGTTCTGAGACGATGCAGTCCGAGAGTCCCGTTCAAAACAGGTATGCTGGAGAAATCTGGTAAGCTGGGAACGAGCATCGGTAGCGGCGAAGTGAACTATATCGCCAAGCATGCTGCTGTACAGTATTATGCAACGTCTGACACCAGACCGTATGATGCGAACCGTGGAGCACATTGGTTTGAGAGAATGAAAGTGGCTGAAAAAGACGATATTTTGCGTGGAGCGGATAAGATCTAGGAGGTCGCATGGCAACGAAAAGTATTATACAGGGCGTATCAGATTATTTTCTGAACTGCCCGTTGTTGAAAGATGGTGTATTCCGGGTGGATGCCCTGGGAACAGAACCGGTGGAATATACCATAGAAACGGGGATATTTGACCCGATTATTGAAAGATATGTTGACGGCAGTTCTGAGCGGCAGTTTCAGTTTCAGTTCGGATCCAGAGAGTTTTACGGCATGGATCGGCTTCAGAATATTGATAACAACACATTCTATGAAGAACTTGCCGAGTGGGTGGAAGAGCAGAGCCTTGTCGGTAATCTTCCGGAGCTTCCGGAAGGAATGAGTGCCGAGGAGATAGAAGTGCTTTCGCCGGGATATATCTATGATGGAGCTATGAAGAATGCAAGGTATCAGATTTCCTTGCGATTATTGTATTTTAAGGAGGCATGAAACAATGGCAGATAATACCAACAGCAAAAGAGATGTGGTGCAGAGACACCAGTTTGCGGACTTTCTGAATATTGGAACGTCTGAGAAAGCAAAGTGGGTGCTGATGGGAGTTGGATTCACAACTCTGGATGAAACATTCGGTGCAGAGAGTGAATCTGAGAAGTATGTAAGCGAAGCATCTTCGTCTTCATCTGTCGTGTCTTACACATCGGTATTTCCGTTTGAAGCACGACTTATCAAGGACCAGGATGCAGTCAACGCACTGTACCATGTCGGCAGAAACCATTTGACAGGAAGCGATGCAGAGTTTGAATACTGCCGTGTAGAACTCTGGGATCAGAAGATGAGTGCTTCTGCACCGGTTGCAAACACATTTGCAGCCAGAAAGTTCCTGGTATCCGCCGAACTGAGCGGAGTATCCGGAGAAAAGAAACAGAGCATGAGTGGAAACCTCAATGCGGTAGGAGATCCGGTTGACGGATATTTTAATACAGAGACACAGACATTTGAAGAAGCTGCGGCTTAGAATTTGGAGGTAAAGTAATATGAGCATGTTAAAAATTTGTGGACAGGAATTAGAGTTAGATCTGTTCGATGCAGACACGATGGAAACGTATGAGAAGTCTCTTGATAAGGTAGTGAAAAGATCAAAGGAAGCTAAGAAACATACGGGGTTGTCAAATGCAGAAGGCATTCGGGAAACGTGCGGAATCGTGAAAGACTTCTTCGATGAAGTATTTGGAGAAGGGACATCTGAAAAGCTGTTCAAGGGCAAGGATAATCTATTGGTTTGCATGGATGCATTTGGAATTGCTTCTTCTGAGGCTAACAAGATGAAAGGCCAGGCTACTGTACTTACTAACAAGTACAATATGAACCGGGCCCAGAGAAGACAGAACGATAAGAAAAATAAGCATGGCAAGAACAGAGCAACAGTGACACAGATCAGCAATGCGGATGGTCGTGATAATTCATGAACCACGACTGCAACATGCTTATAGACTATCTTCCGGAAACAGTAGAAATTGAAGGTGTGGAGTATGAGATAGAATCAAATTTCCGCACCTTTATTTTGTTTGAGATGCTGATGCAGGATTCAGAACTTTCGGATTCGGAAAAAGCAATGCAAGGACTGAAACTGGCTTATCCAGTTATTCCGGATAATCTGGAAGCGGCGGTAGATAAACTGCTGTGGTTCTACGCCTGTGGCAAGAGGTGGAGAGAGAAGAGAGCTGGTTCAGTAGAAGGAGCTTCAGAAGTTCAGAGGATCTATTCTTTTGAGCATGACGATGACTATATCTACTCAGCATTTCTGACCCAATATCACATTGACCTGCAGGATATTAAGTATCTGCATTGGTGGAAGTTCAAGGCCTTGCTGAGAACACTATCCTCTGACTTGGAGTTCTGTAAAATTATGGAATACCGGAGTGTGGATATCAATGCGAATATGACAAAAGAGCAGAGAGATTTCTACCGCAGGAAGAAAGAGCTGTATGCTCTTCCGTTACCTGCTGACGAGGAAGAAAAAGTAGATGCAATAGCAGAAGCCCTTATGAATGGTGGGGACCTTACGGGACTGCTGTAGGAGGTGACTGGCTATTGAAGACGTAAAGAAGAAAATGATACGGGTAGAGTGCCCGTTGTGTAAATATAAAATGCCGTTGTTTTTTGAAGAGACAGCGGAGTGTTCGGGTGTGATGGTATCCTGCAAAGGAAGGAACTGCCATGCTCGTTTTGAATTAAAGATTAAAGACGGAAAACAGATCAAGTAGTGCCATTACGAGCCGATGATTGAGCCGAAGAATTGAGGTGAGAGCATGGGCTATGATGGTACGCTGAAGTTTGATACCAGCATAGATAGTTCCGGATTCCAAGCCGGACTGAGTAAATTATCTGAACTTGCAAGTAGCGCAATCAAAGCTACTACAGCAGTCATTGGAGGTGCTGCATCAGCAGTTGCTGGTATTGGTGCGGCTGCGATCAAGGTCGGTTCTGACTTTGAAGCTGGAATGAGTAAGGTTCAATCCATTTCCGGGGCTTCTGCTACAGAAATTCAGCAACTTGCAGAAAAAGCAAAAGAGATGGGAGCCAAGACGAAGTTCTCAGCTACCGAAAGTGCTGAAGCGTTCCAGTATATGGCAATGGCTGGCTGGAAGACCGGAGATATGCTGACCAGTATCGAAGGTATCATGAACCTGGCTGCTGCATCTGGAGAAGACCTGGCAACTACCAGTGATATTGTCACCGATGCTATGACCGCCTTTGGATTGGCGGCTGACGGGACAACAACGATCATCAAAGACGGATACACGAAAGAGGTATCCAACGCCACACACTTTGCAGACGTACTTGCAAAGGCGGCATCCAATTCCAACACGAACGTAGGAATGATGGGTGAGACGTTTAAGTATGTGGCACCTGTGGCTGGGGCTTTAGGATTCAGTGTTGAAGACTGTGCTACAGCAATCGGCTTGATGGCAAACTCCGGTATCAAAGCCAGCCAGGCTGGTACGTCTCTGAGGTCTATCTTTAGCCGAATGGCTAAGCCGACCGATGAAGTAAAGGCAGCTATGGATCAGCTTGGAGTATCTCTGACGAACAGTGATGGCTCCATGAAGTCTCTGAAAGAGGTTATGAAAGACCTTCGTTCCGGATTTGCCGGACTGACAGAGGCGCAGAAAGCACAGATGGCATCAGCTCTTGGTGGACAAGAAGCCATGAGTGGATTGCTTGCCATTGTAAATGCATCAGATGAAGATTACCAGAAGCTGGAGGATTCTATCTACGATGCGGACGGTGCAGCTAAAGAAATGGCTGACACCATGAACGATAACCTGCAGGGAGCTATCACGCTCTGTAAGAGTGCATTAGAGTCTGTAGGTATCGCCCTGTATGAAGAAGTACAGGAACCAATGAAAGAGACGGTCAAAGCCATAACTAGCATGGTTGAGGATATGAACGAAGCCATGGCTGAAAAGGGATTTGACGGTCTGATTGAAGCGTTCGGAAATTCTATCGCTGAGTTGGCAAAGATGGCTGTAGATGCCGCACCGACACTGATCGGAGTAGCGGAAGATCTGGTAGGCACATTTATAAATGCTATCATGGAGCATCAGGAAGAATTTGCCGAAGCAGGAGCAACTTTAGTTGCTGAACTTGTAAAAGCAATCATGAATGTAGCCGGTGACATGTGGTCTGCCGGTATTTATTTGTTTACGGAATTTCTACAGGCTCTGAGTGACCACTCTGAGGAAATCGGGCAGTCATTCGGAGAAATGCTTGGCAAAATCGGTGAGGCAGTACAGGAAAATACACCGCTTATCATCCAGGCTGCAAAAGATTTCGTAGCTGGATTTTGTGAGGGACTGAGCGAAGAGTTTCCTGGCGTGTCTTCACTGATCGAAGGATTCCTTAACGGATTCATAGATTCGGCAAGCACTATAATCCAGGGAATTGTAGATGTGGTTTCTGACCTGTTCAGCGTGATTGACGGAGCTGATCCTGAAACACTGGAGGCTGTTGGCTATGCAATCGGTGTGATTGCTGGCTCTATTGCAGCTTTAAACGTTGCTCAAAGTGTTATTCAGCCTTTAAGCACACTATTCTCCATACTGAAGACATTAAAGGGTGGAATTAGCGGAATTTCCGGAGCCATCGGAAAAGTCGTAGAAGGATTCACACTCTGGAGTGGTGGAGCCGGTTCGCTCATGGAAGTCCTGGAGCTGGAGTTCCCTAAGATTGCTGGTATCTTCAGTTCTATTGGTGGAGCGGTACAGAAAGTAATCGGATTCTTTGCAGAGTTCGGTTCTACCATAGCCGGAATTGGTTCTATTATTGCCGGAGCGATTCTCGCAGTTACCAATTTTGTAGATATGTTCGTGAACGGCTTCAGTGCTGTAAAAGAAGCTCTTATGGTGGTCGGCATTGCGCTGGCGGCTGTCGGAGCGGTTATCCTGGGTGCACCTGCATTGGTGGCTGCTGCGATTGCCGGAATTGTAGCTGCGGTTGCAACGGCGGTTGTGGTCATCAAGGAACACTGGGATCAGATCGTAGAATTTTTCCAGAGCATACCGGATAAGCTAAGCGAACTTGGTTCGGCTATCGCTGAATGGGGCTCTGGTGTCCTGGACAGCATAGGTGAATTCATTGACTCTGTGATTGAGTGGTTCTCCGAATTACCAGGAAAAATCATAGATGCGATTAGCTCACTGGCAGAGAGTTTTGCTGAGTGGGGAGCCTCCATGCTGGAAACGGCATCGGAAGTTGTAACACAGATTATTGATTCAATCGTACAGTTCTTTACGGAATTGCCATATAAAATCGGGTATGCGATTGGATTTGTGATCGGTACGCTGATTGAATGGGGAACAAATGTGATCAACTGGATCGCAACGAATGTTCCTCAGATGATTGACAATATCACCACGTTTTTCTCTGAATTGCCAGGAAAAATATGGGATTGGCTGGTAAATACCTACAACAAATTTGTTGAGTGGGGAAGCCAGATGCTCCAGAAAGCCGGAGAGGTGGCAAGCAACTGCATAGACAGTATTGTTACATTCTTCTCTGAGCTACCTGGCAAAATTTGGAACTGGCTGACGGACGCATTCAATAGATTTGTGACCTGGGGATCTAATACCCTACAGAAAGCAAGAGAAGTTGGAGCTAATACGATAGACACAATCGTTAATTTCTTCTCGCAGTTACCAGGAAAAATCTGGATGTGGTTGAGTAACACCATCCAGAAAGTGATCCAGTGGGGATCCGATATGGTGGCAAAGGGAAGACGGGCAGCATCTGATTTGTGCAGTGCTGTTATAAATGGCGTTGCAAATCTGCCTTCTCAGATGGCTAGTGTTGGCTACAACATTGTAATGGGTGTATGGAACGGAATTTGCAATGCCGCCGGTTGGTTCAGAAGACAGGTGTCATCGTTCTTCTCTGGAATTGTTGATGGTGTGAAGAGCGCACTTGGTATTCATTCTCCGTCAAAAGTATTTGCTGATGAAATCGGTAAGTGGATTCCACCTGGTATCGGAGTAGGTATTGAAGCGGAGATGCCAGATCTGTATAAGCAGATGGACGATGAAATGTCAGCTCTTGGAAAGCGGATGCAGACTGCTGTTAATGTAGAAACCGGAAAAATTGCGGTGGATAAAAAAGTCAGCACAGCATACAAAGTGGAAAAAGAAAAACAGGAAGTCTTTGAGAGTGGAGACACAACGATAGAGATCAGCGGAGAGACACATGTGCATGTAGATTTGGATAGCCGGGAAATTGGAGAAGCTACGACACCTATCGTGGATGAAAACATGGCAAGAATTGATACACACAAGAAGAGAGGAGGCTAATCATGTCGGGAGTAGGAATCACGTTCGATGAAACACATTCGTTCCGGGACTGGGGTTTAAAGCTCAAGAAGATAGAGATCGGAATACCGAAAGCAAAAACTGAATATGTGAGCGTACCGGGCATGAATGGCGATCTCGACCTTACGGAAGCTCAGAATGGCGGTATCAAGTATGAAATGCGTGAACTGAAATTCACATTTGGAGTAAGGAACTGCAGTTATGAAAAATGGAGCAGTCTGATTAGCCAGATCGCTTCTGATATCCAGGGAGTAGAAAAGAGGATTATCCTGGATACGGATAAGGGATTCTATTATGTCGGAAGATGTGAGGTTGATACCAGCAAGTCAAATGATGTTACAGCTGAGATAGCGGTCACATGCACATGCGAGCCATATAAGATAAGCGTTGCATCGTCAGACGAACCGTGGAAGTGGGATACGTTCAACTTCCTCAACGGAGTGATTCGGAATACGTCAGACATTACGATCAATGCTACGTCAAGTTGGCAGAAAGTTACGCTGGACGGTTGGGTTCACAATGAAACGCTTAGAATCGTATCAAATGCGGCGATGAAGGTAAGATACCGTAATTCGACCTACACGATATCGGTTGGCGAAAATATCATGTATGATCTCATTCTGTACAAAGGGACGAACGACCTATACTTCCAGGGAGCAGGCAAGATTACACTGATTCACAGAGGAGGGATGCTGTAGATGTATACCATTAAAGCATATGTGGACGGTGTGGAATACACGCTGCATGATTCCAGGGTAAAGGCACTGACGGTTGGAGGAAAGCCATACTTTGAAGTGGGCGATAACATCAACGGCTCTGCATCTTTTAGCGTATACCCGAATCATCCGTATTACGACAAGGTTAAGAAGCTGACAACGGATATTATTTTTTACCGGGATGATGAACCGGAGTTTTACGGGAGAGTGCTTTATGACGATGAAGACTTTTCCGGAACAAAGAAAGTGTTCGTAGAGGGAGAGCTTGCCTTTTTATGTGACAGTATCCAGAGACCGAAGGTATATCACAACATCTCGGTCAAAGCATATGTGCAGGATCTGATTGATATTCATAACGCACAGGTAGAGGAAAGAAAGCAGTTTACTGTCGGTCGGGTTACAGTTAAGGATTCCAATGATTCGTTGTACCGATATTCCAATTACGAAGACACCAGGACAGCTTTTAAAGAGAAACTGATAAGCAGACTTGGAGGACATTTGGTTATCCGGCATGTAGACGGACTTAGAATCCTAGACTACCTGTCGGACGAAGACTACTACACGAAAAATACCCAGGGTATCCGGTTTGGAAAGAATCTGTTAGATTTCTCGAAGAACATGGATGCATCTGATTTGGTTACATGCGTAATTCCACTGGGAGCAAAGCTGGACGAAAAAGACCAGGATCCGTCATTAGAAGCCATCTCAGATCAGCGAATAACAATCGCAAGTGCCAATGGAGGCGTTGACTATGTAACAGATGATAATGCTGTAAGGGAATACGGAAAGATTTATAAGACGGTTACGTGGGATGATGTATCTCTTCCGGAAAATCTGATGAAGAAAGGCGAAGAATATCTGAAGTCTGCTCAGTTTGAGAAGATGGTTCTGGAACTGAAAGCAGTAGATCTGAATTTGAAAGATGATTCCTTCCAAAGATTTGAGGTTGGAAACAAGATTCAGTGTACGTCTACACCGAATGGTCTGGATAAAGAGTTTCCTCTGACGAAAAAGAAGACGTACATTACCAGTTTTAAAGATAATACGGTCACACTGGGAGATGAAACAAGCTCTGTTTCCTACACATCGTCAAACCGCCAGAATACGGCTGAAATGGAAGAGACGATAAAATCCTTGCCGAGTAAGTCGGAAATCTTGCAGGAGGCTCTCAGAAGCGCACAAGACCTCATAAACAAACAGGTAGCAAGCGGATATGCTGTGCATACACCAAATGAGTTTATTGTAGCCGATGATAAAGAGTACAAGGACAAAGCTAAGAACCTGTGGAGATGGGGACTTGGTGGTCTGGCGCATTACAGCCAGGGTTATGACGGACCAATAGACGGAGTGGCGTTGACCATGGATGGAAAGATCAATGGTGAAATGCTTCTGGTAAATTCCGTCAAGACAGAATCGCTGGATGCTGGATACCGGACATCAGTAGAAACGAAGATAACAGAGAGTGAAACAGCGGCGAAAAATCATGCCGATGATAAAGTCAGAGTTGCCAGAGAGGAGATAGAGAATTCTATTTCAAATCTGGAGAATAAGATTTCACTGTCGGTCCGAAGCGTGAAGGAAACGGTTGCCAGGAAGAATTACATTGTTGGAGGAGAACAAGAAACGCTGAATCTCAGTAAGTTCAACTTATCCGGCTCAACAGGAATCTGTAAAGTCGAAAAAGCTGAGTTCCTAAACAAGAATGCGTTCAAACTGACATTTTCTGGGACTGGGTCGATCACATTGGCGCAGAATCTTGGAACCTTAGAAGCTGGCAATTACAAGATTGCTGTGGAAGCTGCATATCCGGAAGGGGCAAGGTACAGACCGTCCTATATTCAGTACGGATTCTCGGAGAACAAAAGCACAGCGTATCTAAGCAGTTACAAAGCGGACGAATTCCAGACATTCAGTAAAGAAGTGAAAATTACGAAAGCATCAAAGTCTGTAGCAATTACTGTGTACGGATATTCCGGAAGCATATTGTACGTCACAGATATTAGATGTCTAAGAGATATGCAAGAGTTGCTTGACGATTTAAACGCCAGAGTAGATGTGGAGGTTGGGAAAGTGTCAGCATCGGTATCTGAGGTTTATGAAAATTCGCTCCACAACTATTGCAGTAACGGAAGTTTCTCGGATAGCAAAGATAAGTTTACCGGATGGAGCAGAAGCGACACAGCACAGATAACGCAGACAACTTTCAACAATAGAAGCTGCGCAAAGATTCAAAACACGACTTCGACATACAATATCTCCTGGTATCAGAAACCATGGGCAAAAAAGGGGAATGTCACAGTCAGATTTAAAGCGGCATGTGCTTCTGAAGATGCCAGCACGGCACGCATAAGAGTAACCATTGACGGAAAGACATTCTACACCGCTGCTAGAGAGCTGAGCAGTAACTGGAAACAGTTTGAGTTCACTTCATATGCTACACCGCCGTATTTTTACATATACCTTTATAACCATGTTGCAAATACGACCGTATACATCACAGACGTGGAAATATTAGGTTACTTGAACACATATGCAGAGTCGCAACTTTCAATTTTGAAAGATTCCATCACTGCAGAAGTAACAAGGGCACAAGGGGCTGAAGAAAAGCTAACAGCATCTATCAAGGTCAATGCCGATAACATCACCTCAAAGGTAAGCAAAGGTGATATGGGTTCTTACATCACGCAGTATTACAACAACGTGATTATAGCTTTCAATAAAAACTCAAAATACGTGCAGATCAACCCAGGAGAAATTGCAATTTATAACAATGGCGTTTCTAATTCCAAGAAGAGAGCAGTATTTGACCAGAATGGAAGCCATTATTGGCGAGACGGTTATTATGTCGGAAAAATTGGAACCAATATGCTGAACAGTGACAACTCAAAGAAAGGTCTTAACTTTGACTTGGAGTGGCCAGGAGCTTATATGGCCTGGGCGGCGCAGGATTATTCCGGAGCAAGCTCATACACAATGAAATGGACATATGTACAGAAAAACAAAGGATGGAGCGATTACACAGCAGGAAGATTACATGCTGGTTGCGATATTGATATGCATAACTGGACATTACGAAATGTTTCATGGCCAGACGGATCAATCAACGGAACGCTGAGATTTGTCCAAATTATATCCATGAATAGTGATGGTACGGCGGGGCAATGGTCCAGCAACTGTCTGATGCAGTTTAAAAACGGGATCCTTATAAAAGGAACCTGGTATGGTTAAGAAAGGAGATTACATGGCAGAATATAGGGTTCCGGAAAACCAACAGAGCAATATCCGGAAAAATGAGCAGTCAGAAATAGTAACCGCAAAAAAAGCTAAGACTTTCACGGAAGAGGAGGTCTTAGCTCTTCTTGAAAAAGCAAAGGAGGTAACCAATGGATAATCAGAAATCGGTAGAAGTGACAAAACCAGAAACAACGGCACAGGAGTATTATGCGGATGCTAAGCAGACAATCACATTGGGAGTGAGAAACTTGATTCGAGCTTTCCCACTTCCGCTGTTTATGATTGACAGCATTTTGCAAGGGATTTTGCTCGAATATCGGAATGAAGCTTACATGGAGCTTGCCTCTACGGTGGACGATCACAAGCAGAAGACGGAAGAATACTACGAAGCAAAGATGAAAGAAATGCAGGAATCTTTTGAGAAAGAGAAAGCAGATTTAATCCAGGCTTTTGAAAATTCGGAAGATGCAGAATTAGAAGAAGAGGCTGACCAGTCGGAAGTAGTACCGGCAAATATCACGGTGAAGGAGATTACAGAGGAAACGGAGGTAGACTAAATGACAGATATTTCCCAGGAGATAGATCAGCTCAGAAATGCGGTCTATGGAGAAGAAGTAAGAGGTGCTTTTATCTCCTGTATGCAGAAAATCCATGAGGAGAATGAAAGCTACGATAGTATCAAAAAAAGTGTAGATACATCAGCAGCAACTGTGAAAAAGCAGGTAGAAGCAATCGACACGAAATCTGCAGAAGTTCAGAAAGCTTTGCAGGATTTAGCTAACTCAATTTCCGACGGAAAGAAACAGCAGACAGCGATTGAAGATGCCATAAAGAGCGGAAAGGCTCAGCAGACAGCTACCGAAAAAGCTACAGGAGATTCCAAAATCCAACAGACTGCTACTGAAAAAGCTACGTCAGACAGTAAAATCCAGCAGACTGTTTTGCAGAAAGTAGTGGATTCTGCAAAACAGCTGGATTCTGATATCCAGACATCGGTCTCTGCCGCAAACCAGGCAGCAAGCAATGCAAACCAGGCAGCTAGTTTGGCATCTGACGCTGCCGGAAAAGCTACCAGTGCTACTGCGAATGCAATACAGGCAACGAAAGATGCGAATGCTGCTACTACCGCTGCAAACAAAGCAGAAGAGCAAAGAGCCCAGGCTGAGACTTCAAGAGTGCAGGCTGAAGAAGCCAGAAACCATACGTTTACACAGTGGACAGCTGAAGAAGAAAAATGGTCAGAGAATGAAACGACCAGGATTCAGAACGAAACGAAAAGGCAGGCAGATACAGCAGATGCCATTGCCAAGGCGAAAGAAGCCACAGAGTTACTTGTCAACCAAGCCAATACCATTGCGTTCCGGATCAACGAGGGCGATAGTGGTCTTGACGTTGTTATTTTAAGTGCATAGGAGGTAAGTTAAGTGAGTGAAACTATAAACATTCCAAGAGACACGACAATGCAGTTACTTGTGAAAGTACACAGAGATCAGATCGCTGGAGAGATGGATCTGAAATACAAAGAGAAAGTTGCGGCGGCTACTTCTAAAGCAGAGGTGGACGCCCTTTTTGCTGAATGGTGGAAGATTCAGTATAACCCGGATCTTTTTACAAAGTCCGAAATGCTGGAGAGATGGTTCGGAAATGTTCTGGTTGACACAAGAGTTCACGGAGCAACCACACCAAGATATTCCAAGAGCACGTCCATGATCGGAGAGCTAACGGATGATTCTGCCGGATTAACATGCACACCGTCTACAGAATCAACAGCCGGATCCGATCCTTTTGCACACCTTCCGCAGTTCTGGTGTCTTGAGGTTGCGGCAGAGAAAAAAGCAGATGGTTCCCATGAGATTTTCTATGTGGAGCATATTGACGATACTGCAAAGGTCAGAGGCGGAGAACACCTGTGCTGGGTTCTCCAGAAGAATACCTACAAGAGAGAGTGGCAGGATAAAGATTATAAATATCTGAAAACCAGATGCACACCAGCACCGGGGTACAAGAGATGGAAAGAGGGAACCGATCGAACCGGAAAAGTGCATGAGTATATGGCACACCCGAAGTATTATGCAGGAATTGATGCAGACGGGGGTATCACATGCGGAACCGGATTGAAGCCAGCCAACCGAACTTCCCACCAGACAGGCGTAACCAGATGGAGAGGCAGAGGAGCACAGTATTCCGGAGCTTCTGGATCTCTTATCAAGTTCCTGGATGCTATGATGCGTTTGAAATATGGACGTAAAGGAAATTCCGGAAAGATTGAAGGTTGCACAAATTACAACTACCAGTACACAGTTGCAGTCAGCGAAACAGGCGTAGAGCGAGTGATTCTGACCAAAGAGCAGGCTGCAAACCTTCTGGTTGGTTCAGCTGTCATGCTTGGAATCCAGAGCGGATCTGACAGAAACACAGCAAGTAACTATTCTATCTTTGATGGAAAGTTAATTACAGCGATCGAGACTGTGAACATTGGTGGTACGGATTACTCAGCGGTCTACGTTGACAACGGAGGTAAGACTTTTGATACCACAGCCGGAAGCACCTATCTTTCCACAAGTCCGTATTATTCCGGATGGAACGATAATGTACTTGGTAGAGATGGTAGCCGATACAGTCCGACTTCCGGAAAAGAACCGGGAATGATCCAGGGTGTTGAGTTTATGAATGGTTCCTATCTGATTGTCTCCGATGAATTATGGCAGTGGAGCCAGGATGCGAATGAGAATTATTGCTTTGATTGCTACAAATGTTACGATCAGTCAAAAGTAGGCTCTGCAATCAATGAGAACTACGAAAAAGTAAATGTTCCAACATTGGTATTTCCGAAAGATACGGCTGCCTGGACATGGAAGTATATTACTGATAATGCAATCAATGATGATGTTCTATGGCCGGAGGCAACCAACGCAAGCGGAAGCGGCGTTGGAGTGGGAGCTGGCTTCCGTTGCGTCCCTGCGGCGTCTGGTGTTCGTGCGGCGTGGTGCTTTGGTGGCTTGGACGGCGGTGGCTTTGCTGGCGTTCCTTGCCGTTACTCGTACATTTGGGTGTCTGGCGCTGGCTGGGTCGGCTCTCTCGGAGCACCTGGTCTTGAGGGTTAAAAACGGGGTGAATGCGAAGCAGAGGGGCAGTAAGCCCCTTTATTGTCTTATTTGCAAATAAAATAATTTTAGGGTTATACGGTGTCTGGGAGCTGGCTTCAATTGCGAACCTGCGGCGTCTGGTGTTCGTGCGGCTTGGTGCTTTGGTAACTTGAACAACGGTGGTAATGCTGGCGTTCCTTGCCGTAACTCGAACAATTGGGTGTCTAACGCTAACTGGAACGGCTCTCTCGGAGCAACTGGTACAATTTTGAAAAGAGTATTTAAAAATCATTGCACCGTATAATCCTCGCTTATGTGCGAAAATAACTTGAAACCAACGAGGCTAGTACCTACGTGGAAAGCCACGGAAGTAACCAGATGAATATTAAGGAGGTTGATGTGTGAAAACATATTGCAAACCAGCAACGGTCAATATTGAGGACTGGAAATTTAATGAACTTGCCGTTGTGGAATGCTTCCGGAATAAGCGGAGCAGAAAAGATTTCCAACGTCTGCTATGCAAGACCGGGAAAATAACAAAGCGTGAGATCGTAGAGGATCAGCTGAATAAGGATTTTAAACGAACCCTGGAAGCTGAATCAGAAGTAGCAAAGATGCTGACGCAACGTATAATCAACCGAGATTTACAATTAAAACCGATTCGCCAATTTCAAAGAATTGACGGACTGACGCAGAAGCTCCGTGATATCTGCCAGGAATCTCCAGAACAGCAGGTGTTTGAATATATCGGAGTATATGCGTTGAAACCTCTTTTCAGAGCGAAGATTTTACCGATCCAGTACGGGAGCATCCCGAATAAGGGAGGCGTAGCCGGAAAGCGGAAGATCGAAAGACTGCTCCGGAAGAAATTTCACGGCAAGGTAGTTGCCTTGAAAGGAGATGTAACAAAGGCTTATCCCTCAGTGACGGTTCCAATCGTCATGGAGATGCTGAGGAGAGACATTGGCAAGAATAAAGTGCTGCTATGGTTCCTGGGTGCTCTTATGAGCAATTATCCCGGGAACCATCTTTGCATAGGTGGATATCTTCCGGCACGGCTATTCAATTACGTGATGTCTTATGTATTGAGATATATCTATGAGCAAGCTCAGATACGCAGAGGAAAGCGGAACAGGCTTGTCTATGCAGTTGTATGCTATGCAGACGATTTCACGATATACGGCGATATCTCGAAGCTGAGAAAAGCCATGAAGAAAGCCACAGTCTGGGCTCATGATAAGTTCGGATTGAAAATCAAGGATATCTGGCAATTCTACCAGATAGCTTCGTTTGATGAAGAGCGGGAGAACCTGGAAGAGCGAAGAAAAGGCAGTAAGAAAAGGACACCCGGAGTTGATATGATGGGCTATGTAGTCCGGAGGAGATACACGATCATCCGTGGGAGAGTATTCCGGAGAATCCGGAGGCAAGTGCTCAGAGCCTGGGAAGATTTCAAGGCGAAAGGATTTATCCCATGGTGGAGAGCCTGCCGGATTGCAGCATACAAAGGCTGGATAAAGCATAGCAACAGTTTGAAATTCCGGATGGAGTATTGTTTTGATAAGCTATTCAAAATGTGTTCATACAGTGCAAGTAAGCACGGAAAGGAAGTAGAAAATGAGAAGAGAATCTTACTTATCACAGCCCTCAGCAGCTGAGGTCTATCCGGTATTTTCCGGAACAGATGTTATCATGCGTAAAAACATTGAGTTGGTGGATAAAGAGGACATCCAGGATGGGAAAAAGAATAAGTACAAGGTGTGGGAGTGTGAGGAGGTCCAGTTCCATTACCAGGGCAAAGTAACTCAGGAAGAGATCGAATCTGATTTTGATTACTGGTACGCAAAAGCGGAGGAGGTTCCGGATCCTTCAAGCGTGGAAGATCTGAGCCTGGAGGATGCCAGAAAAGCGAAATACCAGGAAATCGCATCAGCATGTGAGCAGACGATTTACTCAGGAGTAGATGTGAGCACATCTTCCGGAGTGGAACATTTCAGCTTGACAGAAAAAGATCAGCTGAATCTTTTCGGAAAGAAAATGCAGTTGTTAGCTGGAGAGGAAAAGCTGGAGTACCATGAGGACGGACATCCTTGCAAGTATTTCTCGGCTGAGGACATGCAGAACATCGTCAATAAAGCAATGTTCTATGTATCATACTACACAACATATTGCAATGCTCTGAATATGTGGATCAAGTCGGTAACGAAGCCTGGAGATCTGGATCAGATCCAGTGGGGAGCAAAAGTTCCGGAAGAGTTTCAGAATGAAGTTCTGAAAGATTACATGAAAGCCATTGCATCCGGAGGTATTGCATAGTGAAAAAAATCATAAAGTACCTGACACTCTTCCTGATCGGAGGAGTTTTTTATTATTCCCTGGAAGTGATCTTCCGGGGATATTCATTTCCGGCAATGGCAGTGTGCGGAGGCTTATGCTTCATCATTTGCGGAGTGATTAACGAGAGATCACGATGTATGCCATTGGTTCTCCAGCAGTTGATAGCTGCAACCGGGATTACAGTGATTGAATTTATTTTTGGATTGATTTTGAATGTATGGCTTGGGCTGAATATGTGGGATTACAGCAACATGCCGGGAAACATCCTTGGGCAGATTTGCCCTCAGTTCATGGTGCTGTGGTTCTTTCTGTCGGCAGCAGGAATCTTCCTGGATGATGTGATTCGTTGGAAGTTCTTTGGAGAGGAGAAACCGCATTACCACCTGTTCAAGAAAGGACCGGCGGATAAATGACGAAGCTACAGATTATCGCTAAATTATGGTCTGCGGTGTATGACCTGATGTTTCTGGTAAAAGGGACGCCAACGAAGACACTGGAGCAGATAGAATCAGATCTTGACGTTATCGAGTATGCGTGCCGGAAGTATGTGGACTGCGATGATGAGATAGCAATCGGGAGTGAAGGAGGTGTTGCATATGCGGATACGAGCGCAGCCCGGAAAGCGGATTAGTCCGAAAGTTACGGAGTAACAGCAGAAAGGAGAAACAGAACCAGTGGAGTTATGGATAGCTGCCGGGGTCCCGTCTGCGATTGTGGCATTCTGCTTTTGGATGCTTGAAAGACGTATCCAGGAACGGGCAGAAGTTGAGAAGAGCGAACGGGCACGCAGGCAGAAAGAACAGGACATTAAAGAAGAGAATCGTGAGAAGTTGCAGTACATGATGCTGAAAGCTCTTGACGGTTCTCTTTGTTTGTCAGAGGCTACAGCGAAAGCGGTACAGAGGATTCCGGATGCGAAATGCAATGGAGATATGCACGCTGCATTGGACTATGAGCTGGAGCGGAAGCACGATCTGGAGAACTTTCTGACAAGGCAGGGAGTGAACCATATCACAGGGGAATAAAATGGAAGACTGTATTTGCCCCATATTCGCCTTTATAACGTTTTGGCAATAATTTCCCCACTCACACAATTACAAACGATACATGGAACTATCAAGAGATTACAAAGCATAATAGGAGGATTGATTCTATGGAATTATTGAATTTTTTAAGCCAGGTGCCGATTCCGGTTCTGATCCTGGTAATCGCAGTGCTGGTCGTTGTGACAGCAGTGGTCGTATATCAGTATGCGAAAGCGAAAGGACTGGAGGGCATCCGTAAAGAGGTGTACGAGCTGTTCCTACACGCTGAACATATCTACAAAGAGTCCGGCCAGGGAGAACAGAAACTGAAATGGGTAGTACAGCAGGCAAGAGGATTGTTGCCTAAGTGGTTACAGGTAATCATGTCCGAAGAGGTGCTGCTGAAAATTATTGACTGGTGGTTCAAGGAAGTTAAGGACCTTTTGGACGATGGAAAGGTAAATGGCTCTCAGAACTGATCGGAGAAGGGAGAGAGGAGCTATGGGCTTAAAAATCCTATTGGTGTACCTTTTGGGGATTTTGCTGTGTCAGCCGGTCTATATCTGGGGTATCCGGACACTGTGCCGGATGGAAGATGAAGACGAAGAACTATACTGCCAGGACAATGGCATGTATTATGAGCCAAACAAGCCGAATTATCCGCTTGTGATAGTGTTGCTGCTGATAGCAGGAATCTTCTGGCCGTTGGTAATTTTGTTTGCGGTGTTCGTTCCGTTGACATTTTTGCTGATGGACAAGATGGGACAGTTGCATCCGAAAGATGATGATGAGATGGACCCAGAAGAGGACACATACTTATGACCGGGTGGGGAGAAATCCCTGCCCCTTTTTTGTGAATGAAGGAGAATTTACAAATGGCAATAGAACGGAATACATACACAGATATTTTGTTTGACGCTTTGATGGCTGCTGGTTGCACGATATATGGTGCATGTGCGGCTATGGGGAATATTTACGCAGAATCCGGAGCGAATCCCCGGAATCTGGAAAATCTCTGCGAGAAGAAATTGAACTATAAATACACGGACGATACCTACACGGAAGCGGTAGACTCCGGAAAGATAACGAGAGCGTTGTTCTTGCATCCGTTGGGAGATTCCAGGCAGTACGGTTACGGATTCTGCCAGTGGACATCTGCCGGAAGAAAGGCCGGCCTTTACGATCTGGTTAAGTCCAGAGGAGTATCCATCGGAGATGCAAAAGTTCAGACAGAGTACATGCTGAGCGAATTGCAGAAGAGCTATAAGAGCGTCTGGAAGGTATTACAGACAGCGACCTCAGTACAGGAAGCGTCTGATATCTTTCTGGTTAAGTTCGAGGCTCCGACGAATACTGGTTCGGCAGTGAAGAAAGCAAGGGCTTCTTACGGGGAGCAGTATTTGAAAATTTACCAGAATCAGAAGAAGGAGGAAAACAAAGTGAGCAAAATTGAAAATGCAGTAGCAAGAGCAGAGACAATCGCCTTGGACGATTCACATGGTTACGATCAAGTAGACCGTTGGGGCAATCCGAATTACGATTGTTCCGGGCTGGTAATCAGAAGTTTGGAAGAGGCCGGAATCCTGGCAAAGTCAAGCGGAGCAACCTATACAGGCAACATGCCGGAGGTTCTGCCAAAAATCGGATTCAAGGATGTTGTAAAATCCGTGGATCTGGCAACCGGTAGCGGAATGATCCGTGGAGATGTCCTGCTCGGAAATGGACACACAGCATTCTACTGCGGAAATGGTAAACTGGTGCACGCAAGTATCAACGAGAAAGGAACGGTCACAGGAGGAAAGTCTGGAGATCAGACCGGTAGAGAGATCTGCATCCGCAGCTATTACAATAAGCCGTGGATTCATGTGTACCGCTACACCGGAGTGACAGCATCTGCATCCGGAACGGTTAATGTGAGAAATTATCTCCAGAAAGGTGATTCCGGGGACGCAGTAAAAGAAATGCAGAAAATGCTGATCGGCTGCGGATTCTCCTGCGGAAGTTCCGGAGTAGATGGTTCCTTCGGCGGAGCCACGGAGAAAGCTCTGCTTGCGTTCCAGGCATTTTACGGTTTGGAGCAGGATGGCAAGTACGGACCGGCATCTAAGGCTAAGTTGGTTTCTGTTTACAACGGAAAGACAGCAGCCAGTGCTCCGGAAAAGAAGAACACTCCGTCTTATACTGCCGGACATGAATACACCTTGCAGGTAGAGCTGAAAGTCCGGACGGGTCCTGGAACAAACTACAACGCAAAGAAACATACGCAGTTGACGGCTGACGGTCAGAAACACGATAAGGACAATGATGGCTGCCTGGATGCAGGAACGGTCGTAACGTGCCAGGAAGTACGGAATGTCGGAAACGATATCTGGATGAAAGCACCGAGCGGTTGGATGGCTGCTTATTACGATGGCAAAGTATACATCAAATAATGCCTTTATGGCAAGGAACTAAGAAAATTAAACACACCTCTTATGGTCAAAAAAGGAAAATATGTCACATTGCCCCGGTATCACGCCGGGGCTTCTTTTTTTATTGCGGAGCAAGTCTGTAGAATAAATCAATATACAAAATTCACAAAAATTCCCCTTCAAATTTGACGAAATGTGCCTGAGCAACGACAGACGTTTTTAGATACTAACTTATGCCTAAGAGCTAAAAGCTGGTATAGAAGCGTGTACGATGTTATAGGCCTATATGTTAAAAATGCAATTCTGCGAAGTTCAATCTGGGTTCCGAAGTTATCCACAAGAAGAATGTTGATAATGTGAATAAGTCGAAAAATCGAAGCAATTTCATTTCCTATATATAAAATCTTGTAAGATTTCTTACATGATTCCTACACCATAATTAGAGATAGAGTAAGAGATAGAGATAAAGATAGATAAAGAGATAAAAAAGAATAGCACCTTGCGTTGCAAAGATGCTACACACACTGATTCGACAGCTCGAAAAATAATTGAAAAATAGAAGTAAAACACTTGACACGTTCGAGTTATCGAAGTATAATAAAGTTACAAAATAACAAAACAAATACACGATACAGAGTAATGCAGGCGGCAAGGTTGATGGAATAGTACATATGCTTGCCAGACGGTTCCAACCCCGTAGGAATGCAGAGGACAGAACGAATGAGAAAGGAGGAATTGCCCGTTGGGAAAAAGAAAACGTAGGATTGAAGAAAAAGAAGAAGAGCTGCTTTCAGAGCAGTTGAAGAAGACCAAAATTGAAATTTATGAATGCTGGACACATATCGTAATTTCCATAGTAACAATGCTGATAGCAGTTGTTACGGCAGTTTTGACCTGGTTCAAGTAATGTTCTGAAAAACAGCTCGGTAGCCGGGGAGACAAGTTCTC